>PR_CR_10_Liq_1_inCRDRAFT_1000936_pt1 | contig 17238 bp, 13 predicted proteins | sample PRCRCaboRojoPR_3_FD_10241 | JGI IMG/M metagenome (IMG submission 10241)
GTCGAACGCATCCTGACCGCCCTCGCGGTGGTCAAATCCCCGGCCAAGGACGCGCTGGACCAAGGCGGCGTCTCGGCGCAATCGCTGAACGAGGCGATCAACGATATCCGCAAGGGCCGCACCGCCGATAGCGCCTCGGCCGAAGATACCTATGAAGCACTGGAAAAATACGCCCACGACCTGACCCGCGCCGCCGAAGAAGGCAAGATCGACCCGATCATCGGCCGCGACGATGAGATTCGCCGCGCCATGCAGGTCCTGTCGCGCCGCACCAAGAACAACCCGGTGCTCATCGGCGAACCGGGCGTCGGTAAAACCGCCATTGCCGAGGGCCTCGCCCTGCGCATCGTCAACGGCGACGTGCCCGAATCCCTGCAAAACAAGAAACTCCTGGCGCTCGACATGGGCGCGCTCATCGCCGGGGCCAAATACCGCGGCGAATTCGAAGAGCGCCTGAAATCCGTCCTCAACGAGGTGACCGCCGCCGCCGGTGAAATCATCCTCTTCATCGACGAAATGCACACCCTCGTCGGCGCCGGTAAAACCGATGGCGCGATGGATGCCGCCAACCTCATCAAACCCGCCCTTGCGCGAGGGGAGTTGCACTGCATCGGCGCCACCACCCTCGATGAATACCGCAAGCACGTCGAAAAAGACGCGGCCCTCGCCCGCCGCTTCCAACCGCTCGTGGTCGAGGAACCCACCGTCGAAGACACCATCTCGATCCTGCGCGGCATCAAGGAGAAATATGAGCTTCACCACGGCGTGCGCATCTCCGACTCGGCGCTGGTGACAGCGGCGCAACTCTCGCACCGCTACATCACCGACCGCTTCCTGCCCGACAAGGCCATTGACCTTGTGGACGAGGCCGCCTCGCGCCTGCGTATGGAAGTGGACAGCAAACCCGAAGAACTCGACGCGCTCGATCGCGATATCCTGCAAAAGCAGATCGAGGCCGAAGCCCTGCGCAAGGAAGACGATGCTGCCTCCAAGGACCGGCTGGACAAGCTGGAAAAGGAACTGGCCGACCTACAGGACAAATCCGCCCAGATGACCGCGCAATGGCAGGCCGAACGCGATAAGCTCGCCTCCGCCCGCGACATCAAGGAACAGTTGGATCGCGCCCGCATCGACCTTGAAAACGCCAAACGCGCCGGCGACCTCGCCAAAGCGGGGGAGCTGTCCTATGGCGTCATCCCGCAGCTTGAAAAGCAACTCTCCGAGGCCGAAGAGGCCGAGGACAGCGATGTCATGGTCGAAGAGGCCGTGCGCCCCGAACAGATCGCAAGCGTGGTGGAACGCTGGACAGGTATCCCCACCGCCAAGATGCTGGAAGGCGAGCGCGAAAAATTGCTCGGCATGGAAGACAACCTGCACCGCCGGGTGATCGGACAGGACGCCGCCGTCAAGGCCGTGGCCAACGCCGTGCGGCGGGCGCGCGCGGGGCTCAATGACGAAAACCGCCCGCTGGGGTCGTTCCTCTTCCTCGGGCCGACAGGCGTGGGTAAGACCGAGCTGACCAAGGCCGTGGCCGAATTCCTCTTTGACGACGACAGCGCCATGGTCCGCATCGATATGTCGGAATTCATGGAGAAACACTCGGTCGCCCGCCTGATCGGTGCGCCCCCGGGCTACGTGGGCTACGACGAAGGCGGTGTGCTCACCGAGGCCGTGCGCCGCCGCCCCTACCAGGTGGTGCTTTTCGACGAGGTGGAAAAAGCGCATCCGGAAGTCTTCAACGTGCTTCTGCAAGTGCTGGATGACGGCGTGCTGACCGACGGGCAAGGCCGCACCGTGGACTTCAAGCAGACGCTGATCATCCTGACGTCGAACCTCGGCTCACAGGCGCTTAGCCAACTGCCCGACGGCTCGGATGCGGCAGACGCCAAGCGCGACGTGATGGATGCGGTCCGCTCGCACTTCCGGCCCGAGTTCCTCAACCGGCTGGACGAGATCGTGGTCTTCGACCGCCTCACGCGCGACCAGATGGACGGCATCGTCGATATCCAGATGGCCCGCCTGCTCAAACGCCTGGCCAGCCGCAAGATCACGCTGGAGCTGGACGACGCCGCGCGCAAATGGCTGGCCGATGAAGGCTATGACCCGGTCTATGGCGCAAGGCCGCTGAAACGGGTGATCCAGAAGGCCCTGCAAGACCCGCTGGCCGAGTCGCTTCTGGCCGGGGATATCCTCGACGGGGCGACCGTCCCGGTCACCGCCGGAGCCGAGGGCCTGATCATCGGCGACCGCGTCGGGTCAACCAAGCAGGACCCGCCGCAAGACGCCGTGGTCCACTAAACCTTTGAGCCCCCGCCCCGCGCGGGGGTTTTCATATTGTGCGCGCTGCGCGCGCGCTTGATATCTCGTCATCGGCCTCCGGCCTCTTCCTCGGGTGCCTCCGGCGGGGATATTTGGGGCCAGAAGAAGACATGAACGCATCAATCTTCTTCTGTTCTAAAATATCCTGGGGGAGTCGCCCGAAGGGCGGCGGGGGCAAAGCCCCCTATCTACATCTGCTCATAACGTAACATGCGATAGTCGCGCATCCGCTGTTGGTGCTGGTGTTCCAGAAATTCTTCTCGGCTGTTGTCGGCCTCTTCCAGCCGTTTGAAATCCCGGTGACTCACCCAAGCGCCCACAGGTTCGCCGTGGCGGGTGACGAGGATGCGATCGCCTGTGGTGAGGTGGTGATCCATATATGCCCGAAACCGGGTGCGGAATTCGTTGCTAAGAACTTCGATGAACATGGCTTTGCCTCTTGTCGTGCTGAGGTAGCATGTCTGGAAAAGGTTAATATGGGCCATGTGCACCGTACGGTTGGCCTGTTTCGTACGACTCGTACGGTGCATTTTGGAAAGGGGCCGGTTTTCGTACGAAAATGGCCCCTTGAGCGTACGACTCGTACGAAATTATCCGCCGCGCACCGTGTCGATCATCAGTTGCACGTTGTCGGGGTCGGCATCGGGGGTGATCCCGTGGCCAAGGTTGAAGATATGCGGGCCATTTTTGAAGGCGTCCACGATGTGGCGGGTTTCGCGCACAAGGTCGTCACCACCCGTAACCATATGTCTTGACGCAAGATTTCCCTGTACGCAGCCCGAGGTTTGCACATTCGCGGCCCCCCATTCGGGGCTCACCGAATCGTCCAGCGCAACACAGTCCGCCCCAGTTTTTTCGTGGAATCCTATGTACTTATCCCCGGCCTGCCTTGGGAAGGCGATGATCGGAATATCGCCGTGGCGGGCCTTGAGTTCGGCAATGATGCGTTTCGCCGGGGCGGTCGCGTAATTGTCGAAATCTTCACCTTTCAGTGACCCGGCCCAGCTGTCGAAAAGCTTGACGCATTCGGCACCTGCCTCAATCTGGGCCGAGAGGTATTCGATGGTGGCTTCGGTCAGACGCTCCAGCAGCGCTTCGAAAAGGTCTTTGTTTTCAGCCTTCAGCGCATGGGCTGGGCCTTGATCGGGGGTGCCTTGCCCGGCGATCATATAGGTAGCCACCGTCCAGGGCGCGCCGGCGAATCCGATGAGCGTGGTTTCCTTGGGAAGTGCTGCGGCAAGGTTACGCACGGTTTGGTAAATCGGATTTAGGGTTTCGTGGATATCGGACGCCGGTTTCAGGGCCTTGAACCCCGCCTCATTGGTGATTGTCGAAAGCCGTGGGCCTTCGCCGGTGACAAACCACAGATCCGCGCCCAAGGCCTGCGGCACAAGCAAGATGTCGGCAAAAAGAATGGCCGCGTCAAATCCATAACGGCGGATCGGTTGCAGGGTGACTTCAGTGGCTAAGTCACTGTTATAACACAAGGAAAGGAAGTCGCCCGCTTCCGCGCGCGTGGCCTTGTACTCGGGCAGATACCGCCCTGCCTGCCGCATCATCCAGATGGGCGGTGTCTCAAGCGTTTCGCCCGCGAGGGCCCTCAGGATCGTCTTATGCGCGGTCATGGTGTTCCTCCGTTTGGCAAGGTGGTCACCCCATGGCGACACAATGTCAAGCATCCGCCGCTTGTCAGGGCGCTGGGACATGGCTAGACCCATGCCATGACACGCGATTTACCGACCCCCGATACCCCGATGAAGCTGGGCACCCGTGGTTCTCCGCTGGCTCTTGCGCAGGCCTATGAGACCCGTGACAGGCTGTCCGCCGCTTTCGACCTTCCTCAAGAAGCCTTTGAAATCGTTGTGATAAAAACAACGGGCGACAAGGTGATTGACCGTCCGTTGAAAGAGATCGGCGGCAAGGGCCTGTTCACCCGCGAGATTGAAGATGCGATGCTCAAGGGGGATATCGACATTGCGATTCACTCGATGAAGGATATGCCGGTCTTGCAGCCCGAGGGGTTGGTTCTGGATACCTATCTGCCACGTGAAGACGTGCGCGATGCTTTTGTCTCGCCGCATGTCACATCACTGGCCGAGCTTGAGGAGGGGGCCAAGGTGGGCACCTCATCCTTACGGCGCAAGGCGCAGGTTTTGGTGAAGTATCCCCATTTGAATGTGGTTGAATTTCGCGGTAACGTACAGACACGATTGAAGAAATTGGATGATGGCGTGGCCGCCTGTACCTTTCTTGCCATGGCCGGCCTCAATCGTCTGGATCGTGCCGATGTGGCCACTGCCGCGGTTGAGCCTGACGTGATGCTGCCCGCCGTGGCCCAAGGAGCCATCGGGATCGAACGGCGGATGGATGACACCCGTACCGCCGATATGCTGGCGGCAATTCACGACAAGGTCACGGGCCAACGGCTCGCCGCCGAACGGGCCTTCCTCGCCGCACTTGATGGGTCGTGTGAAACGCCCATTGCAGGCTTGGCGGAACTGGACGGTGGCACGCTGCGCCTTCGTGGTGAGGTGCTGCGCCCGGACGGGTCGGAAGCGCTTTCCGATGACCAGTCCGCGCCGATCGAAGATGGTCCCGACCTTGGCCGCGAGATGGCTGTAAAGCTATTGGAACAGGGCGGACCCGGATTCTTCGACTGGCGCGACTAATCGTCAGGCAGTACTTTCCCGGGGTTCATGATGCCCTGAGGGTCAAGAGCCTGTTTGATCGCGCGCATCGCCTTGAGGGCCGTCGGGTTCTTGTGCCGGGACATGGCGGGCTTCTTGGTCAAGCCAACGCCATGTTCGGCGGAGAAACTCCCGCCCAAGGCAATCGCGGTGTCATCCACCATATCCTTGATTTTCTTTAAGGTTTCAGGGTCATCCGTGCTGGGCCATGCGGCGAAGTGCAGGTTGCCGTCGCCAAGGTGTGCCACGCACATCGGAAGGAGGTCAGGATCAAGTGACAGCGCGTTTTCGGTGATCTGCTCAAGCAGCTCCTGCATCTTGTCCAGTGGCACGGCGATATCGTTGTCGACCAAGGGTTGCCTTAAACGCGCCACCTCGGCCGAGGCTTCGCGCCGCGCCCACATTTCTTGGCGTTGCGCATCTGATTGGGCGACGGCGGCATCCAGAATGGCACCCTGCTCGAACAAGCGGCCCAAGACCTCCTCGAGGTGGGCGGTGACGGGCACCTGACCATCCGGGCCGGGGGTGGCCTCGCGCGGGGAAAGGGCACCGACCTCAACCAGAATGTTGATGTCGTACGCCTCATCGAAGGGCGCGCGTGCCTCGGGGAAGCGCTCAAGATAGGCCTGCATGTAAACCTGCGGCATGAATTCAAAGGCTTCGACCGCGCCGCCGGTTTCCTGTTGTAAAATGTTGAGCAGGGTCAGCGCATCTTTGAGTGACGGGGCGGCGACCATGGCTGTGGCATAGGCTTTGGGCTTGGGGTGCAGCTTGAGCACAGCCGCCGTGATGATGCCCAATGTCCCCTCGGCTCCGATCAGCAGATCGCGAAGGTCATAGCCGGAATTGTCCTTGTGCAACTCACTCATCAAATCCACGACTTCGCCGGTGGGCAGGACGGCCTCGATACCAAGGCAGAGGTGCCGCGTATTGCCATAGCGCACCACGTTCGATCCGCCCGCATTGGTCGACAATGCTCCGCCGATCATGGCGGAGCCCCGGGCGCCAAAGGTCAGGGGAAAGATCAAATCATGCTCTTCGGCTGCGCTGTGGATATTGGACAGGACAGCGCCCGCTTCGACAATCGCCACCTTCGCCTCTGGACGGATTTCACGAATCGCCGACAGGCGATCCAGGGACAGCATGAGTGCCCCTTCGGCGCTGCTCCCTTCGACAAGGCCGGTATTCCCTGAAACCGGCACAACGGGAGTCGCGGTATGATTGGCCCATTGGACCACTTTGGCGACTTCTTGGGTGTTTGCGGGCCTTACGACGGCAAGCGGCGTCCAATGTGCGTGACCCGGCCAGTCGCGTGACCATGGCGCGGCCTCTTCGCCTGTCTTTACGTAGTCCGGGCCAAGAATGTCGCGAAGATCGTCAAGGTTTCTGGACGTGTCTGTGTGATGTGTCATAGGTGGAAAATGCTTGAGCTTGGCGCAGGACACAAGCTGCATTGGACGAAGGCATTGCCCGGTCTACATATCGAGCGACGGAATTTCATTCTGGAGTGACCCATGCCGATGCATTCTCGCCGCCGATTTCTGGGCACCGCCTGCCTGTGGGCCGGACTCTCGACCATACCGGCTGTAGCGGCTGACCGATCTTGGCGCTTCGACTCGATTGATGGCGGGGTACTTTCGTTTTCCGATTGGGCTGGCCAGCCTGTGCTTGTCGTGAACACGGCTTCACGTTGTGGGTTCACCAAGCAATACGATGGGCTTCAGGCTCTTTATGACGAGTACCGCGATCAAGGGTTGGTCGTATTGGCTGTCCCCTCACAGGACTTCAAGCAAGAGCTTGCCAGCGATGAACAAGTCGCTGAGTTTTGTGAGGTGAATTTCAATCTGACCTTACCGATGACGACAATTACCCGCGTACGCGGCCCCGAAGCACATCCGTTTTACAAGTGGCTTGCAGAGGCAGAGGGGTTCACTCCAAGCTGGAACTTCACCAAGGTTCTGATTGGTCCAGATGGCAAGGTCGTTAATGTCTGGGGGTCGGCAACTCGGCCCCGCGCCCAAGCGATTACACGCGCGATCGAGCCGCTGCTGAACAGAAGCTGAGCCGCCTGGCGAAAACCACGATTTTGGCACTTGACCTGACGCGCGCCCTGTCTTACCTACCGCCACGGTTTGGCGGAGTAGCTCAGGTGGTTAGAGCAGCGGAATCATAATCCGCGTGTCGGGGGTTCAAGTCCCTCCTCCGCTACCAAAATCCCGAGATTGCTAGGTTTCAGCGCCCAAGGAATATTTGGGCGCTCAGGTCCGTTCACAGCAGCAACCCAATAGGGTCAGCCAATGCTTTGGTCCGGACTTGTCGTAAAACTCCAGCCGCGAACGGGCACCAATAATTTCGTGTGCTTTCACAAGGAATAGCTTTGCAATGCAATCGTGCAACGGCATGATGTGGACGGGCATTCTTTGAAAGAAAGGTTATCCATGTCCAACAAGTGTTCTTCGACGGCCATGCTCGACGACGATCGCGTACGTGTCACGCGGTTCGATTTTGAGCCCGGGCAAGAGACCGGCTGGCACCGGCATGAATACGATTATGTCATCACGGCGCTCACGGATTGTCATATGCGGCTGGAGTTGCCGGGTGGAGAGTGGCAGGACGTGACCGTCCGTGCCGGAGACGCTTACCGTCGAAGCGAAGGCGTCGAGCACAATGTCATTAACGCAGGCACGGCCGCCATGGCCTTTGTCGAGATCGAATTGAAATAGGTTCAGGCGTGTCCTGCGTCCGACGATAACGCCAAGGCGCTAATGCCCAGTTTCTTGAGCGATGCTTCCCATTTCTGGGTGTCACTGGTTTGAAAAACCAAGGCATGGTCGGCCTCGCAGGTGAGCCAACCGTTCTGGGCGATTTCGGCTTCCACTTGTCCGGGCCCCCAACCCGCATAGCCAAGCGCCATGATGGCCTTTCCCGGGCCACGCCCCTCGGCGAGGTCCTCAAGAATATCCAGCGTGGCGGTCATCGCGAACTCTTCGTTCACGTCCAGTGTGGAAATCGAGGAGTGATAGCCATAGTCATGTAAGACAAAGCCGCGGCCGTGTTCGACCGGACCGCCGAAATGCACTTGGATGTCACGCGTGTCCGGGGTTGGCTTGATTGACAACTGCTCCAGCAAATCGCGAAGGTGCAAATCGCCTGTTGGCTTGTTGATGACCAACCCCATGGCGCCTTCTTCGGAATGCGCACAGACGTAAATCACCGCATGGGCGAATCGCGGGTCGCCCATGCCGGGCATGGCGATCAGTAGCTTTCCTGTCAGGTCAATCTGGTCAGTCACGGGATGCTCTGTTCTCTGGCTTACCTCCTAAAGAATGGGGGTAGCGTGGCTACAGTGCAAGCATGCGATGCGACATACTCGCGACTTCTCGCCGGAAAGTGAGTTGGCATTTCAATGGGAATCCCCCATTTGAAAGGCATGATTAGAAAACTCTCTGCTATTTGCGTGGCTCTTGCAGGTGCCTTTGCGCCCCCTGTGCATGCCAATCCTGCCGCCGATCTGGTTGAGGCCAGTATCCTGACAGGATGGCGTGCTACGGATGGGCGCCATGTCGCTGCCCTTCATCTGGAACTTCAGGACGGTTGGAAAACCTATTGGCGCGCGCCCGGCGATGCGGGCATTCCGCCGCGCTTCAACTGGTCAGGGTCGCGCAATTTGTCGGATGTGGCGATCACATGGCCAACACCCCGTACTCTGTCCCAAAACGGGGTGCGCACTATCGGATATGCCGATTCCCTGACGTTGCCGATACATTTTACGCCAAAGCAGGCAGGGCAGGCGATCAATCTGGATGGCACGCTTGAATTGGGGCTGTGCAAAGATGTGTGCCTGCCTTTGACCCTGAGCATCTCGCAAGATCTTCCTCAGGCAGGCGGTAAGCGTGATCCGCGCATCGTGGCGGCGCTTGCGGCGCGACCGTACTCGGCCCGGGAAGCAGGCGTTGGACGCGTTGTTTGTTCCGTATCGCCGATAGAAGATGGGATGCGCCTGCGCGCCGAGATTGACGTCAAGCGCCAAGGCCGTGACGAGATCGCCGTCATTGAGACGGACAACCCGCAAATCTGGGTGGCACAGGCCAGAACGACCCGGCAGAATGGGCGGCTTGTGGCTGAAACGGAACTTTATCACGTCGAAGGCGACAGCTTCGCACTCAATCGGGATGGTCTACGGATAACCGTTCTTGGCGGTGGTCAGGCCGTTGATATTCAGGGTTGTCCGGCACGCTGATCGGCCCGGCCCCGGCCGGTCAGGGACAGCCCCGCGTAAAGCCCCAGAACGATCAGCGCCGCACCGGTGATGAATATTGCCAAGGCGGCGGGCATCGCGGGCAATTCCTCAAGCATTGGGGCGAGCGAGGTCAGGACCGCCGGCAGGGTGCCTGACACAAGGGTGGTGCCCATGGTCGCGACCAGCCAAGCCATGATCGCCACCCCACCCAAGGCGACTGTTCTGCGAACCGCCGGTACCGGCGCGCGCAGACTACGCTTCAGGGCGTTTGTCTGGCGTGCCACGTCCTGCTGCATCGCAATGAGGGCAGGCACCACCAACAGGACCACGACAACCCCGAACCCAAGACCGTAAACCAATGTGATCACGGTGGGTTTCAGGAACTGCGCCTGTTGCGAGCCTTCGAAAAGCAAGGGCATCAAACCAAGAACAGTTGTCGCTGTCGTCAGGAAAACGGGCCTGAGCCGGTCAACCGCCCCGTCGATGATCCCGGGGAAAAGCCCACGGTCCCGGGCGTGTTCGTCGATTGTCGTGACCAGAACGATCGAGTCGTTGATGATAATACCTGTCATACCCAACAGTCCCACAACCGTGAACATGCTCAGCGGCACATCCCATGCATTATGCCCATAGATCGTGCCAACCAAGCCGAAGGGAATGATCGCCATCACCACAATGGGCCGTGTCCAGCTTGAAAAGACCCATGCCAGAACAAGGTAAATGCCGGTCAGGGTCAGGATCAGGCCAAGACGCGCATCAGCCAGAAATTCACTCTCCTGCTCGCTCAGGCCCGACAGCCGCCATTCGACCTGCTGTTCGCTGGCAATCCGGGGCAGTATCTCGGTTTCGAGGGCTTCGTTGATTTCACTCGCGCGGGCCGGATCATCTTCCGAGATGTCCCCGGTCACATTGATCAAGCGGATGCCGTTTTCCCGCCGCACGGTGGAAAACCCGGTGCGCTGCTCCACGCTTACCAAATCGGCAAGTGGCACATAGGCGCCTTGCGGCGTGCGCAACTGCATGCGTTCAAGGAAATCGGCGGTGAGTTCATCTTCGGGCAATTCCACACGAATCTCGGCGCTGCGTGGGCCAAGCGGGTATGTCGCCGCCTCGATACCGTTCAGACGGTGGCGCATCACGCGGCCCAAGCCATCTATGGTAAATCCAAGCGCTTGACCCTGTGGCGTCAGCTCAAGGATAAGCTCCTGCTTGTCGTAGGCCAGATTGTCTTGAACGCCCGAAACTTCGGGGTAGCGCGACAGAGCCTCTTTCAAGGCTTCGGATGCGGCCTTGAGGGTCTCGGCGCTTGCCCCGTAAAACTCCACGTCCAAGGCATCCCCCCCGGGCCCTGAGCGCCACCCTCGGAAGCTGACGGTTTCGGCCAGCGGATGATGCTGCACGCGTTCCTGCAACTCGCCGACAAAGGCAAAGCTGGAATAAGGCCGCAGGTCGGCATCAATCAATTCTATCGCAATGCCGCCCAGTTGATCGGGTTCCTTGGTGTCGGCACCTGCCAGACCATAACCCGTATTCCCGCCGACCTGCGCCATCACGTAGTCCAATGGATTGCGGCCATGGCGTTCTTCGTACTCGGCGCCCAATTCCTCGGTTGCGCGTTGCAATTCGCGCATCATCTCAAGCGAGTCTTCGCGCGTGGCACCCGGCGCCATGGCAAAATTTCCGGTGACGCTACCGCGCTCGGGTGCGTTGAAGAATCGCCATTGCACGTCGCCCTGCACGAAAACGGCGACCTGCGAGGCGAGAATGGCAATCACGCCGGCCATGACGGGGTATCGCAGGCGGATCACCCACGCCATGAAAGGCCGGAACAAGGCCTCGCGGACCCAGACGAACCCGCGGTTCACCACGCGGCTTGGGGCATCGTACCAGTGCCGCTTGTGCGCATGGCTCAGGGAATGGGACATATGATGCGGCAGGATGAGGAAGCATTCCACCAGTGATGCGGTCAAAACGGCGATCACGGTGAACGGAATGTCGATGATCAAATCGCCAAAGCGGCCACCAACGGCGACCAGCCCGAAAAACGCAATCAGTGTTGTCAGCGTGGCAGAAAACACCGGAAGGGCCATCCGCTGTGCCGCGCGTTCAGCGGCAACCACCGGAGCTTCCCCGAACTTTCGATAGCGCGCGTCGGCATGTTCGCCCACCACGATGGCGTCATCCACCACGATGCCAAGGGTAATGATAAGGGCAAAAAGCGAAACCATGTTGATCGTCAGCCCACCGATATACATCAGGGCAATCGCCGCCAGCATCGCCACCGGAATACCCGCCGCCACCCAAAAGGCCGTTCGGGCGTTGAGAAACATGAACAAAAGCGCCACGACAAGCGCCAGCCCCGTGATCCCGTTGTCCAAGAGCGTATCCAGCCGCCCGGAAATCGCCTCTGAGCGGGTGCGGATCAATTCGATATTGACCCCCTCCGGCAGGGTCCGCTCCATCGCCGCGGCAATTTTGGCCACTTCCTCCTGGATGGCGATGGCATCGCCGCGCGCCGACCGGTCTACCCGGATCGACATGGCGGGGTCATCGCCCACGAAATAGCTCAGGTCCCGTGTGATCCCTTCGACTCGCACGTCGGCCACATCGCCAATGGTCAGCGAAGACCCATCCGGGTTCGAGCGTAGGACAATCGCCGCAATCTGATCGGGTTGGCGCTTTTCGACGCCCGTTCGCACCCGCGTATTGGCGCCTTTTACATCGCCTGCGGGGTCGGCATCCACTTCGCCGGCAATGACTTCGGCGATCTCGGCCATGGTGACGTCGTGCGACATAAGTTCGGTCGAGGTGACTTCAACAATCGTCTTCGGTGCGGCAACCCCTCTTACCGTTGTCCGTGTGACGCCTGCATTGAAAAGCCGCGTGACGAGTTCATCGGCAAAAAGGCCAAGCTGCTCGGGCGCGACTGGCCCGGTAATGACGATATCTGTCACCCTGTCCCGCCACGCCCCACGGCGAACCTGCGGTTCTTCGGCTTCTTCGGGCAGCGTGGTGATGGCATCGACCGCTGCTTGCACTTCGTCCGCGGCGCGGCCCATGTCCCAGCCGGGCTCGAATTCAAGCTCGACGCTGGCGCGGTTTTCGCGGCTGGTGGCGCTACTGCTTTCGACGCCTTCCACGGCAAGAAGCGCGGGCTCCAATACCTGCACAATGGCAGCATCCACATCTTCGGCGCTTGCCCCGTCCCAGATGACCGAAACACTCACGCTGTCAACGATTACGTCAGGGAAAAACTGCGCCCGCATCTTGGGGGCGGCCGCAAGGCCCAGCACCACCAGGACCACCAACAAAAGGTTTGCCACGGTCCTGTGGCGCGTGAAGTAAGACAATAGCCCACCGGCGCGGGCCGGGATCTGGCGTGCCATGGCTTAGCCCCCCATGCGGGTTTCAAGCCGCGTGACCATGCCGGCAGGGACCTTGGCCTGTTCCAGCTGAGCCAGCAGGCGGGACTTTTCCTCGCGCGCCATGTCAGTGCTGTCGCGCACGAACTCGATCAGGCGGGCGCGGCGCTCATCGCTGAGGTCCATCAAATCGTTGCTGTCGGCCTCGGATTGCTGCCGCAGCGGTCGCACCTTGATGCCCGCTCCCAGAAGCGGAGATCGTTGCGCGACAACTTCGCGGCCGGAAAGGCCATCGGCCCGGACAAGGATATCATCGCCCTGCCGTCGCAGAAGTTTCACCGGCATGGATTCAAGCCTGTCTTCCGAGGTCAGAACCAATACGTTGCCTTCCGGGCCGAGCGCCGTGGCAGGTAGGCGTATCGCGTTGGCAACCGGTGGTTCTTCGATCTCGACAGTGACGAAGTCGCCGGGCTTCAAGCCGCCGGGCTTGTCGAGTTTTGCAAATATCATGCGCCCGGTTTGACCCTCTTCGACAGCGCCGCTGTCACGGATGATCCGGCCAGTGGCGCGAAGATCCAGCCCCTGTGTCGCCAAGGCCACCGAAACGGGCGCGCGAATGAGCTGCCCCTCATCGTCGAGCAGACGCACATACTGCGCTGTCGAGACCCGGAAAGCGACTTCCAGTGAATTGGCATCAATCAAGTTGGCGAGCCGCTCATTGAGTGACACGAAACCACCCGCGACAGCGTTCACTGCGTCAAGGGTGCCGGCGAATTCAGCAGTGATCGTGGTATCCTCAAGGCGCCGTTGCGCGTCATCGCGAGCGATCTTTGACCGGGACAAACGTGTACGGGCTTGATCGACCCGAGCCTCGGCATTGGCAAGGGCCTGACGGCTGGCTAGTTCCGCCTGTCGGGCCTGTGCGGCAGATAGTTCAGCGGTTTCCACCGCCGCAGCGGTGCCCACCCCACGCTCTTCCAGATCAAGCTGACGCCGATAGGCCCGCTCGCGCAGCGCGGCCTGTTCGCGCGCGGCGGCCAGTTCATCTTGGGCGATTTCAAGCGCACGTTCTGCATCGCGCACCTCGGCCTGCGCATCCAGTAGGTCGCTTTCGGCAAGGTTCAGGGCCGATTGCGCGTTGGACGGGTCGATCTGGGCCAGCAGCTGGCCTTGTTCGACCATACCGCCTTCTTCGAAATCCTCGGATAGTTCGGTCAGGGTTCCACTGGTCTTGGCGCGAATTTCCAAAGTCCGCAGGCTTTGTATTTCGCCATATGCGGTCAATACCGGTGTGATGGTCTGTTCCTCGGCCATGACAAGGTTGACGGCAAAAACGCGTTCCTGCCGTTCTGGCACGCGTGGTTCGCTGGCCATGCGCTCTTGCAAGGCACTGAAAACCAGTTGGCCTGCATAGACCAGCAGGGCCAAAGTCAGTGAAACCAAAAACAAGCCAGTCAGGCTTTGACGCAAAAACCGCATGCACACCGTGTCCTTTGCTTGGCCCAAGGGCCCGATGGTTAAATGTAAGCGTCGGGCGGAAAAAGCCAAGCGCCGGAGGTTCAACGCGGCGGGTCGCTATTTCCGTCGCTGATGCTCGTCCAGCCGGGGCATGATTTCCACGAAATTGCAGGGCAGGTGCCGGTAGTCCAACTGCCACTTGAGAATCTCGTCCCATGCATCCTTGCAGGCCCCCGGGCTGCCGGGCAGGGCAAACAGGTAAGTGCCGCCCGCAACGCCCCCGGTTGCGCGGGATTGTACCGCGCTTGTGCCGATCTTCTGCATCGAAACCATGGTGAAAATCGTGCCGAAGGCGTCGATTTCCTTTTCATAAACATCACGATGCGCCTCAACCGTCACGTCGCGCCCGGTCAAGCCCGTGCCGCCGGTCGAGATCACGACATCGACATCATCCGAAGCGACCCATTCGCGCAACTGATCGGCGATCTGGTCGCGCTCGTCGCGCACGATCATCCGATCGGCAAGGATATGACCCGCCGCTTCGATCCGGGTGACCAGAGCCTCGCCCGAGCGGTCCTCGGAGATATCGCGGCTATCGCTGACCGTGAGGATGGCGATACGAACAGGGATGAAGTCTTTGCTCTCGTCGATACGGCTCATGCCTAAATTTATCCTTTATGCGTCGATCTTGAACCAATTTGGCGTGGGGCCAAGGTTGACCACTTGGGTCGCGCCAATCTGGCCGGTTTGGCCCCAACTGTCGTGGATATGGCCACAAAGGGCCAGTTGCGGTTGCAGGGTCTCGATGGCCGCGCGGATGGCGGTGGAGCCGACCGAAATCCCCTGCGATGTCACATCTGCAACACCCTTGGGCGGCGAATGGGTGATCAGAATATCCACGCCCTTGCAACGGTTTAGCAGGCTCTCGGCTTCTGCTTCTGACATATCGCACGACCACGCGCCAAAAGGCGTCGGCGGTACGCCATATCCCACACCAAAAAGGCGCAGACCACCGATGTCACAGGCTTCACCATGCAAGACGTGGATGCCTTTGCGCGCAGCTTTTTTAAGTTCCTTATCGCTTTCGGCATTGCCCGGCACCACCACCATCGGCGCGGTGATGCCATCGAGCAGGGCCATAGCCTCGGGCAGGCCGCGGCGGGCGTTACAGAAATCCCCGGCGCCGATGACAAGATCGGCCTCTTGCGCGGCCTCGACCAGAATTTCGGCACGAGAGGCGGAATGGTGCAGATCGGAAAACGCCAGTATTTTCATTGGCTTGCCCCAAGCCGCGCCTTTAGTTCAAGCAGGTCGGCCCAAGCCTCACGCTTGGCGTGTGGGTTGCGCAGAAGGTAGGCGGGGTGGAACATCGGCAGGGCGGGGCGGCCATAGGCCTCGGCCCAGTTGCCGCGCAGACGGGTGATGCCGCGCCGCCCAAGCCCCGCCTGACAACTGATATTGCCCATCAAAACAATGACTTGCGGATCAATCAGCTCCACATGCCGCTGTAGAAACGGCAGCAGCATGGCGATTTCTTCGGGCTTGGGGTCGCGGTTCTGGGGCGGTCGCCACGGCAGGACGTTGGTGATATAGACAGCGTTTTCAATGGCTTGCGCCTCGCGGCCCAGATCAATCGCCGCCAACATCCGATCCAGCAATTGCCCGGCCCGGCCAACAAAGGGCCGCCCCTCGCGATCCTCATCTCGGCCCGGGGCCTCGCCAATGATCATCACGCGGGCCTGCGGGGTGCCATCGGCAAAGACCAGATTGCGCGCGCCGCGCTTCAATTCGCAGTGCTCAAACGCGGCCATGGCCGCGCGCAAGGCATTGAGATCATTGCAGGATTTCGCCGCTGCCTTGGCCTCGGCCACAGAATCGGTTTTTTCCTCAACCACCGGCGCAGGGGCCGCTGCGGGGGTTGGTTTGGCCTGTTTTTCCGGCACCTCGTAGCGGTTGACCGGGGCATCGCAAATCGCCTCGGTCGCGCCGAGTTCGATCTGCCAATCCAGCAGCGCCTTTGCGGTGTGAAAATCCAAAGCCGATTCCATTTCGCCCTTAAGGTAGCCCTGTGAGGGGGGAGGGGAAAGGGCCTGAAAGACCGCAAAAAACCCACGTCGGTAAAACGTCGGTATTTTGTCGGTATCGCGTCGGTGCGAAATCCGGGCGCGCTCATCAGCCCTTGCGGGCTTTTTCGCGAGGAGCGGCAGCGATGAGCGCCTCGCCTTCGGTCATCACCCACCTTGCCCCGCGCCGCCACCCTTCCTATAAGCGGGAAGGATCACGGAACGGAGCGGCGGATGACCTTTGCACAGTCCCATCTTCTGGGGATCGAACCCCTCAGCCCCCCCGAGATCACCACCATTTTGGATTTGGCCGATCAATACGTCGATCTGAACCGCCGCGATGTGAAGCATTCCGATGCGCTGGCGGGCCTCACGCAGATCAACATGTTCTTTGAGAACTCCACCCGCACGCAGGCCAGTTTCGAAATCGCGGGCAAGCGTCTGGGCGCGGATGTGATGAACATGGCCATGCAGGCCAGCAGCATCAAAAAGGGCGAGACCCTGATTGATACGGCCATGACCCTCAATGCGATGCACCCCGATTTGCTGGTGGTGCGGCACCCGCATTCGGGCGCGGTGGACCTTCTGTCGCAAAAGGTGAATTGCGCGGTTCTGAACGCCGGTGACGGGCGGCATGAACACCCCACGCAGGCGCTTCTGGATGCGCTGACCATTCGGCGGGCAAAGGGGCGGCTGCATCGCCTGAACATCGCGATTTGCGGCGATATCGCCCATAGCCGCGTGGCACGCTCGAACATCCTTTTGCTGGGCAAGATGGAGAACCGTATCCGCCTCATTGGCCCGCCCACCCTGATGCCCTCGGGGATCGCGGACTTTGGCGTCGAGGTTTACGATGATATGGAAGAGGGCCTGCGCGATGTCGACGTGGTGATGATGCTGCGGCTTCAGCGCGAGCGGATGGACGGCGGGTTCATCCCCTCGGAACGCGAATATTACTTCCGCTACGGGTTGGATGCCGAAAAGCTGGCCTTCGCCAAGGAGGATGCCATCGTCATGCACCCCGGCCCGATGAATCGGGGCGTCGAGATTGATGGCGAGATCGCTGACGACATCAACCGCAGCGTCATTCAGGAACAGGTGGAAATGGG
>PR_CR_10_Liq_1_inCRDRAFT_1000937_pt1 | contig 17235 bp, 14 predicted proteins | sample PRCRCaboRojoPR_3_FD_10241 | JGI IMG/M metagenome (IMG submission 10241)
CTCGAGGTCGAGCGCTGCATCCAGGTGCTCTGTCGCCGGCGCAAGAACAACCCGCTGCTCGTCGGCGATCCCGGCGTGGGCAAGACCGCCATCGCCGAGGGGCTGGCCTACAAGATCGTCCGCGGCGAAACGCCCGAGGTTCTGGCCGGCTCCACGATCTACTCGCTCGACATGGGGGCGCTGCTTGCCGGCACGCGTTATCGCGGTGATTTCGAGGAGCGGCTTAAGGCCGTGATCTCGGAACTCGAGGAACATCCCGACGCGATTCTCTTCATCGACGAGATCCACACCGTGATCGGTGCCGGCGCCACGTCGGGCGGGGCGATGGATGCCTCGAACCTGCTGAAGCCCGCGCTCCAGGGCGGCAAGCTGCGCTGCATGGGCTCCACCACCTACAAGGAGTTCCGCCAGCACTTCGAGAAGGATCGCGCGCTGTCGCGGCGGTTCCAGAAGATCGACGTCAACGAACCGTCGGTCGAGGACGCGGTGAAGATTCTCAAGGGTCTCAAGCCCTATTTCGAGAAGCACCACGACATCCGCTACACCGCCGACGCGCTCAAGGCGGCGGCGGAACTGTCGGCGCGCTACATCCACGACCGCAAGCTGCCCGACAAGGCGATCGACGTGATCGACGAGGCCGGGGCCGCCCAGCATCTCGTGGCCGACTCCAAGCGGCGCAAGACGATCAGCCCCAAGGAGATCGAGGCGGTGGTCGCCAAGATCGCGCGCATTCCGCCCAAGAACGTCTCCAAGGACGATGCCGAGGTGCTGCGCGACCTGGAGCAGAACCTCAAGCGGGTCGTCTTCGGACAGGACACGGCGATCGAGGCGCTGGCCTCGGCCATCAAGCTCAGCCGCGCGGGTCTGCGCGAGCCCGAGAAACCGATCGGCAACTACCTTTTCGCGGGCCCGACCGGCGTCGGCAAGACCGAGGTCGCCAAGCAGCTCGCCGACACGCTCGGCGTCGAGATGCTGCGGTTCGACATGTCCGAGTACATGGAAAAGCACGCGGTGAGCCGCCTGATCGGCGCACCCCCGGGCTATGTCGGATTCGACCAGGGCGGTTTGCTGACCGACGGCGTCGACCAGCACCCCCATTGCGTGCTGCTGCTGGACGAGATCGAGAAGGCCCACCCGGACGTCTACAACATCCTGTTGCAGGTGATGGATCACGGCAAGCTGACCGACCATAACGGCCGGACCGTTGATTTCCGCAACGTGGTCCTGATCATGACCTCGAACGCGGGCGCCGCCGAGCTGGCCAAATCGGCCATCGGCTTCGGCCGCGACCGCCGCGAGGGCGAGGACAAGGAAGCGATCGAGCGGACCTTCACCCCGGAGTTCCGCAACCGCCTCGACGCGGTGATCAGCTTCGGCGCCCTGCCGAAAGAGGTCATCCTGCAGGTTGTCGAGAAATTCGTCCTGCAGCTCGAGGCCCAGCTCATGGACCGCAACGTGTCCTTCGAGCTGACCACGGAAGCCGCCCAGTGGCTGGCCGACAAGGGCTATGACGACCGGATGGGCGCCCGCCCGCTGGCGCGCGTCATCCAAGAAAACATCAAGAAGCCGCTGGCCGAGGAACTGCTCTTCGGCAAGCTGGCCAAGGGCGGCGTCGTGCGCATCGGCGTCAAGGACGGCGCGCTCGACCTGGAAATCCGCTCGCCCGACAGCCCGCGGCTCTCGGGCAACCGCCCGCCGCTGCTGACGGCGGAATAAGCGGGTCGGCGCAGCGGCCCAACGAACAGAGGGCGCCCCGCGGGGCGCCCTTTTCATTGCGGCGTGCAAGGTGGTTTGCGCCGCTCGCTGGCCGCGCTACGATGCCCGCGTTGAGAGTAGCGAGTGACACCTTGCGTCATGCCCCTGCCAGACAAATTGACCGCAAGCTATTTCCGGCGCTACGGCTTCGCCCCCGCGACGGTCATAGACGTCGGCGTGATGGCCGGGACGCCATTTCTCTACGAAGCCTTTCCGGACGCGAAATTCGTCCTGATAGACCCCCTTGAGGAATCCCGCGAGGCCGTGGCCCGGAATTGGGGCGGTCGGATCGCGTATGACTTTCACCTCTGCGCGGTCGGCGCTGCCACCGGCCAGATGGAGTTGCACGTCCCGGCCGCCGGCAAGGCGCGTACCAGCTTCGGGCAACGCAAAACCGCTTCCGACCTCCGGACCAGTACGCGAGTGGTCGATATACGCCCCCTGGACGAAATCTCCGCTGCCTATGCCGGGTCCATCGGGCTCAAGATCGACACCGAAGGGCACGAGCTTGCCGTACTCGCAGGGGCTGTGGAAACGCTGCGGCGCGCGGAGTTCGTGATCGCCGAAACCTCTATCAAGCGCCGCTTTACCGGAGGTTACCGGTTCTCGGAACTGGTCGCCTTTATGGCCGGACACGGCTTTGAGGTGTACGCCTTCTTGAGCGGTCTCACACGATCGCCGCGCATGGCGGACCTTCTCTTCGTTCCGTGGGACAGCACGCGCTTCGACATGGGCAGCGGCAAGGGGTGAACGCGCCTAGCTCTCGGTCAGCTTCAACTCGATCCGGCGGTTCTGCGCCCGGCCTTCCGGGGTGTCCTGGCTGGCCACGGGCTGGAATTCGCCGAAACCCGCCGCGGCCAGCCGGTCGGGCCGGATGCCCAGCTCGTCGATCATGTAGCGCACGACCGACAGCGCCCGGGCCTGGCTCAGCTCCCAGTTGTCGTCGAAGCGGGCGCCCGGGATCAGCGGCACGTTGTCGGTGTGCCCGTCCACGCGAATGATCCAGTCGAGCGCAGAGGGAATCTGGCCCGAGACGTCCCGGATGACGGAGGCGACCTTCGCGATCTCGGAGCGGCCGTCCGGCGACAGCTCGGCCGAGCCCGGCGCGAAAAGCACCTCGGATGAAAACACGAAACGATCGCCGACGATGCGCACGCCGTCGCGGTCGCCAAGCACCTCGCGCAAAAGACCGAAGAATTCCGAGCGATAGCGCTCCAGTTGCTCCTTCTCTTGCTCGAGCCGCCGGCGTTCGGCGGCCTCCAGCTCGGCCCTGCGGCGTTCCTCCTGCGCGACGCGGGCCAGCGCGGCGTTGAGCCGAGAGCCGAGCGCCTCGATCTGGACCTCCGCCTCTTCCTCGCGCTCCTCGGCCTCGCCGAGGAGCGACTGCAGGGAAGAAACCTGGCGGCGCAGCTCGGCCGTTTGCCGATTCAGCACGGCGATCTGCCGGCGGCTGTCGGCCGACTTGGCTTCCTCTTGCTGAAGCTCCGCATTGGCCTGCTGCAACAGCAGCGCGCGCTCCTCGGCCTTGCTGAGGCTGTCGGCGGCGGCTTCCTCGGCCCGGCGTCGCGCCGCGATCAACGCGGTGATCTCCTCGCGGAGCGACCGTTCCGTCTCTTCGGAGGCGCTTTCGCGCGCGGCCAGCTCATTGCGCGTCGCCTCGAGCTGGTCGAGCGTCCGGGCGAGCTGCGTCTCGAGATCGGCGCGCGCCGTCTCCGCGGTAAGCTGCGCGGTCAGCGCGGTGGTCAGGCGGCGCTGCAACTCGGCCATGTCGCCCTCGACCCCGGCCTCGAGCCGGTCGCGGGCGGCGGTCATCTCCTCTAGTTCCGCGACCACCTGCGAAAGCCGGTTGCGCAGCGCATCGCGCTCCGCCTCGGCGGTGGCCTGCGCCGCTTGCGCTTCGGCCGCGGCCTCCCGGGCCGCCGCCACGTCCGTTTCCAGCCTGCCCTGGGCGGCCAGCGCAGCCGCCAGCAGCGTATCCAGCTCGGCGCGCCTGGCCGCTTCGGCGCCCAGCGCCGTCTCGGCCTCTTGCTCGGCGGCGAGCGCCTGGTCCAGGCGCGCCGCCATTTCGTCGCGGGCCAGCACGGCGGCGGCGAGCAGCGTGTCCAGCTCTTCCTGCGCCGTCTCGGCGGCGGCGAGCATGGTCAGGGTCTCTTCGGCGCGCTTGCGTTCCTCTTCCAGCGCGAGCGACATCGCCGTCAGCTCGTCCTCGGCGTTCTCCAGCCTTTCGCGCAGCCGTTCGGCGGCCGCGGCCTCGGCCAACCGTGCCTTTTCCTCCTCGGTGAGGGTGGCCTCCATGTTGTCGATACGCGCGCGCAGCGCCTGCGCCGCCGCGGCCTCGGCAAGGCGGGCCTTTTCCTCCTCGGAGAGATCTTCCTGCAACGCGGCGACCTCGGCCTCCCGCTCGGACAGCGTGGCGGAGAGTTCCGCGATCCGGTCGTCGAGCTGTGCGCGCGCGGTCTCGGACTGCGTGAGTTGCGTCTCGGTCCGTTCCAGCGCGGCGAGCGTGTCCTGAAGGCTGGTCTCGCGCTCTTCCGCCTCGCCGCGCAGGTCCGCCACCAGTGCCTCCAGCGCCTCGCGCCGGGCGGCGGCGAGCCGCGCGGCCTCGGCCTGCGCGTCGATCTCCTCGCGCGCCTGGGCCAGTGCCAGCTGCAGCGCTTCCTGTTCGGACATGAGCCGCAGGTTCTCGGCCTCGGCATCGGAAATCCGGTTCTGCAGCGTGGCGATCCGGTCCTCGCCCTCGGCGACCTGGTCTTCCAGCGCGGCGTTGGCCACGGTCAGGTTCTCGCGCTCTGCCAGGAGCGAGGCGACCTGTTCCTCGAAGCTCGCCACCCTTGTCTGGTAGCCCTCGATCTCCTCGGCCTGGCTCTCGATCTGGGCCTGCTGCTCGAGCGAGCGCGTACGCAGCGTCTCGATCAGCTGTGCCTGGCGTTCCGCGGCGGCGCGTTCTTCCGCGAGCGCGGAGTCGAGCGCGCCAACCTGTTCTTCCAGCGCGAAGGCCCGCTGCTGTTCAAGCCCGAGCGCCTGGGCAAGGCTCGCCACTTGCGAGCTGAGTTCCTCGAGCTCGCTGTCCTGGTTGGTGATGGTCTCGCGCAGGACGTATTGCACGATCATGAAGATCGTCAGCACGAACATCAGCACCAGCAGCAGCGCCGTCATGGCGTCCACGAAGCCCGGCCAGATATTGGCCGTGAACCGCTGGCCAGTCCGGCGCGAGAGAGCCATGGCCTAGCTCCTCCGCCGCCCGGCGGCGAGCCCGGCGCGCTCGGCGTTGTCGCGGCTGATCTGGCGCAGCGCCTTGGTCAGCGCCGCGAGATCGCCGCGCAGTTCGGCCAGGCTTTCCTCGCGGCCGGCCGACATTTCCTCGAGGATGCGCAGAAGCTGCACGTCGATCGAGCGCAGCCGCATGCGCGATTCCGGATCGGCGTGGTCGTCGACCGGGCGTTCCTCGAGCTTTTTGATCAGCCGCTCCTGGCCCTCGGCTACGCGGGTCAGCGCGGCGCTGAGCCCCGGGTCGGCCCCGCCGCCGCCGACCCCCTCGAGCCGCTGCGTCATCCGCTCCACCGCCTCGGTGAGATGGCTGATCTTCTCGTCGATATGGGCACGGCTGATATCGGACTGGACATAGAGGTTCTGGAGGCTGTCCATCTGCTCGACCATGTGGTCGAGCACGCTGGCCACCGCGGCCTGATCGACGCCGCCGCCGTCGCCGTCGCCCGCCGAGAACCCCAGCCGCGTGATCGAGGAGACCCACTCCTCCAGCTCCCGGTAGAAACGGTTCTGGCCGTGGCCGGCGAAAAGCTCGAGCAGACCGACCACAAGCGATCCCGCCAAGCCCAGCAGCGACGAGGCGAAGGCCGTGCCCATCCCGCCCAGCTGCTTTTCGAGCCCGGTCATCAGGCGTCCGAAGACCTCGACGCCGCTTTCGCCCTCCTGCAGGTTCAGCGAGCGGATGGTCTCGACCACCGCCGGAACCGTCGTCGCGAGGCCGTAGAACGTGCCCAGAAGGCCCAGGAAAATCAGCAGGTTGATGATGTAGCGCGTGATGTCGCGCGCTTCGTCCATCCGGGTGGCGACGGAATCGAGGATGGACCGTGCCGACGAGGCGCTGACCTGCATGCGCGCCCCCCGCGAGCGCAACAGCGCGGCCAGGGGCGCCAGCAGGCGCGGCGCGCGGATAAACTCGGTGCCCGGCCGGTCCAGCGCGAAGCTTTCGATCCAGCTGACCGAGGACGTCAGCTGAAGCACCTGCCAGAAACAGGCCAGCACACCGATCACGAAGACCCCCGCGATCACGCCGTTCAGATACGGGTTCGACAGGAACACCGGCGCAAGCGACGGGTAGACGAGATAACTGCCTGCCGCCACGAGCCCGATGACGACGAGCATCATCACGATCTGACGGACCGGCTGGGTGAAGTGAGCGTCGGCCTCTCGGTCCGCTGCGAACGCCATCGGGTCAGTCCCTGTCACGGTCGGTTTTGGCAACGTCGCTACCCTACTTCGTGTTCTGTGTCATGCCAACACGCAACTTCTTGCGTTGCCGCCGACCCGTATGACCGCGGCAGATCGGCCTCAGTGCCCGGCCAAATCGGCCACGCGACGGGACAGCCATGTCAGTTCCGGATCCTCGATCCCCAGCTCGCGCAGGTGCAGCGCGGTGTTGTAGAGATACTCGGTGTTCGGGCCCCGCCCCCCGGTGGCCCGCGCGATGATCGCGGCCTGGTCCTCGAGCGGCAGGCCCCCGCAATACTGCACGTGATCGGCATCGATGACGTAGCAGACCGCGTCGACCCGGCGCCCGTCGCGCAGCTCGATCTCGCGCATCACCTCGAGATAGGCCGAGGAAACCAGTTCCCGCGCGCGCAGATAGGCCAGCGTGTCCTCGCGCTTCTCGGGTCCCACCGACAGCGCCAGGCCGTCGCAATGCGCATCCCGCGCCGCGTCAAGCGCCAGCACCAGCCCGGGTCGTTCGGGCGTGCCGCGATGATGGATGGACCGCATGCAGAAGCTGCGGTGATAGCCCGGCAGCCGCGCGATCTGGCGTTCGTGAAATTCGAACCCCGGGTTCCACATCAGCGATCCGTATCCGAATACCCAGAGCGTCTCGTCCGCCATGCGACTGGTCCTCCTTGCCAGCGCTCTATAAACACGGGGACAAAGAGGCTGCAAACAGGGAATCCGCCGATGCGCTGGCTCCTCATGATCGTCGCGGCGCTGGCCGTGCTCTGGTCCGGTTACTGGTTCGTGGGCGCGGGCGCGCAGGAGCGGGCGCTGGCCGGCTGGTTCGAGGACCGCCGCGCCGACGGCTGGGTGGCCGAGCATGACGGGATCGCCGTGAACGGGTTTCCCAACCGCTTCGACACCACGATCTCCGACGTCGTGCTGGCCGATCCCGAAACGGGCGTGGCCTGGCGCGCGCCCTTTTTCCAGATCCTCGCGCTCAGCTACCGCCCGAACCACGTCATCGCGGTCTGGCCCGGCAGCCAGAGCGTCGCCTCGCCGGAAGAAAGGATCGAGATCGCCGCCGGCGGGATGCGCTCGAGCCTGGTCTTCGCGCCGGACACGCAGCTTGCGGTGCAGCGCGCGACGATGCGGCTGGAAGACTTCCGGCTGTCCGGCGAGACCGGCTGGGAGGCCGGGCTCGACAGCGCGATCCTCGCCACCCGGCAGGCCGCGGCGCTGCCCTTCGCGCACGACATCGCCTTCGACGCCCAGGCCCTGCGCCTGAGCGAACAGGCCCGGGCACGGCTCGACCCGTCGGGAATGCTGCCGGACGAGATCGGCACGCTGCACCTGGAAATGACGGTGGAATTCGACGCCCCGTGGGACCGGCAGGCGATCGAGATCGCCCGGCCGGGCATCGTTTCCGTCGATCTCGACGACCTGACCGCGCTCTGGGGGCGGCTGGAACTGCGCGCGGCGGGCGAACTGGAGGTCGACGCCGCCGGCTACCCGGAGGGGCGTATCACCGTGCGGGCCCGGAACTGGCGCGAGATGCTGCGGATCGGCGCCGAGTTAGGGCTGCTGACCGACGGGCTTGCCGAAACCCTGGAGCGCGGGCTTTCGGTGCTGGCGGGGCTGTCGGGCGGCCCCGACACGCTCGACGCGCCGCTGACCATGTCGAACCGGGCGATCTTCTTCGGGCCGATCCCGCTCGGCCCCGCGCCGCGGCTGGTCCTGCGCTGAGGCGGCTGGCTCAGCGGCAATAGGCGCCGCCGCGATGGCGCGCCGTGTCGAAATGGAAATGGTCGCGGTGATGGCGGTCCGCCTCGGGGCCCAGAACGGTGCCGAAGGGACCGCAGGCGGCCTTGTGTACCCGGCGCAGCAGCCGTCCCTCGGCGCGGCGCTTCCAGCCCTGTTCGACGGTGATGCGGGCGCCGTTCTTCAGAACGATGGCCGAGATGTCGATCGCCCGGCCGCGCCCGTGTTCGGAAATCCGCGCACCGGGCTTGTGGTTGCGGGTGCGGCAGACGTAATGCGCGGCCACCTGAAGGCGATCGACCCCGCCGCCAAGCCGGCCGACCTCGGGTTTCAGGCCGCGCCGCACCCAGCTCTTGAGCGCCTTGGCGGTTCCGCAGTCCATCACGGCCGCCTGGCTGAGCCGCACGCCGTCCACCGCGGTGACGGCGACGGGCCGGTCGACCCCGCAGCCGCGCACGCGGCCCTGGATCGGCGCGACCGCGCGCCCCTGGATCGCCCTGTCGCCACAGATCGCCCCGACCTTGCCGCCGCCGGAGATCCCGCCGGGGCGCTGCGGCACCACGCGCATCGCGGAAGCCGGCTGGACCCGGGCCTCCCCCGGGCGCCCGGACGGGCGGAGTGAGCGGCCCACCGCAAGCCGGCTGGCCCGCGCCACGTCGCGCATCGCGTTGGAAGGGGCGGCGGCGGGGGCCGGCGTCGCCGCCGCGGGCCGTGGCATCGGCCGGATCTCGGCGCGGTAATAGACCGGGACGGTCACCGTCCGGGGCGTGAAGGCCGGGACCGCTTCGCGGGGTGCGGGGCGCACCGACCGCTCCGGCGCGTAGGCGGCCGCGGAACCGGCCGAAACGAGCGTCGCCAGGGCCAGAAGCAGGGCGGTCAGGCGGGACATCTGCTCAGTCCTCGTGTTTCTTGACCCGCCCGAAATCCGGCGCGTCGGTATCCTGTCCGGCTTCGATGATACCACGCCGGATCGCCCGTGTCCGCGTGAAATACTCGAAGAGCATGTCGCCGTCGCCGGTGCGGATCGCCCGCTGCAGCGCGAACAGCTCTTCCGTGAACCGGCCGAGGATCTCGAGCGTGGCGTCCTTGTTGTGCAGGAAGACGTCGCGCCACATCGTCGGGTCCGAGGCCGCGATCCGGGTGAAGTCGCGGAACCCGGCCGCCGAATACTTGATCACCTCGCTGTCGGTGACCCGCCGCAGGTCGTCGGCGACGCCCACCATCGTGTAGGCGATCAGGTGCGGCGCGTGGCTGGTCACGGCCAGCACGAGGTCGTGATGCTCGGCATCCATGCAGTCGACATGCGCGCCCATCGCTTCCCAGAAGCGCGTGTAACGCTCGACCGCGCCGGGATCCGTGCCCTCGACCGGCGTCAGCAGGCACCAGCGGTTCTCGAAAAGCTCAGCGAAGCCGGCGCGCGGGCCGGAATGCTCGGTCCCGGCGATGGGATGGGCGGGGATGAACTGCACGCCCGCGGGCAGATGGGGCGCCACGGCCGAAATAACCTCGCGCTTGACCGACCCCACGTCGGATACCGTCGCGCCCGGCGCGAGATGCGGGCCGATCTCGGCCGCGACGCCGGCCATCGCGCCGACCGGCACACAGAGCATGACCAGCTCCGCGCCCTCCGCGGCCGCGGCGGCGGTCTCGAACACCCGGTCGCAGAGCCCGATCTCCAGCGCGGTCGCGCGGGTCTCGGCGGATCGCGCATGGCCGGTGATTTCCTCCGCCAGGCCCGCACGGCGCATCGCATGCGCCATCGAGGACGCGATCAGGCCGAGCCCGATCAGCGCGACGCGCCGGTAGGGCGCGCTCATGCCCCCTGCCCCGCGCGGAAGGCCGCGACGGCCTCGGCCACGCGCCGGCAGGCGGTCTCGTCGCCCACGGTGATCCGCAGNGCCGCCGGCAGCTTGTAGCCGGCGACCTTGCGCACGATGAGCCCGCGCGCCTTGAGAAAGGCGTCGCAGGCCTCGGCCTCGTCCCGGTCGCGGAAGCGGGCGAGGATGAAATTGGCATGGCTCGGATCCGATGGCACGCCGGCCTTGTCCAGCGCGGCCGCCAGCCAGTCGCGCCAGCCTGCGTTCTCGGCCCGGCAGAGATCGGTATAGGCGGTGTCCCGCACCGCCGCGGCGGCCGCATCCTGTGCGGATGTCGAGAGGTTGAACGGGCCGCGGACCCGGTTCAGCACGTCGATCACCGCGCGCGGGCCGTAACCCCAGCCGACGCGCAGCGCGCCGAGCCCGTAGATCTTCGAGAAGGTGCGCGTCATCACCACGTTCTCGCGGGCCTCGACCAGCGCCGCGCCGCCGTCATAGCCCGGCACGTATTCGGCATAGGCGCCGTCCAGCACCAGCAGCGCCCGCGGCGGCAGGCCGTCGGCCAGCCGCGCGACCGCGTCGGCGCCGATCATGGTGCCGGTCGGGTTGTTCGGATTGGCGACGAACACGAGACGGGTCCGGTCGGTGCAGGCGGCGAGGATCGCGTCCACGTCGGTGACGCGGCCCGCCTCGGGCACTTCCACCGGCGTGGCGCCGGCCGCCAGCGCCGAGATCCGGTACATCGCGAAGCCGTGCTCGGTGTGGATCACCTCGTCGCCGGGGCCGGCATAGGCCTGGGTCAGGAACGAGATGATCTCGTCGGAGCCGACCCCGCAGATGATGCGGCCGGCATCGAGCCCGAAGGTCGCGGCGATGGCCTCCCGCAGCGCGGCATGGTCCGAGGACGGATAACGCGCAAGGCTGGTCCCGGCCGCCTCGTAGGCGGCGACGGCGCGCGGGCTCGGCCCGAGCGGGTTCTCGTTCGACGACAGCTTCACCACCTCGGTCACGCCCTCCACGTGGCTGGCGCCGCCCTCGTAGAGCGCGATCTGCATGATGCCGGGCTGGGGCGTGATCTGAACGGTCATCGCGGTCTTCCTTCTGGTCTGGGCCACGTTCTAGCGGCGGCAATGCGGCTTGGCCAGAGGCGCGCCCCGCCGCTGCGCGGCGAAAAATGCCTTCGGCGAGGATATTTTGGCCACCTGGAGAGGCTCAGTAGAAACTCTGCGGGTCGATATCGATGGTCAGCCGGATATTGGGCGGCAGCTTGACCTGCCGCGCCCAGTCCGCCAGTGCCGCCTGCAGCGGCACGGCCCGGTCGGCCTTGACCAGCAGCCGCACCCGGTGGCGGCCACGGATCCGGGCGATCGGCGCCGGCGCCGGGCCGAAAAGCTGGGCCCCCACCGCGCGCAGCGGCGCGTCGGCCCGGGCGAGCCGGCCCGCGATGTCGAAGACCGGCCGCGGTTCGGGGCCGGACAGGATGATGCCCGCCATCCGGCCATAGGGCGGCACGCCGGCGGCGCGGCGCTCGGCGGCCTCGGCACGCCAGAAGCCTTCCTCGTCGCCGGCGAGGATGGCGCGGATGACCGGGTGGTCCGGCTGGTGCGTCTGGAGAAGCGCCACGCCCGGTTTCTCGGCGCGCCCGGCGCGCCCGGCCACCTGGCGCATCAGCTGGAAGGTTCGCTCGGCGGCGCGCAGGTCGCTGCCCTGGAGCCCGAGATCGGCGTCGATCACGCCCACCAGCGTCAAGAGCGGGAAGTTATGCCCCTTCGCCACGAGCTGGGTGCCGATGACGATATCGGCGTCGCCCCGCGCGATTTCCTCGATCCGGGTCTTGAGCGCGCGCGCCGAGCCGAAGAGATCCGAAGAGAGCACCGCGATGCGGGCCTCGGGAAAGAGCGCGGCGGCCTCCTCGGCCAGGCGCTCGACGCCGGGGCCGACCGGGGCGAGCCGGTCGGCCACGCCGCAGGCTGGGCAGGTCTCGGGGATCGGTTTCGTCTCGCCGCACTGGTGGCACATGAGCCGTTTCATGAAGCGGTGCTCGACCATGGCCGCGTCACACTGGTCGCACTGGATCTGGTGGCCGCAGGCGCGGCAGACCGTGACCGGCGCGAAGCCGCGCCGGTTGAGGAAGAGGAGCGCCTGTTCGCCGGCGGCCAGCCGCGCCTCCACCGCGCGGGCCAGGCTGGGCGAGACCCAGCGCCCGCCGGGCAGATCCTCGGCGCGCAGGTCGATGGCCGCCATCTCGGGCAGCACCGCGGCCCCGAAGCGCGCGGGCAGGTCGCGGCGCGCGTATTTCCCGGCCTCGGCGTTGGCCCAGCTTTCGAGCGAGGGCGTGGCCGAGGCCAGCACCACGGCCGCGTCGTTGAGCGAGGCGCGCAGCACGGCCATGTCGCGGGCATTGTAGAGCACGCCGTCCTCCTGCTTGTAGGAGGTGTCGTGTTCCTCGTCGACGACGATGAGCCCGAGATCGCGGAACGGCAGGAAAAGCGCCGAGCGCGCGCCGACGACAAGCTGGGCGCCGCCCTGCCCCACCATGCGCCAGAGACGCCGGCGTTCGGTCATGGTGGCGCCCGAATGCCATTCCGCCGCGCCGGCCCCGAAACGGTCGCGCACGCGGGCCAGGAACTCGGCGGTCAGGGCGATCTCGGGCAGCAGGACCAGCGCCTGCCGGCCGCGGGCCAGGCACGCGGCGACGGCCTCGAGATAGACCTCGGTCTTGCCCGACCCGGTCACGCCCTTGAGCAGCGTCGTGGCATAGCATCCCTCCGCCACGCGGGCGCGCAGGTCCGCGGCGGCGGCGGCCTGCTGATCGGTCAGCGCCTTGCCGGGCAGGGTCGCGTCCAGCCGGGGATAGGGCAGGTCGCGGGGGGTTTCCTCCTCGAGGACGGCGCCGTGTTTCACCAGCCCTTTCACGACCGACGACGTCACGCCCGCGGCCTCGGCCAGTTCGCCCAGCGTGTAGACCGCGTCGTCCTCCTCGAGCACGGCGAGCACGCGTTCGCGGGCGCTGGTCATGCGCTCCGGCGTCGCGGGGCCAAGCCGGTAGATCCGCCGCATCGACGGCGGATCGCCGAGCCCCGGCGCGCGGGTGGCCAGCCGCAGCATCGCCGGGAGCGGCGTCAGCGTGTAGTCGGCGGCGCGGCCGAGAAAGTCCATCATCTCGGCGCGCATCGGCGGGACGTCCAGCACCCGCGTCACCGGGCGGAGCCGGGCCGAATCGAAATCGCCCTGCCCCGGGCCCCAGACCACCCCGATGACGCGGCGCGGTCCCAGCGGCACCTCGACGAAGGCGCCCAGATGGCAGCCGCCCGCCGGCGCGGTGTAGTCGAGCACGCGGTCGAGCGGCTGGGTGGTCAGCACACCGACACGATCGCCCTCGTGGAAAAACGATCGCCCGCTCATCACCGCCCCCCCGGCCGCACGGGGTATTCCATGGCCCCGGCCCTTGGGTTAGAAGGGCGCCCGAGAGAGCGCCCACAGGAAAGCGGACAGATCCCCATGAAATTCTTCGTAGACACAGCCGACACCGCCGCCATCGCAGAGCTCAAGGAGCTGGGCATGGTGGACGGCGTGACGACCAACCCCTCGCTCATCATGAAGGCGGGCCGCGATATCCTCGAGGTCACCAAGGAGATCTGCGACATGATCGACGGCCCGGTCTCGGCCGAGGTCGTGGCGACCGAGGCCGCCGACATGATCGCCGAGGGTCGGAAACTGGCAAAGATCGCGCCGAACATCGCGGTGAAGGTTCCTCTGACCTGGGACGGGCTGAAAGCCTGCAAGACACTCACCGATGAGGGCCACATGGTCAATGTGACGCTCTGCTTCTCGGCCAACCAGGCGCTGCTGGCGGCGAAGGCCGGCGCGAGCTTCATCTCGCCCTTCATCGGCCGGCTCGACGACATCAACCTCGACGGGATGGAGCTGATCGCCGATATCCGCACCATCTACGACAATTTCGATTTCCAGACCGAGATCCTCGCCGCCTCGATCCGGTCGGCCAACCACGTCACCGAGGCCGCGCGCATCGGCGCCGACGTCGCCACCGTGCCGCCGGCGGTGCTGCACAAGCTGGCCGAGCACCCCCTGACCGACAAGGGGCTCGACGCCTTCCTCAAGGACTGGGAAAAAACGGGGCAGAAAATTCTCTGAACCCGGTGTATAGTCCGGTCCGGTGGGGAAGGAGACAGGCATGAGCGAAACGGCAGGCAAGCCGCTCGACGAATTCCGCCATCGCATCATCGAGGATCCCGAGGTGATCCTCGAGGACGCGGACGTGATGAAGGCGCTGATCGCGGCCAACGAGAAGTATCTCGGCAACAACATCGTCGATCTGCGCGGCATCGCGATGGAGCGTCTCGAGGCCCGGCTCGATCGGTTGGAAGACACCCATCGCAGCGTGATCGCCGCCGCCTACGAGAACCTCGCCGGCACCAACCAGATCCACCGGGCGGTGCTGCGGATGCTCGACCCGGTGGAGTTCGAGGATTTCGTCGGGAACCTGGCGGGCAACGTGGCCGACATTCTGCGCGTCGACCGGGTCCGGCTGGTGCTGGAGTCGCGCCATCTCGACGATGCGACGGCGCGCTCGCCGGTGGAGCGCAAGCTGGGCGACGTGGTGGCGCTGGTGCCGGGCGGCTGGATCGCGGAGTACGTGACCGCCGGGCGCGGCGGCGCACCACGCGCGGTCACGCTGCGCCAGTCCCCCGAGGGCGGCGAGATCCTGTACGGCGCGACAGCCGGCCGGATCGCGTCCGAGGCGCTGCTTCTGCTCGATTTCGGCGCGGGCCGGCAGCCCGGCCTGCTGGTGCTCGGCTCCGAGGACGCCGACCAGTTCCGCCCGAACCAGGGCACTGACCTGCTGGCCTTCTTCGGCGGCGTGTTCGAGCGGGCGATGCGGCGCTGGCTGGCCTGACGTGACCCTGATTTCCGACGGCGCACGGGATCTGCTCGAGGGCTGGCTCGCCGGCCTGAAAGGGCTCTCGGACGCCTCGGACAACACGCTCGAGGCCTATCGCCGCGACCTGGCCGATTTCCTGGGCTTCATGACCCTGCATNACGGCGCGCGAACCGGGACCGGCCCGCTGAAACGCGTCACGCAATCGGACATGCGCGCCTGGATGGCCGCGTGCCGGGCGCGCGGGGTCTCGGCCCGGTCGCTGGCGCGGGCGCTCTCGGCGGTCAAGAGCTTCTACCGCTGGTGGGGCGCGCGCGACGGGTTCGAGCCCACGGCCGTCCTGGCGGCCCGGGCGCCGCGCTTCAAGGCCAAGCTGCCGCGCCCGCTGGCCGAGGACGCCGCACGCGCGATGATCGACACGGTGGAACTGCAGGCGTGCGACGGCTGGGTCGCGGCGCGCGACATGGCGGTGGTGACGCTGCTCTACGGCTGCGGGCTGCGGATTTCCGAGGCGCTGGCGCTGCGTCGCGGGGACGCGCCGCTGCCCGAGGTGCTGCGCGTGCGCGGCAAGGGCGGCAAGGAGCGGCTCGTGCCGGTAATCGCCCCGGCGCGGGCGGCGGTGGATCGCTACCTGGCGCAGCTGCCCTTCGCCGGCGGGGCCGAGGATCCGCTCTTTCTCGGCAAGCGCGGCGGGCCGCTCAGCGCGCGCGTGATCCAGAAGGTCATGGAACAGGCGCGGATGCAGCTCGGCCTGCCGGCCACGGCCACGCCGCATGCGATGCGCCATTCCTTCGCGACCCATCTTCTCGAGGCCGGCGGCGACCTTCGGGCGATCCAGGAGCTGCTGGGCCACGCCTCGCTGTCGACGACGCAGGCCTATACCGCGGTGGACCAGGCCCATCTGATGGAGGTCTACCGCAAGGCCCATCCCAAGGCCCGGTGAGGCGTTGCCATCGGGGTCCAATTCCGTCATGACGGTTCCATGACACCGCAATTGCGCGCGCTTTCCGTCCATCTTCTGACCGGCACCGGTGCGGTCTTTGCCATGCTGGCAATGCTCGCCGCCGCGCAGGAGGAATGGAGCCTCATGTATGTCTGGCTCGTCGTCGCCTTCGCCGTGGACGGCATCGACGGGCCGCTGGCGCGCAAGTTTCACGTCCAGCGCTACGCGCCGCAGTTCGACGGGGTTCTGCTGGACCTGATCATCGATTACCTGACCTATGTCTTCATCCCGGCCTTCGCGCTTTTCGAGAGCGACCTGCTGCCGGGCTGGACGGGCTGGATCTGCATCATCGTCATTACCTTCGGCTCCGCGATGTATTTTGCCGACACGCGGATGAAGACGCCCAACAACAGCTTTGCCGGCTTCCCGGGCTGCTGGAACATGGTGGTCCTGGTGATGTTCGCCCTGGAGCCGAATTTCTGGGTGATCCTGGGCATCGTCGTCGTTCTGGCCGGGGCGATGTTCACCCCGATCGAGTTCGTGCATCCTTTCCGCACCCGACGATGGCGGCCGCTGACCTTGCCGGTGGCCTTTGCCTGGACGGGCTTCGCCGGGCTTGCCGCCTGGACGGAGTTTCACCCCGGACCGGTGGTGTTGACCGGGTTGACGGTGACCAGCATCTACCTGCTCTGCGCGGGCGCCGCGATGCAGCTGATCCCCGAACGCGCGGCCCCCACGGCGGACTGACGGCCCGGCCGGTCAGATAAGCAGGCCTGCCGCGCCTTCCAGCCTGAGCAGCGCGCGCTTGGTCTCTACCCCGCCCCGGCCGGAATACCCGCCGAGACCTGTCGCGCCGACGATCCGGTGGCAGGGGATGAGGATCGGGACCGGGTTCGCCCCGCAGGCCCGCCCCACCGCCTGCGCGCTGGCGTCCAGCGCGGCGGCGACGGCGCCGTAGCTGCGGGTCTCGCCGTAGGGAATGGACAGCATCGCCTCGAACACGAGGTGCTGAAAGGCCGAGGCCGGCGGCGCCATGGGCAGCGCGAAGCGCCGCAGCTCGCCCGCGAAATAGGCCTCCAGCTGCCGTTCTGCCGCGTCGAGCAGCGGCGACCGTCCGGCCTCGGCCCCACCCCAGGACAGCCGGGTGATCCGGCCGGCCTCCTCGTGCAGGGTCAGGGAGCCGACCGGCGAGGCGAGGCTGCGCGCGATCACGGCGCCGCCCCGCCCATCAGCCCAACGCGTCGTTGCAGCGCTTGCAGACCATCGGATGGGCGTGCTGGCCGACATCGGGCAGGATCTTCCAGCAGCGCTGGCACTTTTCGCCCTCGGCGCGCTCGAAGACCACGCCGACGCCCTCGATCTCGGGCAGGCGGAAGGCCTCGTTCGGGATCGGGTCACCGGTCAGCCAAACATCCGAGGTGATGCANACATCCTCGAAATGGACCGAGCGCAGGGCCTTNAGAACCTCCGGGTCGCGCACATGCACGACCGGTGCGGCCTCGAGGCTGGCGCCGATCACCTTGTCGCGGCGCTGGATCTCGAGCGCCGCGGTCACCACGCGGCGCACCTGCCGGATCCCGGCCCATTTCGCCGCCAGCGGCTCGTCGAGCCAGTCGGCC
>PR_CR_10_Liq_1_inCRDRAFT_1000938_pt1 | contig 17232 bp, 11 predicted proteins | sample PRCRCaboRojoPR_3_FD_10241 | JGI IMG/M metagenome (IMG submission 10241)
GTGGTTGTTTTGCCTGCTCCGTTCACTCCTAGAAAAGCAAAGCACTCTTCTCTTTCCACACTGAAACTTACTTTCTCCACAGCAACTACGTTTCCAAAAGCTTTTCTAATGTCTTTCACGTTGATTTGAGTTTCTTGGGGGTCGGCATCCTNNGCCTTTTTCATTTCCCTTTCAACGTCTTCGTCCCATCTTACCTTTTTAGGGGCCACTTTTGACTTAAACGAGAAAAGTTTCATAAACTTAGGGTTTGTTTCGATGAACTCTCCTAAAACCACTAACAACAAGTAAACTGGAGTCATAATTGCTAAAAACAGCACGTCAGCTCCAGCTGAGTCCAAAGACAAGGGGTCGTAAACACTGTCTCCGTTCAAAGCTGCAAACAACTCCCTGTTTCCTAAGTTCAAAATGCCCATTCCGAAGCAGAAGTTGGGAAAAACCCTCAAAACCCACGTCAAACCCTTAGCAGCGTCTCTAGTTTCGTCAAAGAAGTACATGATCAAAATAGCTGTTGGGAATATACTTCCTGTCACAAAGTGCAACAGAATAGTAAGTATCTGGGCAGTGGAGTAGTTTTTGAAGAAGAAGCTTGTGCAGTAAGTGAAAGGAATCACACAAAGCCCATAAAGAATCATCAACAACCAAACTGCTGTGTAGCTCTCTTGGGGATCAGTGAGTATCTCCACTCCAAAAGCCAAAATCAGCAAAGGACACACTATCGCAGGAATCATGTGCTTAAGCATGTCCCAAGCAAAGTTAGAAAACCAGTAAGCTCCCAAAGACACTCCACTGATCATGTGCTGGTGCTTTACGTTTACTTCTCTTTCTTTGACTGTGAAAGAAATGATTCCTGCAGGAATAAAAGCAAATCCTAATGAAAAGATCAGGGATGCTATAAACCCGTCTCCCGTGCCTTCAAGGGTCTTAACGTCTTCAGTGAATGGAAGTGGGTGGTTCTTCACAGTTATTTCAACTTCTGGGTTGATTGACTTTAGGATGGCTTCTCCTATCAAGTTGTGGAAGGTCCCTACTGCTTGGTAGGCTTTGTGGCTTGTAAACATTGCAGTTTCATATTGGTGGTTGGCTGAGTCCACTTTGAAGAAGTAGTAAGCTCCCAAGCTAGACTTGCTTTCGCCGTCATCAGTTTTGTCCAACAACTTTCTGTCAAAGTCAGTAACGCTTGAAGAAGTAACACTCTCAGCAGTGGCCTCTTGACTGTTGAACTGACCGATTATACTAGAAGGGTCTACACCTGTTTCAGTGGAGTAGTAAATGGTTTGGGGAGTTTGATAGTTGTCCAACTCTAGAGTTAGTGAGTCCTGGTCGTAAAACCTAGAAGCTATCATCATCAGTGCCAGCCCCGAAAGTACTAAAAGTATGGGGACTAGAATTTCACAGATCAAACTTCGCACGTCTCTTCTAGTGATGAATATTCTCTTTTTGACAAGCGAAACAAAGTGGTTGAAGAACAAGATTCCCTTGATTCTGTCCCTTTCAAGAGTAAAGTCTTGCTTGATAAACTTGATATCTTCTTCTTCTTTAGGAGTTTCGCCCTTTTTGCGGATGTCTTCGTCGCCACGTGCTACTCGCAAAAACACTTCTTCTAAAGTTGTCACAGAAACTCCGTAGCTCCTTACAGAAAGTTTCCCTAAACTCCTGTCTAGGTCTGAAAAGAAGTCCTTGAAGGACTCTGAACCTGAAGAAGGCAATTGGAAAGAAATCTCAGCATGCACATCGCTCATGATTCTTGCGTCGGGAATGTAGCGTTTAATGTAGCTTTCAAGGGTTTTTGTGTGCTGAGGGCTGCTTACGTTTTCTTCTTTGACCATAGTTAAGTAGTAGCCCACTCCATACCTTGACTTCAAAAACAAAGAACTTCCACAACACCTCAGTGTGCCTTCAGACATAATAGCTATTCTGTCAGCTAGCACGTCTGCTTCTTCCATGTAGTGAGTGGTCAAAATAATGATTCTGTTGCTTTTGTTATTTTTAAGCATGTCCCACATTTGCCTTCTAGCAGTTAAGTCCATTCCTGAAGTAGGTTCGTCCAGAAGTACTACTGGAGAGTCTGCGATCAAAGCTATTGCTAAAGAAAGCTTTCTTTTTTGTCCGCCTGAAAGGAACTGGACTTTGGTGCCTCTTCTGGTTTCAAGGTCAACTTCTTGGATTTTCTCGTCAACTTTTTCCTTAATGACGTTTTTGTCGTCAAGGCCTTTGAATACACAAAACAGGTACAAGTGCTCTTCAGGAGTGAGTTCTTTGTACAGAACGTTCTGTTGAGGACACACTCCAATGCGTTTTCTCAGCTTCGAAAGGTCACTTGAAAGGTAAAGACCGTCCACAGTCATTTCTCCAGAAGTAGGGGGAATCAGTCCTGTCATCATAGATATAGTGGTGGTTTTTCCTGCTCCGTTGTGCCCAAGCAAAGCAAATATCTGGCCTTCGTAAATGTCCAGATCTAGCATGTCAACTGCAAGTTTGTTTCCAAAGGCTTTTGTCAAGTTGCGGACTAGCAGTGCTTTGTTGGAGTCTTTTTGCTTTTCGACAGAAGGGTCTACAGGCTCAACGTTGTCAGGCCACTTCACATGCTTAACTATGTCATTTTGGTGTTCTTCTTGGTCAGTTTTGCACCAAAAACTTTTTTGGAAAGGGAAGTACCACTTTCTTTTAGTGCCCCACTCAGTAGGCCAGACTTCTTCTAAGTAAAAAGCCAGCAAAATGAATATCACAGTGTCCAAAAACAAAAACAGAATTCCTATTCCAAAGCTGTAGTTGTTTACTACGTCGTAAGAGTTGTCAGGCTGAATTCCAACTTGCCCTTTTTCAAACTCAGCAAGCACTCCTGCGCTTAAGGAAAATGCTATGTTGGGAAGCAAAGAAGCTGCTATTTTCTCTCCTTGGCTCACGTTTGCGTCTTCCACAGCAAAACTTATGAAGTAACTTGCAAAAAAGACCATGATTCCCATGAGCAAAGCTGTTCTCGAACGCGAGAAAAACATACTCATCAAAACACTGAAGGCTAAGCAGGACAACCCATACAGCCAAAACATCAAAAAGATGTAAAAGACACTGCTGTACTTAAACACCTCTGGCCCTGTTATCAGTGTTCCAAATATTGCTATCACAGTGTAAACTATGAAGTAGTAAGTCAGCCAAGACAACCAGTAGGCCGAGTTGGACAAACCCATAATCATCATTGTTTCCTTCATCTTGTATTCTTTTTCACTCACAATCAAACTAATCATTCTGCACACTGGAATCACAAAGGAAATCAGCAAGAAGAAAGGGAGAGTGCCTCTAATGACAAAAACAAAGTCGTCAACAATGTAGTCGTCATGGTACATGGGTGCCATCCCTGTTGCAATGTAGCCCTCTTCTTGGCCCAGTACTTCTCTAAGAATGTAGTTGTGTACAAAGTTTTGGATGTGGACGAAACTAGACCCCAAAAACTCTTCCTGGAATTCGGGCTTTGGTTCAGAAATAAGTTCATCGTAAGACTCGTAGTCGTCGATGTAGAATATGTTGTAGAATTCCCCTAGTCTTCCATCGTCAGGAATAAGGTCGGTAGCGTTATATCTGAATTTGTAGTCCACTTTAACTCCTCCGCCAGAGCTAGTGTTGTCTTGGAAGTCTTCAACGACTACAGCAAAGCAGAGCTTGACTTCATCTTCATAGTCACTTGCTGTTACATAGTCCTCGATGTCGTCATCACTTTCTTTAGTAACGACTGTGATGCTTTCGTCAGCAATTTGGTCTTCTAGCCATTCTTTCATAGCTTCAATGAGTGGATTGCCTTTGGGAGCTAAATCAATCTGTAGCTCGTCAATGCCTTTTAGATATTCTTTGCAATAGACGAGTGGGTCGACTTTAGTAAAGGCTTCATTGACTTGCTCAGGTGAATCATAGGCGTTAACATAAGCTCCATTCTCACCGATGTAAGACTTGGCATCATAGTTATCTGAGGAGATTCCAGTTCTGATTAAAAGGAGCATCAGCAATAGGAACAGCGGGAACAATATCTCACATAGGGATCCAAAGAGCCTTCTTTTCCAAAGGATCCAGTTTTTGAACATGAGTGCCTTATAGTGCTGCCAGAGCCTCATAATTATTATAAATTCTCGAATTTCTGAACTTATGGATTAAGTCAAATGGCAACTGGACTTAAATCAGAACTTGTACTTGAAAAAAATTATTAGAGAGTCTTTCAAAAGGTCTAGGTCCATTTAGCGAGTTACAAGTTGGGAAGTTGGAGCTCAAAAACCCACTGATTGTTCAAGGGGTCATACTTGACAACGTCCATTTCGTGTGTGATACACACAATTTCTTGGCTTAACTTAATAGAAGGCTGGACGAACCGAGTGCACTTTAAAACTCCGGGAAGGTTTCCTTTCTTTTTTAGGGTCAAGTTAGCTACGTTGAGCAAGTAAACTTCATTGGTAGCTCTGCCTCCGAAAAGCAAAACTCCTTCGCCTGTTTCTTGGTTTCCCATCCAATAATTGGGACATGGAAGTCTAAGTGCAAGTTCTTTCCACAAACCTGAGTCTAGGTCGTACTCAAGCACTGTGTTAAAGTAATCCACTCCGTTGAAACCTCCAAAGCCAAACAACTTAAGGTTTCCCCAACCAGCTAAACTCAGGCCACTCCGGCCTCCTCCCGGCAGACAATTTATGTAGTTCCACTCGTCAGTCAGGGTGTTGTACTCTTCGCAGTAGTCACTGTAACCTTCAACATCCACTCCCCCTGCAATGTAAATGCAGTCTTTTGTGTAGCAGCATCCAAACGAGTACCTAGGAACTTTCATTGGTGGCTTTTCCCGAAAAGCAAAGTTTTGAAAGTCCAGTTGCCAGTGTTGGTCTCCGCCTATTACGTGTGTGTAGTTTTTAGCTATAATAGGAACAGCATTCCAGTTTACAGAAGTGTTATGGATAGGTTTCATTTGCTGGGTTGACAATTCCCAAAACATCAAGTAGTCAGTAGCAATGCAGGTGACTACAGAAGGCTCAGGCAAGTCAGGCAACTTAACAGTGAGTTCTAAAGTACTAAAAGACTTAACTAGCTGCTCATACTCCAATGCACTTATAGCTTGGTTGTTGTGTAGTAATGAGTAAGCAGAAGTGAACTTGCATTCATTAAAAACCTTAGGCAAGTAAGACTTTAAGTGCAACAGAGAAGGCTGGGCTGTTAAGGTCTCAGTTTGGGTTCCAAGAGTGAGGACCAACTTAGTCTCTGGTGTTCTTTCCATAATATGTTAAAGTTTGACCAGCCAAAAGCAAAAAGAAGTAAAACTCCTATTAACCTATACGAGTCACTGCGTCCAGTTTCTTATGACTTTTGCCCTAAAAGCAACAACACATCACTTGCTAACCGCAAGCAAGCTAAGTCGACTGAATTTGAAAGAACCAACAAAATACTTAAACTTGAAAGAACAAACAAAGAGCAGGCAGAAACCATTGCAAAACTAAGAGAAGAAAACCAGCAGTTGAGAGAAGAACTAGAGTTTATGCGTAATGTCAACAAAAACTTGATGGAGGGCAACCAGATTGAAAGTAACGACCTGCACTTGCTTTACCAAAACTTGTTTATTACTGACTTAAAGAAACAAATGGGCAAAAGAGAAGAAGAAGCCGAGTACTATAGACTAAAACACAAACAAATCATGATGAAACTCAGAACCATGTCTAAAGACAAAAAGTACATGACCGCAATGCTCAAAAGGCAAGTCCACCAAAAAGAAGACTCCCCAAAAAGAAAGTCCATTGCAAACCAGGGAAGCTTAATCAGTGACCAGTCTTATGAAGAGGAACTAGTTCCTAGAAGACAGTCTTTTTCCTCACCTAACTTTGCAAATTCATCTGGCAGGTCAGTTCCCCAGTACTCAAGCATTTTGGAGTTTTTGAAAAACGCAATTCAGTGCGAGTCTATGTTTGACATTCTTTCTGAACTGTCTAGCAAAGTCAAGTCTATTTTCAAGTGCGAAAAAGCTTCTATTTTCCTAGTAAGTGAGTATTTCAAAAAAGCTTACGAAGAAAAATACCCTCACAAAACTCCTTACAAAACCTTTTGGAACGGAAATTGGATATACTCCTTAGCAGTGGAAGGATTCCATACTGCTGACCCTACTCCACATAGACCTGACCACTTAATTAGAGGTCACCTTGAAGCTGACTCAATTGCTCAGTCTATAACTTTCAGAGAGGAAATTGGCATGATAGTTCAAGCCCAGAGTAGGCAAAAGGTCAAAGGCAAATCAAGACCTTTTACTTCTGTCGACCTAAGCGTTCTAGGCATACTAGCTTTGGGTATAAACATTATGCTAGAACTCATCCAGTGCAGACAGGAGCAAGAAGTTCAAAGAAGGCACGTAAAAGAACTCACAGAAATTTCGACCAACTTACTTGTGAACCGCTCCCACAAAGGACTTGCAAACCAAGTTTATCACTTACTTCCTAAGTTTTTTGACTTCGAAAGCGCAGGAATAGTTTACCTAGATAAAACTAGGAACGAGTTTTTTAAAATGGTTGTTTCGGGAAGTGAAAAAGAAAAGTTCCTAGAAAGCACAATATACTTCCCTTCAAACTTAGGACTTACAGGCGAAGTCTACAACTCAAGAGAAATCTTAGTTTACGAAAACGTAAAGAACCTGCGACTTTACTACCCAGAAGTAGACAACTCAATTGGAGTATCCAACCTCAGAAATTGCATCATGGGGTGTTTGAAAGGACCTGATGACGAAGTTGTGGGAGTGCTTCAGTTGTTTAACAAAAAAGACAACAGAGAAATTTCTCAGGAAGACATTGAAAAACTAAAAGGCACTCAAGTCCTTTTAGGAATGTGCATTGCTGCTACTAATGTTGTCTACCAGTGCTTGACACTTACCATTGGAATCAAGTCTTGCATCGGAAACTCAATAAATGCTTCTGACAGTTTAGACATGAGTGCCTTAGAAGAAATGCAGATTTTCAGAGGACAAATGCACAGTCTCAAGTCTAACTTGCAGCAGTGGGCTCGGAGACGCAAGTAACTGTTTAATTATCTAAGGGTTGTCATTTTGATTTTCATAAGTTCTAGTTGCTTGTTGATGTCTGGAACAGGCACAAAGTCTGCCTTTACTCTTTTATCATAGTAAGCCTTCATTCTGTCGAGTACCCACTTTCTTTGGGGAGACTTGGACTTGGGTTTATCATACTCTAAGTCTCTGAAGCAGTAGTCTTTCAAAACAGGAGTTTTGGGTTTGGGGTTCTTTTCCACAGGGGCTTTAGTAAGGCTTTTTTCGAAAAAGTTCTTTTGGTTGATTTTGTTTCTGAGTTTTTTGGCCCTGAGTTTTTCGTAGTAGTTCATAGAAATTCCGTTGCCTCTGTGGGTAAAAGCTTTAGCTTTGACGGACTCTTTGGGACTGGTGAGTTGCTCTTTGTAAAGTTTGGTTTCTACAGGAATAAGTGGATCGTGAGCTGGAGAAGGTTTGCCCACTAAGTAAACTGGAATAACTTCGCCTGAAACCGTTTGGTGGTTAACTACGGGGGGTGGGAGGTTGTTTGACCTGCGAAGGTTTGAAAGAGGAACTAAGGAAGGAACTTTGAGAGGCACTCTTTCTTGAGAAAGGGACTTTAGTGCTTTGGCGTCTAACTTAGGAGACTCGTCAATTTGGAAAAGACACTGGTTGTCCCTTGAAATGATTTCTTTGATTTGTTGAAGGTCGTACTGGGGAGTAGGTAGGTTTTTTTTAGGAGATTTAGTAGGGCTTAAGGATTTAGAAAGGGTTCTAGGCAGCGTGAGTGACTTGTAGTCTCTTTCAGAAACTGAGTCTTTTTCAATAACAAACGACGCTTGACTTGAATTTTGCAAAGAAGTGTTTAGGGACTGAGTGTACTTTTCTTTTTGCATTTCTCTAAGTTCTCTTTCTAGTCTAGTTATCCGGTCAATTTTTTCAGCTTTAGCTTGTTTTTCAGTTTCTTCTAGTTTCTGTTTAGCAAGCTTCATTTTAAGCTTTGCTGCTCTGACTTCATTTGCAATTTGTTGTTTCATTGTTTCGTAATTTGTCCTTGAACTCATGATTAACTATAATAAAAATGTTCTTCCGGAAAGCAACTACTGAGACTGTTAAAAATTTTGTTGAAAGAATAAGTAATGTCTAGGAAGAATACCCCGATACAGCCATTATAAAGCGCTTCTTTCAGCTGTTTGCCTTGACTACCTTTGGAGGAATTTATGTTAGTTACAAATACAGCGATACAAACCACAAACTCAGAGTAAACTTAATTTAGTTTTCGCTTACAAGAGCAGCTTCAAGGCACTACGGAGGGCTGTTTTCTCTTACTATACCAGAAACATGGCGGCCTAGAGTCTACGGAACTTTTTCAAGTATATTTGGAGTGGACACTAGCGAAATGAAGAAGTCCTTTGAAGAGTATGAGTGCCTAAATGACTTTTTCGTCAGAGAAATCAAACAAGAAACCAGACCAATAGGAGAGGCAGAAATCGTGAGTCCCTGTGACGGCAAGGTGTTGAGTGTAGGGGATGTGACTTCTGACTTTTTGGACAGCATCAAAGGCAGGTACTACAGACTTACACTGCTCCTTACTGGAATGAACAACCTAAACTACGAAGAGTACTCGGAGTACTTGAAGAAAGATAGAAAAAATCACTTGAAGTACATCACTATATACCTTGCTCCAGGGGACTACCACCGGTTCCACTCTCCTTCTAACTGGGAAGTGACTTACAGAAGACACCTTTTTGGGTACTTACTGGGAGTGTTTGAGTTTAACCTTTGGCGCAAAAAGGACATTTTTACAATTAACGAAAGAGTGGCTTACTTCGGAAAGTGGAAGTTCGGAGCACTGCACTATGTAGCTATTGGGGCTTACAATGTAGGTTCGATCCATGTGAACTGCGACCCTGAACTTGAAACAAACAAAAAGGAGTTCAAGGATTTAGACCACACTTACGAAGAAAAAGAAATTAAGCACCACTGCAAGAAAGGCGAAGAGTTTGGACGTTTCAACGCAGGCTCAACTATTGTGATGATAGTTGAAGCACCTGAAGAAGCTAAATGGAGTGTTCAAAACGGAGACCGAGTTAAAATGGGGCAAGACTTACTACTTTTACCTAATACAGCTTCATCTTATTTCTTTTTTTCATGCACTTGATGAGTTGGTTAGAAGAGACTTTGGAGTTTTTGTCCATGATTTTAGATATGTTTTTTTCTAGGTAGTTTTCAGAGTGTTGGTAAACTTCAAATAAGTTCTTTAGCACAGGAGCTTCGTACTTGTGGATTTCTTTGAGTTTTTGGGAGGTCCAGTTGATTTCTTTTGTGTAAGCGTTCATGTACTTTTTTTCCTTTTGTATCCGGCTGAAGATTTTTCTGGAGTTTTGTTTGATTTTTTCGAGGTTGCAGAGCCTCATAACGTTGTTTATTGCTTTGGACTTGTTTCTGGAGGTACTTAGTGGTTCTTTTTCAGGAGTAAGTTGCGAACGCTGGGTCTTTTTGGTAGACTTGCGTTTTGCAGTTAACTCAGAAAGGTTTTTTTTGCTTTCAGAAAACTTTTTGGTGTAAAGAATAGGCGAACTTGTTTTTTCGTTGTTAGAAAACAATTTTCTTCTGTAAAAGTTGTACAAAGCGTCTTTATGGGAAAGTGCGTACTCGTAAATTTTTGAACGTTGGCTTAGGTTTAGCAGTTTTAAGGCAGGTTTATTGATTTGCACAGGTTCAGGACTGCTGGACCCGGAAAAGGGTTTGCTTAAGGTGTGCTTCTGAGTGCTTTTGGCAATCTTATCTATTAAGAACTTCGTTTGAGAGCTGTAGATTTCATCAATTACTTCATTGTGGTTTTGACTCCTTAAAATAGGAGTTAAGTTTCTAGGTTTAGGAGTTTTTCTGCCTGGTTCTTTAATTGACCTGCTTAGCTTCGTTAAGAATGCTTCGTTTGGCTTCATTAGTAGATTCCAGAATTATAATAAAAATGTTTGGTATAATAATACCAGGTCAGCCTCCAATCAGTAATTTCACACAGATATCTGAAACACAATGGACACTAGATCTGCCTTCGCCTTCGCAAATTAATAACATCACTTTTTACTTGCAGTCACCGCTTCCAGAAGGTTATGCAGCAGCACTGTCCTACTCAAAACCTCCCTTCCAAGCTATAGAATTTTTAGGGGCAATAGCAAACGAAAGGGCTTCAGATATATTTCACACAGCCTGGTCTTTCAACCCTGAACTTCAAGGAGTGGAAGTTGTTAAGTTGCTGGTTTCTGTTGAAGTTATTTCCAGCATTGAGTCACTTGTTGTGGACAAGGCCAACAATGACATTAGACAGCAGTACGCTAAGAAAGTAGCACTGAACCTATACAGGTTTATGGAGAGCTTTAACAGAAACACCGAACCCCAGAACGAAGTTTTGATTTTGCCCTGTGATGTGTTGGACAAGTGGCTCAGTAAGTTCGACCAAAAGTTTAAGATGGATCCTTACTTTGTGCTAAACACAGAATAAACGCTAACTAGTTCCTGTAAATATGAGTATATAATTAGTAACCATAATGCCAAAAGACTCAGGGTTCAGAGGAGACCAAATACTAGTGCTGACTGTAAACTTAGGAGGAGGCAGGAAAGTAAACATTAACGTGTTTGAATTCGACGAGGCTTTTGAGTTAGCTTCGAAGTTTGCCAAAGAACTCAACTTGAAACCAGAAGTAGAAAGGGCTTTAGAAAACCACATTCAGAAAAAAATAGACGAGTACTACATAGAACAAGAACAAGAAAAAGTCCTTGCCGAGTACAAACCCCAGATGAGCCAAGTTAACGAAACTCCAGAAAATAATAAAAAAGTTAACTTTGGACACGTTTTGTATGAAAAATGCATGAAAGACCAAGAAAAAGCACAGATGCAAAGACACATGCTCAAACTTAAACTGGAAGAAGAAAAAAACAAAGACTTAACTTTCAAACCCCACATCAAGCCCAAGAAATTAAAGTCTTCTCAAAGCTGCACTTCAATTAAAAACTGGCAGAAAAAACGCCAAGAAGAAATTGACAAACTAAGAGGAGAAGTTATGGCCCAACAACAAAAGGAGTGCACTTTTAAACCCGAAACTAACTCAAACAGCTCCAGAATTCAAAGTCGAAAGTTCAACAACAAAGACAAGTTCACTCAACTTTACGAAGATGCCAGAATCCGAAAGCTAAAGCAAGAAAAGGTACAAAGGAACTTTGTGAAGAGCCAGTACTCTTTTACTCCCAAAATCACAGAGTCAGGGTACCACAGAGACCCTGAAGAACTCATAGAAAGACTAATAAGTTTCAAAGAAGAAATTGAAAAAAACCTTCAAGAAGAAAGGAAAAAAGTAAGCGAACTAGTAGATCCCAACACGGGAAAAGCCTACTTCAAACCTAGCACAGGCAGAGAACCTAAAAGCAAAAGGAACTTTTCAGGCCTTCCAATAGGAGAGTACCTTTACCAACTAAACCAAAAACCCAAAAGCAAACTCATGGAAGACCAACAGTCAAGTCAGTCTAGAAACCTTAGATCAGAGAAAATCATGCAAAAACTTAAAATCTCAAGGTACTTCGAAATCTTCCAGTCACTGAATCCTGACAAAGACGGAAACATCACTGCTGAAGAAATCTACCCTGAAAACTTAGACGAAGAAATTCTAAGAATCATCTACCCTCTTCTTGAAGAACTAGCCCAGATTGGCGAGCCTCTGAACTTTGAAGAGTTCTGCGACTCGATGGACAACTTGCTCAAAACCCTTACTCCTGGGGAAAAAAGTTCCCTTCTAGGAATCAGAAAAAAACAAACAGAGGGCTCAGAAATATCCAGTTCCAACAGAAGCATTCCTCTGAACGAAGGAAGTGCTGTTTACGACAGGCACATGATAAAAGAACTCCAAAAAGAAGCGAAAATCCAACACTTACAGCGTGAAAAAGAAATGCAAGAAGTAGAAGGCTGCACTTTCAGACCCCAAACTACCAGGTACAGACCCAAAAAGTCGTTTGAAGACAACTTCCTGGCCCAGCTGTAGTGTTAATTCTTAACGTAGTCTTAAAATGTCAAGTGAAATATCTAAACTCATAACGCTTCAGCAACAACACAGTATGCAGAAGAAACTAAAGTCCGTTAAACCCCAAGTAGACAATGCCCAGCCAAAAAACTACTCCCACATCACAAGTTCATACACAGGAAAAACTTACTTTAACAAGAAACAGCGTTACGACCAAATAATGAACGAAAACAACCACCTCGTAAACAGAATCAACTCACTGTCAGTAAACAAACGCCCCAACAGCCCTTCTTCGAATTACAAGTCTCTAAACCTCCCAGCCAGGAAAAGCCAAATCAACAAAATCAACCAAGAAAACAAACAAATCCTCAAACAACTTGTGCAAGTTAAGTCTACTTACTCAAACGAGTTCCAAAACTTTAAAAAAGCGATTTCCAAGTACAGAAAAATAGTTTCTAGAACACCTACAAGGTTTTCGCCCATGCCTGTTCCTACCAAGGCTCTGCGCAAAAACTACCCCGAAATTGATTCCTACTTCATGAGTCCTAGCATTTCTTCGCGCAAAATCAAACGATTTAAGAGCTTCGACTTAAAAAAGTCTGGAAAGAAGAAACAACGCAGAAAGGCTCCTCCTAAGTCTAATTTTTTTTAGTACTTGTAGTTATAAAGATATGGAAAAGAATAGAATAGTAGAGCACCAGCTCACAATATCAGAGGGCGACTTAAACATATTTGCTGTTAGGTTCAACTCTGACGACTCTTACTTAGCAGCTGCTTGCTCAGACGGAACTGTAAGGATTTACTCCAGTTCAACCGGGAACCCCACGCGGGTACTTAATAGCAGGATTTCCCCTGACTTAATGCCTGTGACTTCTGTTAGGTGGAGACCAGTTTCTGCTTTGGCCAAAACAAAAAATGTACTTATAGCAACGACTGCTGACGGAGGAATACTTCACTGGCACGCTACTTCTGGAAAATCTCTCCATACCATTACTCTCAGGGAAAACCAAGTCCTTTCTTCAGACTACAACCCTGATGGCTCCAAATTTGCAGTTGGGTGCAAAGATAGCTGTGTCAGGATTTACGACGAAAGCACTAAGCAAGTAGCCGCTGAGTTAAATCAAGGAGAAGGAGAAAGACTGGGACACGCAAACAGAGTGTTTGCTTTGAAATGGGTTGACCCCAACACTCTGATATCAGCAGGCTGGGACAACAATGTTTTATTGTGGGACTTAAGAAGCGAAAGAGTAGCTCGCTACATTCATGGACCCCATATTTGTGGAGACTCTATTGACGTTCGTGGAAACGTTCTTTTAACTGGAAGCTACCATATTAAGGACCAACTGCAACTTTGGTCTCTGCTTGACGGACAAAACATCTGCACTCAAACTGTCAGGTCTGAAGACCAGAGGTCGTGCCAGCTTTACGCAGCGCAGTTCAGTAAGTTCGACGGAGGAGAGTCTATAGCTATCGGGGGGTCTGGAAGTGATGAAGCTTACTTTTACGACTCAGAAAGCTACAAAAGGTTTGCTGTGTTGACAAACATGTCAAGGGCAGCTTATTCAATAGACTTTGCTAACACGGACAACCGAGTGGCAGTGGGTTGCGGCGACGGATCAATTAGGATTTTCAGCATCAAAGATGAATAATACATTACTTAGTAGTTAAACTGAGTTTTAAACTTAAGATTCTTCGTGTTTCATGACTTTGGAAGGAGTAACTTCATTTCTTTCTTGAGCTAGGATCTCCATGAACTTCTGCTTGTTTTTTAGTCTTTGGTTTTCTTCTTCTTTATGGACTTTAATGTCGTGTTCTAAGTACTCAGCACTGTCTTCAAGCAGTCCTTTTGCCATTTCAACTTTGTTTTCGGCCTTTTTAGTAGCCCACTCAATTTTTTTCTTTTCTTCAACTCTAGCTTCGTTCCCGAGTCTGGGTTCCCACTTGTTGTTAATTACTTCTTCGTAAACTTCAACGGCTTCTTTGAGTTTTTCAATGGCATCTTGGGTTTCAGTGACTTCTCTTTTTTCTTTCCTAAACACAGACAGTCCATACTCGTGAAGAGCCAGTGCTAGGTTGTACCTGTTCCAAGCCTTCACTGGCATTTCCCTTAAAACCTCAGCACTTTCTTTGTACTTTCCACTTGCAAACAAGGCTGTGGCAATGTAAGTCGAAAGAACTTCTTTGTCCATTTTCGAACGCTCAGCAGCTTTGTAGTAGAGTTTAAGTGACAAGTCGTAACGTCCTTGCAGCATGTGTAAGTGGGCTTGGTTAGCTAGTACAAAGTCCAGTGAGGGATTCGAGTCAAAAACTTGTTTGAAGGTTTCGTGGGCTTGGTTTAAGTCGCCCCACTCAGCTAAAACTATAGAAATCCCCACAGCAGCGTATGCGTTGTGTTCATCCAACGAAATAACTTTGTTGTAGTACTGAAGTGCTCTTTTAAGGTTTTGTTGGAAGTGGTCTTCGTCTTTACTGCGCAAAGCTACTTCGTAGTACTGGTTTCCCATAGCAATTAGGGCATACAGGTCATGGTGGGAGTGCTCCATAATGACTTTGTTAAAGGTTTCAAGTGCTTTTCTGGCTTCACCAAGTTCAGCTTCAAGGGCTCCTTTCTGACAAAGCGAATTAACTGGTTTCTTTTCGTAAGAAATAGCTTTTCGGGTGTGTTCAAGTGCTTTGGTGTAGTTGCCTTGAGTTTTAAGCAAAATAGCTAAGCGTAAGTAAGCTTCGCAGTAGTCTTCTTGGTCCACTATAAGTTTTTCGTATAGTTTTTGGGCTTCTTCAAACCTGCAGTTGTCTTCGTGCCACCTTGCTTTGTTGAAGATAATTGTTTTTTTTACGTCTGAAACTTTGCTGTAAGCTTGTTGGGCTCCTTCTTGGTTGTTGATTTTGTGCCTCAGGATTGCTATGTTGTTCCAGAGCTCAGCAGGGGGGTTTTCTATGCGTTTAAGGGCTTCTTCGTATGACTCAAGGGCTTTGCGGGGCTTTGAAATTTCAAGTAACTGGGCTATTTCAATCCAAGCCTCTGCGTCGTCTGGGTTGATTTCTACGACTTGGTTGAGTTTCGATAAAGCTAACTCTTTTTTGTGTTGTTTGGAGTATAAAGACCCCAAAATTCTTAAGGTTTCGTAGTTGTTAGGCACTTGCTGGTTTACACTTTCAAAGCACTGAAGGGCTTTAGCTAGGTCCTTTTGGTGCAAGTACATTTGTCCTAAGCCGTACTGGGCTAAGTAAAAACTAGAGTCTAGTCTTACAGACTGGGTGTAGTTCCTAAAAGCGTTTTCAAAGTCGTTACTCAAGTGGTAGCACTGAGCAATGGTATAATAGCACTCGGACTTAAGTCTAGCCATTTCACTGGTGCGTTTGTCTGCGTCTCCTATTTTGTCCAAACAGTACTCAGCAAGCTTCATGCTTCTGTCGTAGTCTTCTTTGTAGAAGTAATGCCTAGCTAAGTGCAAGTTAGCCATGGTGTTTGTTCTGTCTGCTTTGTAAGCTTCGCAAAGGTAATGCAAGTACTTTTCGTGAGCTCCTTTGTCCTTCATAAGCAAAGCCATGGTCATAAGGGCAGTGGAGTTGCTGGAGTCCAGACTTAAAACTCTGTTAAGTGACTTCAAAGCAAGGTCTTTGTTTCCTAACTTGTAGTGGCAAACTGCAAGTCCCAGTCTAACGTTAGGGGGAACTATTGGGTTTAGCCTAATGACCTGGGCATAGTGAGTTAGGGATTCGGAGTACTTTTCTTGGTGGTACAAAATGCTGGCTTTGCCCAGTAAAGCCAAAATGTGATCGGGTTGTGCGTCAAGTGTATTGTTGAAGTAGTGGGCAGCACTGTCCAGTTGTGCTTTTGCAAGCAAAAGGAATCCACGGCACACCCAGTTAGCTTTGGAGTTAATGTCTTGTCTGTCAGCAAGTCGAATATAAGAAGAAGCTTGGTTGAAAAGGTCTTCTTTGGCAGAGTTCTCTGTGGTGAGTTGGGCTTTTTGGAAGTAATAGGCTGTGAGTCTGTTCAGCAAACTAATTCGATCTTCTTTAGTTTGGTTCTGGTTAGAAAACCTGTCTGTTTCCTCAGTGGCTGCGGTCCTCATAATGCGTTCAAAAGAAGGAACTTGGCCTGCTTCGTAATAAGCAATAGCCAGCTTTATCCAGTACTTAAGAGGAGGCATGTCTGTGGTTAAGAAGTCTAAGGCATCTTCTTCCTCTGGAAGTTCTTCTATTTCCACAACCTTACTTTCGTCAGCAGTCGGAACGCAAATTTTCATTATAAGAATTAGTTAATTTTAAACTCTAGCTTTTCCAGCAACGGCCTGGTTGTCAATGCCGCACTGACCGAAAGCAATTTTAAAGAATCCTTGGAGTCCCCATGAAGTTCCCCAGGAGTTAGCTACGAGCCAGTAGTGGGTATTTTGTTCATATCCCCATCCGATGATTTTGACTGCGTGTCCACCTAAGTACTTTCCGTAGGTATGTTCATAGATTCCTCCCTTGTAACTCATGAAGTCTTGGTATACGGTAAAGGCAGTTTCTACGGGACCTCCTTCCAAGATAGCCATTTGGATGCTGCTAGGGCCGCTGTAGGTGTTAACGCTGTCGGCGTGGTAAAGCTTAATTGGAGATCCATCAGAGCAGCTTGAAGGGCAGGTTCCGTCTCTAGCTTCGTAAGGTACGCACTTGTTAGTAGCTACACCGTTTTCCCTCATGAAGCTCCAAGCTTGGTCAGGCCATCCACCGTCGCAGCCGTATGAACCATAGTCGCAGGAGACAAGGTATTGGGGCGAAAGGACTTCGTTCACTGATCCGTTGCTGTCAATGCAAAGACGGTCAGAAAGAGCTTCAGTGGCTCCGAAAGCCCAGCAAGATCCACATTGGCCTTGGTTGAGGATGGGGTGGATGCAGTTGGGCCACTTTTGCCTGGAGTCAAAGTTGGTGGGAACAGAAGTGTATTCAATAAGGCTTCCCCAGTTTCTTTCAGGGAACTCACGGATGCGGATTTCAGCGTTGGCGAACCTTTTGGCTTCTTCAATGGTCATGTCTGCAACCCACTCGTCTGAGGCGGTCCACTTGGACTGTTGCGAGTTGATGTAGTCAATGGCTTCTTTGGGCATAACCTTTTCGCCAGAGCTAATTTTGATTTGGGGCCCTGCTAAGGCCAGGCCAAGCACAGACAACAAGAACACTATTTTCATATTATATGTTCACCAATTTTTAGAGTTTAAATCCCAATCAATATGGCCAAATTAGTTC
>PR_CR_10_Liq_1_inCRDRAFT_1000939_pt1 | contig 17224 bp, 16 predicted proteins | sample PRCRCaboRojoPR_3_FD_10241 | JGI IMG/M metagenome (IMG submission 10241)
GCTTCACGAAGGCCCCGAACTTGGCGATGCCATTGATCCGCCCGGTAAATTCCTCGCCCACCCGTTCCGACAGGAAGGCAGCAAGATAGCGGTCGGTCGTATCCCGCTCGGCGGTCATCGACCGTCGCTCGGTATCGGAAATATGCTGCGCCGTTGTCTCCAGCTTGTCGATATCCTGCGGGCGCAAACCATCGTCGCCCCAGCCATGCGCCGAGATCAGCGCCCGGTGCACAACCAGATCGGCATAGCGCCGGATGGGCGAGGTGAAATGCGCATAGGACTGCAAGGCAAGGCCGAAATGGCCGAAATTGCTGGGCGCGTAATAGGCCTGCGTCATCGAGCGCAGGGTCGACATATTGATGACCTCGGAATGGTCTGTGCCTTCGGCGGCCTCAAGCAGCGCGTTAAGATGCGCAGTTTTCAGCACCTGCCCCTTGGCCAGCGTCAGGCCCGCCGCATCGGCCACATCGCGCAGGGTATCCAGCTTCTCGGGCGAGGGTTCTTCATGCACCCGGAACAGCAGCGGCGATTTCTTGGCGATCAAGGTTTCGGCGGCGGCCACATTGGCCAGCACCATGAATTCCTCGATCAGCTTATGGGCATCTAGACGGTCGGCGAAATTCACCGACAGAACCTTGCCCTCCTCGCTCAGGATCACCTTGCGCTCCGGCAGGTCCAGATTGAGCGGTTGCCGACGTGCGCGGGCCTTTTCAAGCGCCCCGTAGGCACCGTAAAGCGGGCGGATCACATCCTCCATCAGCGGGCCGCATTGCTCATCCGGCTCCCCGTCCATGGCGGCCTGTACCTGTTGGTAATTAAGGGACGCCGCCGAGCGCATGAGCCCGCGCACAAACCTGTGCCCCACCTTTTCGCCATTCGCGGCAATCTGCATCCGCACGGCGATACAGGCACGCGGCACCCCTTCGTGCAGCGAACACAGGTCACCCGACAGCCGATCCGGCAACATCGGCACCACGCGGTCGGGGAAGTAACTGGAATTTCCGCGCTTGCGGGCCTCACCATCCAATGCACTACCGGGCGTGACGTAATGCGCCACATCGGCAATCGCGACCCAGATCACATAGCCGCCTTCGTTCTTGGGGTCGTCATCGTCATGCGCCCAAACCGCATCATCGTGGTCGCGGGCATCGCTTGGGTCGATGGTGACAAGCGGCATATCCCGCATATCCTCGCGCCCCTTGAGGCCCGCGGGTTTCATGCGGTCGGCCTCGGCGATCACCTCGTCTGGGAAATCATCGGGAATCCCGTGCTGATGAATGGCAATGAGCGACACCGCCTTGGGCTCTGACGGGTCGCCCAACCGCTCCACCACCCGCGCGCGCGGCAGGCCCATCCGGCCCTTGGGGCCGGATTGTTCGGCCTCGACCAACTCGCCATCCTTGGCGCCGCCTGTGGCATCCTCGGGCACCTGCCATTCCTTGCCGTCGCCCTTGTCGATGGGCACGATCCGCCCGCCTTCCGAGCGCTTGCGGAATATCCCCAGCACCTTGCGCGGGTTGGCCCCGATCCGGCGAATAAGCCGCGCCTCGTAATGGTGATCCTCGCCCTTCACCTCTTGCAGCCGGGCCAAGATACGGTCGCCCTCGCCAAGTGCCGGATCACTGGCACGCGGGATCAACAGTACAACAGGCTCTACGCCCTCGCCCTGCCATTCCAAGGGCTTGGCCAGAAGCTCCCCGTCATTTGTCATGCCCGAAACCTGCAACACGCTCACCGGCGGCAGTTTGTCCGGGTCGCGATAGGTCTTCTTGCGCTTCTCAAGATGGCCGCCTTCCTCAAGCTCCTTGAGGATACGCTTGAGGTCGATCCGCGCAGCGCCCTTGATGCCAAAGGCCTTGGCGATATCGCGTTTCGAGGTGAGGGTCGGGTTATCCGAAATCCATTGCAGGATTTCGTCTTTGGAGGGCATTTGGCTCATAGCTTTGGCCTAACACGAATGATGAACGGGGGCCATTGCCGAAACGCATCATGCGGCCCGGCCAAACAACCCGGTCAGCGCGCGTTTGACCAAGCCGGTGACCGAGGGCCGCTTGCCCCGCGTGAACGGCAAGGGGCGGCAGACCTCCATCGCGGCCACGCCAACGCGGGCGGTCAGCGCACCGTTCACCACCCCCTCACCAAAGCGGCGCGAGATTTTCGACAAAACCCCGCCCCCCGCGACCGAACCGATCAGGTCATCGCCCACGGCGACGGCCCCGGTGGCCACCAAATGGGTCATCACCGCCCGCGCCAAGCGCCAACTGCCAAGAGTACCGGACCGCCCGCCGTAGATCTCGGCAATCCGCCGGATCATCCGCAGGTTTGACGTTAATGCGGCCACCACATCGGCCAAGGCCAGTGGCACAACAGCGGTCACCGTTGCCACTTGGCGGGCGGCGGCTTCGATCTCACGCGCGGCGGCGGCATCCAAGGGGGCCAGAACCTCCGCCTCGGCCAAACCCAGAAGGCCAGAGGCATCGAATTGATCGCCCTTTGCAACTCGGCCAGTTTATCGCGGCCCCAACGGGTATCCTCCCGCCCCTTGTAAAGCGCGTTGAGGTCGCGGACCACGGCGCGCGCCTTGGCCAAATCCTCTTCGCCAAGCGCCTCCTCGGCCTGCCGGTGCAAACGGTCCATCCGCGACAGCCGCGAGAACGCCGCCAACTCCTTTAGCGCGATGACCAGCAAGACCACGACGAAGGCCGCGATCAGGCCGGTTATGGCATAGCCCAAAACAGGCGAGCGCGCGATCAACCCGGTGACGAAATCCCACGCGGCCACCGAAATAACCGCGCCCAAAATGGCCAGCAAAAGCCCCCAAAACAGCCTCGCCAAACGCGACGGGCGGCGCGCCGCCAAGGTCGCCATCGTCTGCATCGCACGCCCCTCGGGCGGCACCGGCATTTCGGGGTCGGGCACGGGCGGCGCGCTATCCGGCCTCGCTGCGGCCTCCTTGCCTTCCAAATCAATCAGGATCGGCCCCTTGGTCATGTCAAAGCGCCTCCTGCGCGTGCCAGATCATCCGCAAATCCGGCAAGTTCTCATCATTGCCCGCACCGATACCGCGCCCGGCCTCGGCAAAGCCTTCGCGCGCATAAAACGCCCAAGCGCCCCGGTTTTGCTGCAAAACGTATAAATCCAGATGCCCCACCTCGGCCTTGGCTTCCTGCAAAAGCGCATGTCCCACACCGCGCCCCTGCGCCTTTGGGTGGACATAAAGCGCATGGATCCGGCTGTCTTCGCGCACGATAAACCCAACGGGGCGCGCGCCCTCATAGGCCACCCGCACCCAGCCCCGCCGAAGGACCGTGCAGATCATCCGCAGATCGGTGAAACGCGAGCGAACTTTCGGCAACCACGCCGTGCCGCGCGTGAAGGCCCACAAGATCGCCAAAAGCCGCGGCACATGGCCGATATGCCCCTGCCCCAACCTCATAGCTTGTCCCCGATCAGGAACTGCGCCGCCCGATCAAGCCGGATATGCGGCGGCCCTTCCCCGGGCCTGAGCGACAGCTTGGCAGGCGCGAAATTCATCACCTCGTAATCCGCATCCAGCCATTTTTCCGCCCCCTCCCGCGCTGGCCCCAAAAGGCGCGCGGGGTCTTGCGGCAGATCACCGGGATAAAAGGCCGCTTGTTTGCCGCTGCTCAACAGCCGCCCGCGCACGCAGTCCAAGGGCGTGCCATCATGGTCGATGGTTTCCTCGACCGTGGCGCGCAGCGCGGCCAATGCCATGGCCTGTGTCTCGGCCCCGGCAAAATCCGCCCGGTCGCGGGCATCGCGGGTCAGGGCCGCCATGATGTTGGTCAGGCGGGCGTGTTGGCTGTGATGCAGATGGTCGGCCTTGGTGGCGGCAAACAGGATTTTTTCCACCCGCTGCCCCAGCAAAAGCCGCGACAGAAAGGCGTTCTTGCCGGGCCGGAATGCGCCCAGAATCTCCGCCATGGCGCGGCGCATGTCCTCCACCGCCTGCGGGCCACTGTGAATGGCCCCCAAAGCATCGACCAGAACAACCTGCCGGTCGATCCGCGCGAAATGATCGCGAAAGAAGGGTTTGACCACCTGCGCCTTATAGGCCTCGAACCGACGCTCCATCTCCCGCCACAGGGACTTGCGCGGCGGGCTGTCGGGCGCGGGAAGTGGTGCAAAGGTGATCGCGGGAGAGCCCGCCAAATCCCCGGGAAGCAAAAAGCGCCCCGGCGTGCAGTCATAAAATCCGGCCAGCCGCGCCTCCTGCAAGTATTCGGTAAACCCCCGCGCCAACCCCTGCGCCACGGGTTCCTCCAACTTGCTGGCCGCATCGGCGGCCTTGGCCTGCGCCAAATAGTCCTCCGACTGAGGGCGCGCCTCGATCCGGGTCAAAACCTCCTCGGACCACTGTGCATAGGTCTTGTCCAAGAGCGCCAGATCAATCAGCCACTCACCGGGATAATCCACGATATCCAGATGCAAGGTGCGCGGCCCCGAAAGCCCGCCCAAAAGCCCCGTGGCCTGCACCCGAAGCGACAAACGCAGCTCCGACACCGCCCGCGTGCTTTCGGGCCAACGGGGGTCTTGCCCGGTCACGGCAGCCAAATGCGCCTCGTAATCGAAACGCGGTACCGTATCGTCGGGCTGTGGCTGCAAGAAGGCCGCGCTAATCCGGCCATCGGCGGCGGCGACAAGCCCCGGCATCCGCCCCCTGTTCATCAAATTCGCAACAAGCGAGGTGATGAAAACGGTTTTTCCCGCACGGCTGAGCCCCGTGACACCCAGCCGGACAACCGGCTCAAAGAATGTCTCCGACAGGGTGTCGGTCACATTCTCGACCCCGCGTGTCAGGCCATCGGCGATATCGGTGATGATCAAAAGACCTGCCCCCTTGCCCGTCTTGCCTTGAAGATAGCCACGCAACCCGCNCGATACCAGAGGGGAGCTTTGGGGGATTGTTCCCCCATCCGCGCCACGCTAAATGCCCCGCTATGCCCAGATACGCGCTCAAAATCGAATACCACGGCGGCCCCTTCGCAGGCTGGCAGCGGCAGGCCGACCAGCCTTCAGTGCAAGGCGCGATCGAGGCGGCCTTGGCCAAGCTGGAACCGCGCGATCACACCATCGCCGCCGCAGGCCGCACCGATGCGGGCGTTCATGCCTTGGCGCAGGTCGCGCATTGCGACATGGAAAAAGACTGGAGCCCCTTCAGGCTAACCGAGGCGCTGAACTATCACCTCAAGCCCGATCCTGTGGCCATCGTCGACTGCGGACAGGTGGATGACGACTGGCACGCCCGGTTTTCGGCGCTTGAGCGGCGGTATTTCTTTCGCCTGCTGATGCGCCGTGCGCCGGCCACCCACGACAAAGGACTGGTTTGGCAAGTGTCACAGCCTTTGGATGTCGAGGCGATGCGCGAGGGGGCGGCCCACCTTATCGGCCACCATGATTTCACCACCTTCCGCTCAACCATCTGTCAGGCGAAAAGCCCGGTGAAAACCCTCGATGCGGTTGATATATCAGAGGTGCAGGGCCTTTCTGGCCCGGAAGTCCATTTCCATCTGCGCGCCCGCTCCTTCCTGCACAACCAAGTGCGCAGTTTCGTGGGCACCCTCGAACGGGTCGGGGCAGGCGCTTGGGCACCCGAGGATGTGAAATGCGCACTTGAAGCCCGCAATCGCGCCGCCTGCGGCCCGGTCTGCCCACCGCATGGCCTTTACCTCGCCGGTGTCGGCTACCCGGATGACCCATTCGTCTGACAAGCCCGCATTTACCTTTGATCTCAGACCGAGACCTCGCTAAACGACACATCAGCGGTCCCGTAGCTCAACTGGATAGAGCAGCTGACTTCTAATCAGCAGGTTCGGGGTTCGAGTCCTCGCGGGATCGCCAGTCATCCTGAACCTTTCGACGGTAACGCAAATGACCTGCCTGCCGCTACGAATCGGCGTAGATCAACGGGAAATCCGTTGATCGAATCGCTCTACAGCGATGCCGCGGCGCGGCTTGCCTGATCGTATTGCCCCGAGAGGCCGCGCAGGATGCGCGCGAACTCACGAAGCTCCTCACCCGATAGACCCGCACCGCCCGAGACATCCAACAGGCACTGCCGCCGAACATCGCGATAAGCCTCGCAAAGCGCCTCGCCCTCTTCGGAGGTGCGGTAAAAAACCTCTTTGCCGCGTTTTTCCGAGACAATCAGCCCCGCCCTCGAAAGCTTCCGAAGCGCATAGTTGACGGTGTGCGTATCCTCGATGTTGAGCAAAAAACAGATATCCGACAATCGCTTGTCGCGGTTGCGGTGGTTCGTGTTGTGCAAGATCAGGATGTCCAGCGGGTTCAAATCCCCCTGACCAGCCGCCGCCATGCACCGCACCGTCCAACGGGAGAAGGCATTGAAGGCGATAATCAGGCCGAATTCGAACTCCGACATTTCCCAGCCTTCGCCTTCCGCCAAATGCCGCGAAGAAACGATGCGACGGCTTTCAGATTGGGATTGCGCCATGATTTCAGCCTCTATCGTTGTTAAAACACCTGCGTTTCGCTGACTTTTTCATATTTTAGTTTGCAAGACAATCGCCCGCACCTTGCGCCAGCCCAACCGCCGACCCGGCGGGATGCGCGGTAGCACAGAAGAACAAATTGACAAAACGTTGACAATTTGCCAACGTTACGTCAGTGTTCCGCTACTATAAAGCAACAGGGAGCAAGACTGATGAACATGACGAACCTTCTGAGCGGCGCAGCCTTAGCCTTGGCTGGCTTGGCCATTCCGGCAACCGCCGAAACATGGGATATGCCAACCCCCTATCCCGACGCGACCTTCCACACCAAGAACATCCACGAATTCGCCAAGGACATCGAAGACGCCACCGGCGGCGATCTGGCGATCAAGGTCCACTCGGCCGGCTCCCTATTCAAACACCCCGAAATCAGCAAAGCGGTTCGCAGCGGTCAGGTTCCAGCCGGGGAGTTCTTCCTGTCGTTGCTGGCCAACGATAATCCGGCCTTCGGCGCGGATTCCCTGCCCTTCCTCGCCACCAGCTATGATGAGGCGATGAAGCTGTGGGAGGCACAGGAAAGCGTCATCACCGAGCTTCTGGATGAGCAAGGCCTGATGCCGCTCTACGCTGTGCCGTGGCCGCCGCAGGGGCTTTACACAACCAAGGAAATCACCTCGGTCGATGACCTCGCGGGCCTCAAATTCCGCACCTACAACGCCACGCTCGAACAGTTCGCCAACCTTGCTGGCGCGGCCCCCACACAGGTGGAAGTCCCCGATATCCCGCAGGCCTTCAGCACCGGGCGCGTCGAGGCGATGATCACCTCGCCCTCCACCGGTGTGAACTCCAAGGCTTGGGATTTCCTGTCGCATTACACCGACATTCAGGCTTGGATTCCCAAGAACATCGTCGTGGTGAACAAGCGTGCGTTCCGTCGGCTTGACGAGGAAACCCGGAGCGCTGTCCTCGAAGCTGCTGCCACCGCCGAAGCCCGCGGCTGGGAGATGAGCAAGGCGGAATCNGCTGAAATGGTCGAGGTCCTCAAAGAAAACGGCATCACCGTGGTCGAGCCTTCGGATCAGTTGATGAACGGTCTGCGTGACATCGGCGCACAGATGCTCGAAAGCTGGAAAGAAGACGCCGGCGAGACCGGACAGCAGCTTCTCGACGCCTACCAAGGCTAAGGCAAGCTGACCAAAAGCCCGAGGCGCGCACCAAGACGCGCCCGGGCGCCCCTCCACCCACAGGGAGACGACAATCATGCGGCGCGTTCTCGACATGCTCTATCGCGCGGCCGGTGGCCTTGCGGCACTTTTCATCGTGGCGATCGTGGCGCTGGTTTTCGCGCAGGTCGGCCTCAACTTCGCTGACAAGATCACCGCCGCAATCACCGGCTCAGGCCTCGGCGTAACGATTCCCTCTTATGCTGACTTCACCGGGTTTTTCCTTGCCGCGTCCAGCTTCCTGGCTCTGGCCTACACGCTTCGGGCGGGCGGGCATATCCGGGTCACGCTCGTCACGCGGACACTTAGCAGCAAAACCCGTCGCGTGACCGAGATCATCGTGACCCTTGTGGCCCTCGCCATGTCCGCCTTCGGCACCTACTACATGATCCTGCTGGTCATGGAATCGCATGAGTTCGGCGACAAAAGCGCGGGCATGGTCTCGGTCCCGCTTTGGATTCCACAGGTGCCGGTCGCATTGGGCCTTCTCGTCCTTACCCTCGCGCTGGCCGACGAACTCGTCAGCCTCCTGCGCGGTCACCCGGCCAGTTGGACTGGCAAGGGCGAAAACCTTTTGAACGAGTGAGGCCCAGCCATGTCCATCGCACTTCTCTCCGTCATCCTCCTCGTCCTGCTGTTCTCTTTCCTCGGGGCGGGGCTTTGGGTGGCCTTTGCCCTTCTGGGCGTCGGTATTGCCGCCATGGCACTCTACAGCGGTGCGCCCATCGGGCTGGTGATGGCCACCACGCTTTGGGGTCACGGCAACTCTTGGGCGCTGGCCGCCCTGCCACTCTTTATCTGGATGGGGGAAATCCTGTTCCGTTCGCGGCTGTCGGATGACATGTTCGCAGGCCTCTCACCGTGGCTGACGCGCCTGCCCGGGCAACTGCTGCACGTCAATATCTTCGCCTGCGGGATATTCGCCGCCGTCTCCGGATCGTCAGCGGCCACCGCCGCCACCATCGGCAAGCTCTCCATCCCGGAGCTTTCGCAACGCGGCTACCCGGAAAAAATGGTGATCGGCACCTTGGCGGGCTCCGCCACACTGGGCCTGCTGATCCCACCGTCGATCATTCTGATCGTCTATGGCGTGGCCACCGAACAATCCATTGCACGGCTTTTCGTGGCTGGCGTCCTGCCCGGTATTCTGCTTGTCGGGCTGTTTGTTGGATTTGTCGTCCTATGGGCCTTTCTGAACCGCAAAAGCCTGCCCGACGAAACCCTGAACGTGACCTTCGCCGAAAGGCTGCGCCGCTCACGTCGCCTGATCCCCGTGGTGCTATTGATCCTTGGTGTCATCGGCTCGATCTACGCAGGGCTCGCCTCACCCACCGATGCCGCCGCCGTGGGCGTCGTCCTTGCGCTGATCCTGTCCTGGAGTTCCGGATCACTCACCAAGCAAAGCTTTCTCGACGGACTGATGGGGGCCACCGTCACCTCCTGCATGATCGCCTTCATCCTCGCCGGGGCCTCGTTCCTGACAGTGGCGATGGGCTTTACAGGCATCCCGCGCATACTCGCCGAATGGATCGGGTCACTTGGCCTTTCAACCTTCACGCTGCTTGCCGCCCTGACGGTATTTTTCGTCATCATGGGGTGTTTTCTGGACGGCATCTCGGTCGTCGTGCTGACCGCCTCGGTCATCATGCCCATGGTCACGCAGGCCGGGATTGATCCGATGTGGTTCGGCATCTTCCTCGTGATCGTTGTCGAGATGTCGCAGATCACACCGCCGGTGGGCTTCAACCTGTTCGTGCTGCAATCATTGACCGGCCGCGACATCCTGTTCGTGGCCATGGCGGCCCTGCCCTTCTTTTGCCTGATGGTTCTTGCCCTGATCCTGATCTCGGTTTTCCCCGGGATCGTCACCTACTTGCCGGGGCAGATGTAGCATGCGCGGGCCAAGGACGAGACGGCAACCAACGCATCCGGCGCGATATTCCCAACCAAGGCGTTGAGAGACCCAAAGTGATGTCTAACCAAACACAGAATGCCCCCCGGCGCAGCGCACCCGGCGACTGGCCGCAGGTCCGCACCGTCGGGGTGGACGGCCTGCTCGTCAGCTTCGGCAACAGCCTGAGCGAACCGGCCAATCGCGCCGCGCTGGCCTTCCGCGCGGCACTCGACACCTCCACGCCAGACGGGATCGAGGAAACCTCGACCTCGCTGGTTTCGACCTACCTGCGCTTCGATCCTCTTCATACCGATCACAAGGAGCTGCGCGGCAAAGTCCAAGCCATGCTCGACCGGCAGGATTGGTACAAGGCCAGCCTCCCATCGGGGCGGCGCGCGTGGCGTATCCCGACCGTTTTCGGCACCGACCTNGCCCCGCAACTCGACGAAGCCGCCGCCGCCGCGGGCCTTACCCGGGACGAGGCGATCACCTCGATCTCCGAATCCCGCGTCAGGGTTCAAACCATCGGCTTCGCCGCCGGGCAACCCTACCTCGGTGAACTGGACCCGGCGTGGGACATACCCCGCCAAAAGGCCCTGACGGATCGGGTGCCGGAAGGGGCGCTCACCGTCGCCATAAGACAGTTGGTGCTTTTCTCGGTCAGCACCCCCACAGGATGGCGNCATATCGGGCAAACCGCGTTCCGCCTGTTTCGCCCGGAAAGNGACACCCCCTTCGTTCTGCGGCCCGGCGACGAGGTTCGCTTCGATCCGGTCTCGCGCGAACGCCTCGCGGCCATGCAAGACGATCCCGACGGCGGGGCGACCTCCAAGGTGCTGACATGAGCGGCGGCCTCATCGTTCACCGTGCCGGGCCAAGCCTGACCCTGCAAGATCTTGGTCGCCCTGGATACTTGGGCTTTGGCTTGTCACGTGGTGGCGCGGCGGACCGCTTGGCGCTTGCCGAAGGTGCGGCGCTATTGGGCCAAGGCGACGACCTCGCCGCGCTTGAAATGGCAGGTATGGGCGGTGACTTCGAGGCGGCGCAAGACCTGCGCATCGCCCTCACCGGCGCACCGATGCGCGCGGCGATCGACGGCACCCGCATTGCATGGAACGCCAGCCATGCATTGCCACAGGGGGCCAAGCTGACAATCGGCGGCGCCGAAACGGGCTCATATGGCTACCTGCACGTCGGCGGCGGATTCACCGCCCCGCAACAGCTTGGCTCCTGCAGCGCGCATTTGGCCAGCGGCCTCGGCACGCTGGTTCAAGCCGGAACACAACTTGACATCGCCCAGGATCACGCGCCCGGCATGGTCAATCGGCTGCTGCCCGTGAATTCAAGGTTCGAGGGCGGCGAGGTGCGCGTTGTACCAAGCCTTCAGACCGATTTCTTCCCCGAGTCCGAGGTCGCCCGCTTCGAGGAAACCGATTTCAAGCGCGACGCGAAGGGCAGCCGCATGGGCGTGCGCCTGACCTCGGACGATATAGGCTTTCACAGTGACGCCGGCCTCAGCGTTCTGTCCGAAGTGGTCGTCCCAGGTGATATCCAGATCACCGGCGACGGTACCCCGTTCGTCTTGCTCAGCGAATGCCAAACCACCGGCGGTTACCCGCGGATTGCCTCGGTGCTGCCATGCGACCTTCCCAAGGTCGTACAGGCCAGCCCGGGCGCATCGCTGCGCTTTCGTTTCATTTCGCTGGATGAGGCGATCACCGCCGAACGCCACGCCACCGCACATCGCAAAGCCCTGCGGGGGATGCTTGCCCCTCTGGTTCGCTCCCCCCATGACATCCGTGATTTGCTGGCTTACCAACTCATCAGCGGCGTGACCGCCGGGGATGAACTCTGACCCTGCACAGAACACCAAGCGCGCCGCCCGGAAAACCAGAGGCACTTGACGCAACGTAAGGTCAATTCTGAGCCTCGTCAAAGGCCAAACTCCTCGCCTCAAAGGTGATTTACCCGGATATTTTCTCCCTTTTGCGGTCTCACGCCACATTTTCGCCCGATTTAGCCGTGAACAATCAGAGCGAGAACTTTGAATTACCCGGGGCTGGGAAACGATGCGCATACTGGCGATAGACGATGAACCTCTCTTCTGTAACCTGCTGAAGACACGGCTTGCTGATCTTGGCTTCACTGATTTGGCAACCGCCCACAGCGGCCCCGAAGCCCTCGACCGCGTGGCGACTGAAGATCGCCCGTTCGAATGCTTTCTTGTCGACATTCGAATGGCGCCAATGGACGGAATAGAAGTCGTGCGCAAGCTGCGCGCCATTCCGCATCACCAGGCCACCCCGATCATCATGATCTCGGCTCTGACCGACAAGGCGTCGGTGGACTCGGCCTTTATCGCCGGGGCCAACGACTTCATCACCAAACCGCTGGACAGCGTGGAATTGAAACTGCGGCTCGAAATGGCGAAATCCATTCTGGCCGAGCGCGCACAGGCCCGGTTGCTCCACGACCGGCTGCTCAAGCAGGAAGCGACGCGATATGCCTCCCCGGGCTTCGACAGCGAGGTTTTCCTCGACGACGTGGAAAGCGCCATTCGCATGGTTTCGATGGAAAACTTCCTGCTGAAGGAAGGCAACATGCGCCTGCGCCAAAGCTGTGCCATCGGCTTCCATATCCCCATGGCCGAAAGCTACTATCGCATGTTGGACCCGGCCTATTATGCCGATTTGCTCAGCGATCTGTCGCTTGCCATCTCCAAGGCGCTTTCGGGAACGCCTCATATGCTCGTCTGTCCCGGGAAGGGCGACATCGTAGCGCTTCTTCTCAATCAGACCCACACAGACCAAACGCGACTCGAACAGGCTCTCGATGCCGAGCTTGCCAAACTCCGCACGCGGTATGACGCCATCGGCATGACGCTTCCCAGCCTGCGCATCGGCGAACCGGTCCGCGCGCGCTTTATCCCGTTGCAGTGCCCGACCACCCTCATCAGCCGCGCGCGCCGCGCCGCAAGGGGCCTGGATCACCGTGACGACGACTTCATTCAAAAGGCCATCGCATGACCCAAGACAGCCATACCATGGCGACGCCACAAAACCAGACCAACGCCAGCCTCGCCAATACGCTTCACGCCTTGCGGGAATCCTTCTGCGCCGGACTGGATGAACGCATTTGCCGGATGGAAACCGCCTGGGCCAATGCGCGCGCCGGTCACAGCAGTACAAGCGACGCGCTCGCCGTGATCGAAGCCGACGCGCACCGCATCAGCGGCATCGCCGGTAGCCTCGGTCTGCCTGACATCGGACAACGGGCCTATGCGCTGGAAATGCGCATATTGCAGGCTCCGAAAGGCGCTTTGCCAGCCGAAGAGATCAGCCAACTCGATGAGGAGATCAACAGTTTCCTCGACCTTCTGGAACAAGAACTCTCGGACATCTGAGTAATGCCGGCGGTGCGGCTATCAGCGGCACCAATGACGAAACAGGACAGGATGCAAGAAAGGGCGCAATAGTGGTTGGACGAACGGACAGTCTTATCAGGGTGTTGAAGCCACGCGACTTTCCAATAGCGCTCGTCGTCACGATTGCGCTCACGCTTCTACTGACCACCTTCATGGCGGAGAGGGTCAACTCCTATCTGCTGAACAATTCACGACAAGAGGCACTCCAAGACACAACCAACCACGCCGAAGCGATTAGACACGCCCTACAACACGAACTGATCAAGTTTGAGGTCATCGCTCAAGCAATCCGGTCCGTCATCGAGCGGCAACCAAACCTGAGCCAATCGGAATATCAAGACCTTGTGGCACCGTTGGTCGAAACCTCTCCTTCGGTGATCAATGTGGGGCTTTCCAGTGGGTACGTCGTTGACCGGGTATTTCCCTTTGAGGGTAACGAATCCGTGCTCGGCGTGGATTACCGCACGCTGCCTACCCAGATTGAAGGCATCGACCACGTCCTGAACAGCGGCGAAACCACGCTCCTCGGCCCGGTCGATCTGATACAAGGCGGAACCGCGTTTGTACAACGGTCTCCATACTTCATCGAGGGTGACGGCAGCGGTTCATCCCCCTCGTCCGGCGTGATTTCGGTGATCATCGACCGCGAAACTCTCTTGTCCCGGGTCGTCGAAGGCCACGGCATCGGCGATCATGACGTCGCCATACGCAAGCTGGATCCAAACTCCAATCCCTCCGGGATTCTCTACGGAAACGACGATGTCTTCAAACAAAGCCCCGTGCTGAACAGTCTGCCGATCGGCTCCAAAGCCTGGCAAATCGGCCTTGTGCCAAGCGACGGTTGGCCAAAAGACGTCAGCGCCTCCGCTTTGGTCTGGGCGCTATCCGCCGTAACCTGCGGCGTGATCGGCTTTCTCTTGCTGGCGCTTTGGACGATTTACAAGTCCAAAAGGACGGTCGAAAATCAACTGCGCTCAGCGATCAATTCCATCGAAGACGGCTTCGCCCTTTATGACCAAGACGATCGCCTCGTCTTCGCCAACGACAAATACGCAAACTATTACAATCTGACCCACGATGCGATCTTTCCCGGCAATACCTTCGAAAACATCCTGCGCGCCGGCCTGAAAGCCGGCCAATACTCCGAAGCCATCGGCCGAGAAGAAGAGTGGCTCAAGGAACGCCTCGCGGCCCACAGAAACCCCACCGAACCGGTCGAGCAGAAATTGGCAGACGGACGTTGGCTGAAGGTCGCGGAAACACGGTCACCGGAAGGCAACACCGTGGGTTTCCGGGTTGATGTCACCGAACTCAAACAAGCCCAGCAGCGGGCCGAGGCCGCCAACCAGGCCAAGAACAACTTCCTCAACATCATCAGCCACGAACTGCGCACGCCGCTGACCTCTGTCATCGGCTATGCCCGTTTCCTTGAAAACCTATCGGTCCTGCGCAGTTACAAGGCCCTCGAACAGGCCATGACCACCAGCTGCGATATCGAGACCCGCAAACGCGCCCTCGCCGAATTGCACTCCGAGGTCGCATCCATGTCGAACCGTATCACGACGTCCAGCGATCACTTGTTGAATCTCATCAACGACATTCTGGATCGCGCCCAGCTCGAAGCCGAGAAGATAAAACTGCACCCCGAGCCCCTCGATCTCAAAGACCTGGTGAAAACCGTCACCACAGGGCTTGAAATCAAGGCCGCGGAAAAAGGCCTCACTCTGCAAACCGACGTCGCCGCGGTGCCCATGGTCGCAGACCCCAAGCGCCTCAGACAAGCCTTGATCAACGTGGTGGGCAACGCGATCAAATTCACCGAGAGCGGCGGCATCCACATCTCGTCCGAACACGACGAAAGCCATGTCCGCATCATGGTACGCGACACAGGCTGCGGTATCTCTGCCGAGGACTTCGAACAGATCTTCGACCAATTCGTACAGGTCGACGCCACCGTGACCCGACGCAATTCCGGCACGGGACTTGGGCTCGCCATCACACGGGAAATCATCGCATTGCACGGCGGCAAGATCGACGTCGAAAGCAACCTGGGTCGCGGCAGCACCTTCACCATCTCCATTCCGATTAATGCAAATGAACTGGAGATAGCGGCATGACGACCGCGTACAATGTTATGAGCAAAGGGAGCTTGCCCCAAGAATTCCATTATCCAGCCCAATGACCATCATATGGTTTTTTTATTGAACAGTCCGGATGAAATCCGAGGTTCGGAAAGGTAACGATGCAACAGAAAGTTAAGAGTCCAAACCACTTGGATGTAGTGACAACTCCGCCGTCAAAACAAACCGCAGATCCTTCATTTCTCGAAGCTGTACTCGAAGATTTGCAGCACGAGGTCTACGTTTACTGCTGCGAAACGCTGCGCATCCGCTACGTGAACCAAGCCGCCCGTCACCGCGTCGGCTGGAGCCTGCAAGACGCATCAAGCAAAACCATCTGCGATACCGTCGCCACTTTCGATATCGACGCCTTTCACCGAAAAACCGCCGCGCTCTTGGACGGCAGCCAAGCCGAACTGACTGTTGAGCTCACCTTCCCCACCGGGCCAATCGAGGTGACCACGAAGCTCGTCACCATCGCAGGCGAAGGCAGCTTCTTCGTCTCCACTGTCCGAGACCTGGCCGACCGGAAATCCCTGGAAAATGCCAAACTTCAAACGGTCTCCACCGTTAGCCATGAATTGCGCACACCGCTTACCTCCATCCACGGCGCCCTGCGGTTGCTGAAGGCCGGCGTTATCGCCAAACTTGACGATCAGACCCATAGCGTGGTCGATATCGCATCGCGCAACACCGACCGCCTCCTGTCGATCGTGAACGACATTCTCGATTTCGAAAAAATCAAATGCAACAAGATGGACTTCTCGATCAACGAGATGGACCTCGTTCAGTGCCTTCGCGACACGGTGGAGCTTGTCTCGGGGGTTGCAGCCGAACATGAGGTCACCCTTGAAATCGACAATTGCTTGACCAGCGCCACAGTGCTTGGCAATGCTGATCGTATGGGGCAGGTCATCACCAATTTCGCCTCGAACGCCATAAAGTACTCGCCAAAAGGCGGCACCGTGAAGTTCAGCATAGCCCAAGAAGACCGCAGCATCATCTTTTCCGTCACGGATCAGGGCCCGGGCATTGCCCCGGAGGAGCAAAGAGCGTTGTTCAAACCCTTTTCGCAAGCCCGCGCCAGCGATGGCAGCAATCGTCCCGGCACCGGTCTTGGCCTCGCCATCGTCGCCGCGATTCTGCAACGCCTCGAATACCCGGTCGCGGTGATTTCCGACGTTGGGAGAGGCAGCACTTTCTCGTTCCGGGTTCCGGCGCACCTCGTCATTGAAACCCAAACATCGTGCAAAACAAGGGCGGGGACGATATGACCTCTACCAATATCCTAGACTTCCCCATCGCTCCCAATCAGGAGGCTGTCGTGCCCAGCGAGCCATTGAAAACAATCCTTCACGTTGATGACGATGCCGATATCCGCACGATCATCAAAATGGCCCTCGAAACGGTTGGGTCCTTCGACGTACACCAATTCGCCAGCGGGCAAGAGGCCGTGGACGCCGTGGAGTCCGTCCAGCCACAGCTATTGCTGCTGGACGTCATGATGCCCGATATGTCGGGCGAAGACGTCTGGCGCAAACTGACAGCAAAGCCCGAAACCGCCAGCCTGCCCGCCGTCTTCCTGACCGCCAAGGCCGAGGATTCCTTTTCCCAGGAACTCCTGCAAAAAGGCGCGCTCGCGGTCATCACCAAACCGGTCGACCCCATGCTGCTATCCTCGCAAATCGAAGATATCTGGCAACAAGCCAAAGCAACCTAAAGCCGAGGCAAAAGCCGCCAACGTCCCGGCAAAAGCAATGACCATCGTCACGGTTTGAATTGATGGCGGAGACGAAGGGATTCGAACCCTCGAGACGGTTTCCCGCCTACTCCCTTAGCAGGGGAGCGCCTTCGACCACTCGGCCACGTCTCCGCCGACGCGTTTATCGAAAGCGGCACGGGGGGGCAAGTCGGAATTGCGGCTTGAACAATTGAAATCCTGATTGGCAATGGCCGCCCGTGGCTTGCGGTCGCGGGCATTGATGACGAACCGTACAAAACTCACGTACGAAACGTACAACTCGTCCCCGTACGCCCTGTTAATCCGCAGGTCCCAGGCGCCCCACACCGACGCGATACCGACAGAATAC
>PR_CR_10_Liq_1_inCRDRAFT_1000940_pt1 | contig 17196 bp, 17 predicted proteins | sample PRCRCaboRojoPR_3_FD_10241 | JGI IMG/M metagenome (IMG submission 10241)
GGGGTTTTCGTGGTTAACCAAGGGCTTACCCTCGATTCGCGCCGATCTGAGCGTTGCCTTTGATTTTCGGGGAAATCTGGTGCCGGTGATAGGACTCGAACCTACGACCCCATCATTACGAATGACGTGCTCTACCAGCTGAGCTACACCGGCACTCGGAGCGCGGCTATAGCACCGCGCGCGCCCCTGTGGAAGCGTTATTTTTCAGCTTTTTCTTCGGGCGTGTCGCCTTCGTCTTCAACGATCTCGGCATCCACCACGTCGGCATCCGCCTCAGATTCCTCGTTGTCGCCCAACGACTTATCCTCAACTGCTCCGACGATCAGTGGCAGCATTTCAACACCGGTGGCGGTGCTGACCGCTTGGGCTGGCGGCGATTTCCACGACAGGGTGTCGAAGGATTCACAATGCTCACAAACCGGCGCCCATTCGGCGTGGATATGGTGGCAGTTGTCGCAAACCCATTGCGGCCCACGCGGCGCCGACAGCGCCCGCGCCAGCCAGCCCTTGACCACCGCGTCCGAGGCGCCTTCGCCCCGCTCCACGGCCGCCATAATCGTCAAAGCCCGCGCATCCGGGTCGCCTTCGGCCAAATCGCCCAAGGCGCGCCGTGCCGCCGGGAAGTCTTCCGCAGCGATGTGCAGCTCGGCTTCAAGCAGTTTGGTTTCGCGATTATCGGAATGAACGCGAAGCAATTTGTTGAAGCGTTTCAGACGCTTATCTGGTGACTCATCGGGCTCAATCTCGGCAAAGGCTGCCGCCAGATCAGGGTGTGGTTGGGCATCCCATGCCTTCTTAATGACCCGCGTCGCATAGCGTTTCGAGCCTTGCTCGATATACCCCCGCGCGGCCAGAACAGCGGCTGGGACCAGATCGGGCGACAGGCGATTGGCCTCGATCGCGGCTTCCCGCGCCTCGATACTCTGACCCTCTTCAAGAACCTCGCGCGCTTCCGACAAGGCCAGAACCGCATCGCGCCGCTTGTGCACATCCCGTGGCAGGGTGCCGTACTTCAGCTTGGCATTCAGGGTCTCGCGAGCGCCTTTCCAATCCTCGGTCTTGGCCTGCAACTGCAGGAGCGAATCCTGTACTTCGGCATGCTTGGGCTTCAGGGCAAAAGCCGTCTGCGCCAGCTTGAGCGCCGTTTCGGTCTCGCCGTCCGACAGCTTCTGCTTCAGCAGCCCCCGAACGCCAACGAAACGGGTATTCTCGTTTTTCAACAAACGTTTATAAACTGCCTCGGCCTTTTTACGATCACCGGACATTTCAGCAGCCTGAGCCGTGATCAGATTCGTCAGGGCAGGCTTCTTCAGATATTTCTCGGCCTTGTTGGCCTTGCTCATTGCCACGTCACCTTCACCCGATGCCAAAGCAAGCAACCCCTCGGACAAGGCGCGATAACCTTTTTCCTGCCGGTTGCGATCAAAGTACCGCGACAGGGCCGTCTCATCGCCGTTGATGAACTTCAAAACGGCAATCAAAAGACCGGCCAGCTTCAGGAGAATCCAAATCGCCAGCACCAAGAGCAACAGCGCGATCACGGTCATCATCGGGCTGAGGTTGAACTCATACCCCGCCATGACGATCTGTACCCCGCCGTCTAGTTCCAGCAGGAACCAGGCGCCATAGGCGGCAGCAGCAACCAGGGCGCCGAAAACAACTATTTTAATTATCGACCAAAGCATAAAACGCCCTTTCAGGTTCAGTTCAGGTTTTCGCCAAGCGCTTGCGCGGCAGCGATGGCATCCAAGCGCTGGGCCGCAGCGCCGGACCAATCGGATAATTCGGCACGGCCTTTTTCGGGAAGCCCCTCCAGTTCCGCCAGTGCATCCGTCAATCGGCCTTCCCGCAAGGCAGCTTCGGCGCGACTTAGCACCGCATCAGGGCTGTTGCCTTCTTTCGGTTCAAGCGAACGACCGCCCAGTTGCGCAAAAAGGAAATCGGAAAACCCGCCGTTTTCACCCTCATTCGCAGCGACAGAACGCGAGGCGCCAAGTGCCCGCCGTGCCGCGTCGGGGAAGCTTTCTTGCAATGCCGTAAGAGACGCCACGCCTTGATCAGCGACGGACGCAAGCGCCTCTGGCACCTCGACTCCGGCGGATTGCAAGTCGGCCAGTGCCGGGGCAAAGCCGGTGCCTGCATCCAATGCTGTTTGGATACGTGTCAGCGCCGCACGCCGCATGGTGGCCTGTGCCGTGGCCTCGGCGTTTTCTTCCAGTTCACGCGCCTCAGCGGTCATGGCTTCGATTTCGGAACGCTGTGCTGCCATTGCATCCTGCAAGGCGCGCAATTCCCGCTCATAAGCGGCGACGGCAGAGTCCGAGGCCCCTTGGGTTATCGGGCGTTGTTCAACGTCGGTGAGGCGCGAGTCGAGCGTGGAAAGCTGGCTTTCGATATCTGCCAATTGGTTGGAAATATCAGAGACAGAGGCCGCGATCGATTCCTGTGCTGTTTCGATACCGCTCAGGTCAGGGCCTTGTACGGCTGTGTCGAGCTTGCTGTCGAGATCGGCGATCCGGGCGGCTTGTTCGTCAAGCGTAGCTTGTAGGTCGGCGGTTGTCTTGTCTTCGGATTGAGCGCCGAATGGTAGGAATCCTTCGGGCAGATACTGCGCGGCACCGATACCGATGGCCGCGGCGGCAATCCCGCCAAGCAGCATTGGAAAGAACCCGCCCTTGCGTATGACGACCTGTTTCTCGGCGGGTGGCGTGGGTGCCATCGGCTCTGGCTGGGGCGAAATATCATCATCGCTTGACGACTTATCACTGGCCAGCTCGAGTTCTGCGTCTGCGTCTGCGTCTGCGTCTGCGTCTGCGTCTGCGTCGGGCGTTGCCTCATTATCCTCGGATACACCCTCTTCCGGCTTGGTGTCAGAAGAGCTTTCATCCACGTTGGCGTCGTTCGGCTCAATCTCGGTGGCTTGAGTGTCTTCGGACAGCGGAGTTTCCGTGTCAGTCGCAGGGTTTTCTTCCACCGTACTATCTTTTGACGATTTGTTTTTTCCAGCCACTATAAAACACCCTTTCGAATCTTGCGCGCGCTGCGCATCTTTGGACCTTACTGCGCAGGTTAGCGGCCCTCAAGTCGGTTGGCTTTGATCCAAAGCTGTTCAACGGTCTCTTGCATCGCATCCCCATTGGGGACCTCTGCGACGACCATGCGATTAACGTAGGGCTGTGGTACCTGGTCGGCCACGGCTTGGCTTATCGCAACGATGGTCAGGTCCGCTCGCCAGTTTGCCTGTCGCGCTTGGGCAAAGAATAACCCCGCACTGCGTGGGGAAAACAGGGGAAGAATAACTTCCCCTCCCCGTTCCAAGATTCGTTGAGCCTTAGCGCTGAGTGGTCTTGGTTGCTGGTGGTATAAAACGGCCTCCAGAGTCTCTATTCCGGCGTCAGACAGAGTTTTGGCCAGAGGGGATGCGGCATGCTCTCCCCTTATATAAAGACAAGGCGCAGGCGGAGACTCGGTTATGATTTGCTTTGTAAGCTGCTTGACATCGCCCTTTCCAATCGTAACGCGCAGGCCGATGGCGCGTGCTGCCTCGCCTGTGGCAAACCCGACAGCATAGGCAGGGATATCGCGCTTATCAGTGAGGTTGGCAAAGGCTTCGACCCCGTTGCGAGACGTGAAGATCAGCGTGCCGAAGGGGGCGAGGTCAGGCAAATGGGCGCAGGTTTCTATTTGCATGATGGGCGATGTACAAACCGTACATTTTTTGCCAAGTTTTGTACGTAATGCCGTAGCAAACTCTGAACCTGCAGGATCGGGTCGGGTGATCAGGATGCTTGGCGTCATCTGGTGTCCGCAGTTGTCTGTGTCACCCCTTGGTGTTACCTGCCTGACAACACTCATGCAACGGGCACACCATGGACCAGACCCTGACCATTCTTGGCTTGGAGAGCAGCTGTGACGACACGGCGGCGGCTGTCGTGCGGGTTGGAGCCGATGGAGCGACGGTCTTATCTTCCGTCGTGCATGGCCAAACCGCGTTGCACCAGGATTTTGGCGGTGTTGTGCCCGAAATCGCGGCGCGCGCCCATGCCGAGAAACTGGATAGTTCGGTTGCGGGAGCGATGTGTGAAGCCGAGGTTGGCTTTGGCGATCTGGATGCTGTGGCTGTCACGGCGGGGCCGGGCCTGATTGGTGGGGTTCTTTCGGGTGTGATGTGCGCCAAGGGGATTGCCGCAGGTACGGGCTTGCCTTTGATCGGCGTAAACCATCTGGCCGGTCATGCCCTGACCCCGCGCCTGACCGATGGGGCCACCTACCCCTACCTGATGCTTTTGGTGTCGGGCGGGCATTGTCAGTTCCTGATCGTGCGGGGGCCCGAGGATTTTTCGCGGCTGGGCGGGACCATCGACGATGCGCCGGGCGAGGCCTTTGACAAGGTCGCCCGCCTGTTGGGCCTGCCGCAGCCCGGTGGCCCGGCGGTGGAGCGCGAAGCCGCTCAGGGTGACGCAAAGCGGTTCAAGCTGCCCCGCCCGCTATTGGATAGGCCGCAATGCGATATGTCCTTTTCTGGTTTGAAGACTTCCGTACTGCGTATCCGGGATGCCTTGGTGGTGGAAAAAGGCGGGCTGACCCGTCAGGATCGGGCCGATTTATGCGCGGGCTTTCAAGCCTCTGTCGTGGATGTCTTGGCTGAGAAAACCCGGCGGGCCATGAGGCTTTACATGGACGAACAGCCGACCAAGCCAGTGATTGCCGTGGCGGGAGGTGTTGCCGCAAATAAGGCTATTCGTGGTGCATTAGAGACTGTTTCCACAGATTTTGGCGCGGCGTTTCTTGCACCACCTTTGTGGCTTTGTACCGACAACGCGGCCATGATTGCCTACGCNGGGGCAGAGCGTTTCGCGCTGGGCCATCGTGATGGTATGGACCTTATGGCGCGGCCACGCTGGCCCTTGGATCAAAACAGCCCAGCGATGTTGGGCAGCGGAAAAAAGGGGGCCAAGGCATGATCACGGTGATGGGTGCAGGGGCTTTTGGTACGGCTTTGGCGGTTTCCCTGTCCAGAGACTGCCCTATCCTGCTCTGGGCACATGATCCACGGCACGTCGAGGAGCTTCGGAGAACCCGGGAGAACGACCGCCGCTTGCCCGGTGTACCCCTGTCGGAGAATGTTACCTTTTCGGCAGAAGTTGAGCCAAAAACCGACCAAGACATCGTCCTCTTGGCGGTGCCGATGCAACGCCTGCGCGGTGTTCTGGAACAGCACCGTGAGGCGTTGGCGCAGGCGCGTCTTGTTGCCTGTTGCAAGGGGATGGAGTTAAGCACAGGACTTGGCCCCGTTCAGATCATCCATGAAGTTTGCCCCGGATCGAGGCCTGCGATTCTTACGGGGCCTTCCTTTGCATCAGACATTGCCAAGGGGCTTCCGACGGCTTTGACCTTGGCCTGTGCCCATGAGGCCGAGGGGGAAGCACTCCAAAAAGCTCTTACCACGGCGAATTTGAGACTGTATCGAACGACTGACACAATAGGAGCCGAGCTTGGCGGAGCCTTGAAGAATGTCATGGCAATCGGCGCCGGTGTGGTTATGGGGGCAGCCTTGGGCGATAGTGCGCGCGCGGCCCTGATGACACGCGGATTTGCCGAGATGACGCGGATGGCGGTGGCGGTTGGGGCTGAGCCCGAGACATTGTCGGGGCTGTCAGGGTTTGGCGATCTGGTTCTGACCTGTACCTCCGAGCAATCGCGAAACTATCGATTTGGGTTGAGCATGGGGCGAAACGAGACCTTTGATTCGTCGGTGACCGTCGAAGGTGCCGCGACTGCGCAGGCCGTTCAAAGCCGGGCGCAGGCGCTTGGCCTCGACATGCCGATTACGGTTGCGATCACCAGGTTGATCGCTGGGGAATTGCGGGTGGATCAGGCCATGGATATGCTTTTGTCACGACCATTGAAGGAAGAATAAATGCTGATTGCCCTGATTGCCCGCGACAAGCCCGGTTCTCTGAACATCCGTAAGGCCAACCGGGATGCGCATCTGGCCTACATTGAAGAGACTGGTGTGGTCGCGGAAGCCGGCCCGCTTTTGAACGATGCGAATGAAATGATTGGCTCTCTAGTCATTTTGGAGGTCAACGACATGGCTGCGGCGCAGGACTGGGCCAAGGATGATCCCTATGCCAAGGCGGATCTTTTCGCGGATGTAGAGTTGATCCCTTGGAAGAAGGTGATTGGTTGATGCGCTATTGGCTATTCAAATCCGAGCCTTCGACTTGGAGCTGGGATGACCAGCAAGCAAAGGGTGACGCGGGTGAGGAATGGGATGGCGTGCGCAACTATCAGGCCCGCAATTTTATGCGTGAGATGGCGATAGGTGACCGTGGCTTTTTCTACCATAGCCAAAAAGAAAAGGCCGTGGTTGGGATCGTTGAGGTGATTGCCGAGGCGCACCCCGATAGCACAACGGACGATCCGCGCTGGGAATGTGTGGATATCAAGGCGATAAAGGGTGTGAAAACACCTGTGACACTTGACATGATCAAGCATGACGAACGCCTGGCTGATATGGTTCTCGTCAATAATTCGCGACTATCGGTGCAGCCGGTTACCGAGGGCGAGTGGCGCATAATTTGTGATATGGCAGGCGTGGCGGCCCAAAAAAGCTGAGCGTGGATATGATGAACGGAGGGTATTCGGCGGATGCCGGTACCCTCCGTTACCCCACGTGCTCCCTACACACCACACGCGTCTTTGGAATGGGTTCCGGCCATCCTGGCCTGTTGCGCCCCACACTAACTTATTCCGACAGTTGCGCCAAACACGAAGTGCAAAGGATGCAGTTCAAATTGGCTGGTTTGTCCGAATTCTAAAGTGCATGGCTTCAAACATTTTCCACAAGGCCATGATTCGAACGGCGAGATGCCTGTTCCGTGTCGGTTTGCCATCGATGAATGTATTAAACGGGCGCGATGCTGCATCGCAGAGTTTAGCGATTTTGAACAGGGACTTCTCTCCGATATCAGACCTTTGATATCTATAAGAAATCCAAGAAAAAGTGAAAAAATTTACAAAATAGGAATTACATCAGAAAAAATTTTCTCTAAAAAATCTTGCCTTAACAGGGGCATATTTCAAAATTTACATATTTCATGTAGTGTATACGAATGGATACACAATAGGGGCCGCCCAAGTCGCAATAATCTTGCTGCGATGCCGCGATCGGAGGAGCGCGGAGGGTACCCTAAGATGGATTACGCGGCTGTGACCCGGGTGGTTCGAAAAGGGACAGGAGGACTCAACCGATGGACGGAACGAAAGCGCCGCAATCTGCGGCCAATCTTATTCTTTTAGGGCCGCCGGGCGCGGGCAAAGGCACGCAGGCGCGGATGCTGCAAGAGCGGTTCGGCCTTGTGCAACTGAGCACCGGTGACCTTTTGCGCGCAGCCGTTGCCGCGGGCACCGAAGCAGGCAAGCAGGCGAAAGCCGTCATGGAAGCCGGGGATCTGGTGAGCGATGACATCGTCATCGCCATTTTGCGAGATCGTCTGGGTGATGATGACTGCGTGCGGGGTGTTATCCTTGATGGTTTCCCGCGCACCACCGCGCAGGCCGAGGCATTGGACGAGTTGATGGCCGAAAGCGGCAGCGAGATCGGTGCCGCGATCAGCCTTGAGGTGGACGACGCCGCCATGGTGACCCGGATTGCCGGGCGCTACACCTGTGGCAATTGCGGTGAAGGCTACCACGATGAATTCAAGCAGCCCCAAACCGAGGGCACATGCGACAAATGCGGTGGCACCGAGATGAAGCGCCGGGCCGACGACAATGCCGAGACCGTCTCGCAACGTCTGAAGGCCTATCACGCGCAGACCGCGCCGCTGATTGAATACTACGACAACAAGGGCGCGCTGAAGCGTGTCGATGCGATGGGCGACATCGACGCCATTGCAAAAGAGCTGACCGTGATCGTCGAACAGGTGGTCGCGTAAGGGAGAGCCGGTGGCGCACCCGCGCAGCCGGAAAAGAGGAAACTGGAACGGGAGGACAAGACGTGTCCGAAGAGTCTTCAAACAACGCGTATTGGAAAGCCAATCTGCGTCTTATTATCGGGAGCCTGGTGATCTGGGCGCTCGTGTCGTTCGGGTTCGGCATTCTGCTGCGCCCGGCCCTGTCGGGGATCGCTGTTGGCGGCTCTGACTTGGGCTTTTGGTTTGCGCAGCAAGGGTCGATCCTGGTCTTTCTTGGCCTGATCTTCTTCTACGCTTGGCGCATGAACAAGCTGGACGCCGAACACGGCGTTGGCGAAGAGTAAGGACCTGAACAATGGATCAGTTTACACTTAACCTGCTTTTCGTCGGCGCGTCTTTCGCGCTTTATATCGGTATCGCCATTTGGGCGCGTGCCGGTTCCACCAGCGAATTCTACGCCGCTGGGCGTGGTGTTCACCCCGTGACCAACGGTATGGCAACTGCGGCTGACTGGATGTCGGCGGCCTCGTTCATTTCGATGGCGGGCCTGATTGCCTTTACCGGCTATGACAACTCGTCCTTCCTGATGGGTTGGACCGGTGGCTACGTGCTTCTGGCGCTGCTGCTGGCCCCGTACCTGCGGAAGTTCGGCAAGTTCACCGTGTCGGAATTCATCGGTGACCGTTTCTACAGCTCCACCGCGCGCCTTGTGGCCGTGATCTGCTTGATCGTGGCATCGACCACCTATGTGATCGGTCAGATGACTGGCGTGGGCGTGGCCTTCGGCCGCTTCCTTGAGGTGGACAACACGACCGGCCTGTTGATCGGTGCCTGTGTGGTTTTCGCCTATGCGGTGTTTGGCGGCATGAAGGGTGTGACCTATACGCAGGTTGCACAGTACTGTGTGCTTATTCTTGCCTATACCATCCCGGCGATCTTCATCTCGTTGCAGTTGACGGGTAACCCGATCCCGGCGCTGGGCCTGTTTGGGGAGCACGCCGCAAGCGGTGAGCCGCTTTTGGCCAAGCTGGACCAGATCGTGACCGAGCTGGGCTTCAACGAATATACCGCACACCACGCGGATACGCTGAACATGGTGCTGTTCACCCTGTCGCTGATGATCGGTACTGCCGGTCTGCCGCACGTGATCATGCGCTTCTTCACCGTTCCCAAGGTGTCGGACGCCCGTTGGTCGGCCGGTTGGACGCTTGTCTTTATCGCCCTGCTGTACCTCACGGCCCCGGCTGTGGGTGCCATGGCGCGCCTCAACATCACCGAGCTGATGTGGCCGGAAGGCACCAGCGGTCAGGCGGTTTCGGTTGAACAGATCGAAAGCGATCCGGCCTATGACTGGATGGCGACTTGGCAGAAAACCGGCCTTCTGGGTTGGGAAGACAAGAACGGCGACGGCCGTATCCAGTACTACAACGATGGCAATGCCGAGATGCAGGAACGTGCCGCGGAAGCCGGTTGGGAAGGTAACGAGCTGACCAACTTCAACCGTGACATCCTTGTTCTGGCCAACCCCGAGATTGCCAACCTTCCCGGTTGGGTGATCGGTCTGGTTGCTGCCGGTGGTCTGGCCGCGGCCCTGTCCACGGCGGCGGGTCTGTTGCTGGCGATTTCGTCAGCGGTGAGCCATGACTTGATCAAGGGGCAATTCAAGCCGAATATCAGCGAGAAGGGCGAACTCATGTCGGCCCGTATCGCGATGGCGGTGGCCATTGCGGTGGCAACCTACCTTGGTCTGAACCCGCCGGGCTTCGCGGCGCAGACGGTGGCCCTTGCCTTCGGACTTGCGGCGGCCTCGATCTTCCCGGCACTGATGATGGGCATCTTTACCAAGGTGAACAACAAAGGTGCCGTGGCAGGTATGCTGGCCGGTCTGATCGTGACCTTGATCTATATCTTCCTGCACAAGGGTTGGTTCTTTATCCCTGACACCAACACGTTCAGTGATGCTGACCCGCTGCTGGGGACGATCAAGTCGACCTCCTTCGGTGCAATCGGTGCGATGATCAACTTCGCGGTGGCCTTCATCGTCTCGAAGTCGAGCGATCCGATCCCCGAAGAGATCAACGAGCTGGTCGAAAGCGTCCGCGTGCCGAAAGGTGCAGGCGCGGCAGCAGCAGATCACTAAGACTGATACAGCAAGGGGCGCCATTGGCGCCCCTTCTTCCGTCCCCATGCCATTTCGCATAAACGGGGGATGTCTTTTAGACAGATAGTTTACAGCCATCCGACAGGAGCCACTTGCATGGCCGAAAGCCCCGCAGAGATTCTGCATGTTCTGACCCATTTCGCCCCTTTTGATATGTTGTCCGAGGCAAAGCGCCGCGCGCTTGCCGAGAAGGCCAAGCGGATTATGGCGCCGGTGGGAACGGTTTTGTTCGAGGAAGGGGAGCCGCTTGAGGGGCTCTACCTTGTGGAGCGGGGAACACTGGATATTGAATCGAGCAGCGCCGACCTGATTTCGCAACGTGGGCCGGGCGACATCATGGGCGAGCGGGGTCTGTTGCGCGACGGTCGGGCCATGTTGACCGCCAGGGTGACCGAGGACAGTCGGCTCATCGTGATTCCAGCCAAGGTGTTTTTGGCGGCATTGGAAGACAGTGATGAACTGTCGGCGTGGTTTGGCCGCTCTGCGCCAACCGAGGGGGAGCGCGACGAAGGCCCNTATGCCACNGGTCTGACCGCCTTGCAGGTGTCGGACCTGATGGCGAAAACGCCNGTGACCTGCCCGGAAAGCAACACCGTGACCGATGTGGCAAAGGTGATGCGGGATAAGAAGATTTCCTCGGTTCTGGTGATGGAAGACACCAACCTGACCGGGATTGTCACCGTGCACGACATGACCAACAAGGTGCTGGCTGAGGGCCTCACCGGGGATATTCCGGTGGCGCAGGTGATGACGCCCAAGCCGATGACAATCGCGCCCGATGCGCTGGGCCTGGATGCATTGATGATGATGTCGGACCACGGGATCAATCATCTGCCGGTGGAATCGCGCGGAAATATCGTGGGGATGATTGGCAAGACCGACCTGTTCCGCCGTCAGGCCGCCACGGCCAGTCACATGATCGCCGATATCGTGCAGGCCGAAGATGCCGAGACCATGGCGCAGGTCATGGAGCGTGTGCCGGAATTGCTATCGCAGCTGGTGAGCGCGGGCACCCGGCCACAGGCAGTGACCCGGCGGATTACCGATATTACCGATGCGATCACCCGGCGTTTGCTGGTGCTGGGTGAGGAAAAACTTGGCCCTGCGCCAGTGCCCTATCTATGGCTCGCCTGCGGGAGCCAAGGGCGGCGCGAACAAACCGGGCAATCGGATCAAGATAATTGCCTGATTCTGCACGATGACATGAAACCCGAGCATGACGCCTATTTCGCCAAGCTGGCCCAGTTTGTCAGTGATGGCCTTGATACCTGCGGGTTTATCTATTGCCCCGGTGACATGATGGCCACCAACCCCCGCTGGCGACAGCCGCGCCGGGTGTGGCAGGAGTATTTCAAAGGCTGGATCGCGCAGCCCGATAATGAGGCGCAGATGCTGGCCTCGGTCATGTTTGATCTGCGCCCGATTGCCGGTGATGAAAGCCTTTTCGAGGATATGCAGGAAGACACCCTGCGCATGGCGCGCAAGAATTCAATCTTCGTGGCGCATATGATTTCGAACTCTCTCAAGCATACGCCGCCTTTGAACCTGTTTCGGGGGTTTGCCTTGATCCGCTCGGGCGAGCATAAGAACATGGTGGACCTGAAACACTCCGGCGTGGTGCCGGTGGTGGATTTGGGTCGAATTTACGCCCTGCAAGGCGGGTTCGAGGCAGTGAATACGCTTGATCGGATCGAAGAGGCCCGCGAAAGGGGTGTGATTTCGCAATCCGGCGCGCACGACCTGTTGGATGCTTATGAGTTGATCGCCGAAACCCGCCTGCGCCATCAGGCGATGCAGATCAGGAATGGCGAAAGCCCGGATAACTTCATGGCCCCCGGTGAACTTTCGGAATTGGAGCGCAACCACCTGCGCGATGCTTTCATGGTGATCAAAACCATGCAGTCAGCAGTCGGGCAGGGCAAAGGGGCATTGGGGTAAGCGATGTTTATGGAGCTTTTAGCCAGTTTTGCCGCCGGGATCGGGGCCGCGGGCCTTGTCCTGTTGCTGAACCTGATTACGGGCAATCGCCTTCCGAAATGGGCCATGCCGGTGGGCGCAGGTCTGGCGATGATCGGCTTTGCGATCTGGTCGGAATATAGTTGGGCCGAGCGGACCATTGGCGCACTGCCCGAGGGCGTTGAGGTTATTGAAACGGTCGAGGAATCGCGGTTCTGGAAGCCTTGGACGTATATCGCGCCGCAAACGACCCGGGTTTTGGCCGCAGATATCGCCGGAATCCGCGAAAATGATTCAGTTCAAGGCGCGCGGCTTGTCGATCTGTATTTATTCGAACGGTGGCAGGCACCGGGGAAGGTGATGGAATTGGTCCGTTGCGATGACCCGGCCCGTGCGCTTGCGACTGAGGCGGCTCTTGCTGATCCGGAGGAGGCGGCCAAATGGCTGCCGGTGACGCGGGAGGACCCGATTTACGGTGCTGTCTGCACCGACTGAGCCGGAGGGAGGCCAGACCGATGGAGGAGAAAAAAGTACTGCTGGTGGAGGACGAGGACAACATTGCCCTTGCCCTTGAACACCTGATTGCGCGTCAGGGATATGCCCTGCGCCGGATCGCGGATGGCACCCTGGCGATGGAGGCGATTGTCGAGGATCACCCCGATTTGGTGGTTTTGGATGTCATGCTTCCGGGCAGTTCGGGCTATGAAATTTGCCAATCCATTCGTCGAGATGCCAAGCTGGCCGATATCAAGGTTCTGATGATGACCGCCCGGGGCGGAGAGGTTGAGCGGCGCAAGGGCATGGCGCTTGGGGCCGACGACTTCATGACCAAACCCTTTGCCACCTCGGACCTGACCAACCGCATCAAAACCTTGCTGGAAGAGCCTTCCAATGCGTGAGCGTTTTGGACTTCGGCTGCGCTTTGCGCTGTTTTTCGCGGCGCTTGGCGTTGGTGGGGTTGCGATCCTGATCGGTGCCCTGTGGCTTGGCTTTAACCGCAATGGCGGCCCGATGGATGGCTATGTTCTGGCCGGGCTTGCCGCGGGCTTTGGTATCTTGGGGCTGACCGCTTGGATTGGCTACCTTTTCGATGAGAACGTCGCGCGTCCGATCCTTGGGTTGGCCTCGGACCTAAACACCCGGGCACGGGCCGATGTGGGGGCTGAAATCGACGAAGAACAGGCCCGCTATCTGGGTGCATTGGCCCCTGCGGCGCGGGCCATTCACGAAGCGCTTTCGGAAGCACGCGAGGCGCAAGAGCGGGCTGTGGCGCGCGAGACTGACCGCTTGGCGCGCGAAAAGGCGCTGTTCGAGGCGCTGTTGCGTGATTTGGCCGAAGGGGTTGTGGTGGTGACGCCTGACAACCGCCTTATGCTGTTCAACCGTGCGGCTGAGGATTTGCTTGGTGGTCTGGGATTGGATCGGCCTTTGGGCGCATACATACGATTGGATCCCTTGAGCCATGCGATTGAGCGTTTGGACAAGAACCTGGCGCGTGGCCATTCGGAGGCCGAAAGTTTCCTTGTACCGACTGCCGATGGAGAGCGCTTTTTGCTGGGGCGGGTCAGCCCGGTTTTGTCGGGGGATGACCGTCTGGGCCATGTCCTGATTTTCCATGACGCGACCGAGGATTTGCAAGCCCACGCCGACCGTGACCATCTGTTCAACACCTTGATGGAAGACGTCCGTCGCCCGGCGGCGGCCATTGGCGCGGTCTTGGATGTCTTGCAGTCGGATGCCGATATTCCGCCCAAGACGCGGGCCACATTTGATGCCGCCATGAACGAAGAATTATCACGCCTTTTCAATTGTTTGCGTGATATGGATGCACGTCATGGAAAGATTACAACACGTCATTGGCCAATGTCCAAAGTGGCAGCGGATGATATTTTCGAAGGGCTGAAAGCGCGTATTGATCTGCCTTTGCAAACCGACGGTGGCGCGCATTTCCTGCGGTGTGATGGCTTTGCCATCATGGAGGTCATGGCCCGTGTGGTGCAGGGCTTGTCGCAGGAGGGTGGTCGCGATGGCTTTGCCCTACGGGCCGAACGGCATGGCAATGAGGTTTGGCTGAGCTTGCAATGGCAAGGTGCGGAGGTGCGTGAGAGCGACCTTGACGCCTGGCTGAAACAGCCCTTGTCGGAAAGCTATGGCGCCTATTCGGGGCGTGATGTTCTGGAAGGGCATCGCACGGAAATCTGGTCAGAAACAGGGGGTTACGGGCATCGTATCGTGCTTCCGCTGGAAGCGTCAGGCGCACCTGCCTTGGCGTCGGAAGATGTCCGCCCCGAGTTTTACGACTTCAATTTGCCCACAAACGTTGGCGAGGTGGCCGAACGGAAGCTGGCCGATCTGTCCTTTGTGGTCTTTGACACCGAGACCACGGGCCTTGCGCCCAGTGGTGGTGACAAGATCGTGCAGATTGCGGGCGTTCGAATCGTCAATGGGCGTATCCTGCGTGGCGAGGTGTTCGACACGCTGGTAAATCCTGGGTGCGCGATCCCGCCGGCCTCGACCAAGGTGCATGGCATCAGTGATGATATGGTCACTGAAGCCCCAGATATTGTGAGTGCTGGACAGGCGTTTCATAGATATTGCGAGGGTGGCGTGTTGGTTGCCCATAACGCACCCTTCGATATGGCGTTTCTCAGGCGCGATGAATCTTTGATCGGACAACAGTTTGATCACCCGGTTTTATGTACTGTTCTGCTGTCGGCGGCGCTTTATGAACATACGGGCGAGCATACCTTGGATGCATTGGCTGAACGGTTTGGCGTGACCATTCCACCCGAGTTGAGGCACACCGCCTTGGGGGATGCCATGGCCACGGCGGAAGTGTTTTTGCAGATGATCGGAGTGATGCAAGCGGCGGGGATTGATACCCTTGGTGATGCTATTTCCGCCGGTCAAAGGATGACGAAAATCCGCAAGGCGCAGGATTACTGATTTTCGTACGAGTCGTACGGTTGACCACTGGTTTTCGTACGAAAAACGGCAAGATCAGCGAGCTGAGCGTACGAAATTCCAAAGTCTTAACAATTGTAAATGTTAAGCGGCCATTAATGCCCGCCTGCTACGCCTGATGCCGGGTGAGAGAAAGGTGTTGGAGATGAGTGCGCAAGGTGGGAACGTCGCGCCGGTCATCATCAAACGAAAGAAGGTCACGGGTGGTGATGGCCACCACGGCGGAGCGTGGAAGGTTGCCATAGCATATTCCTTCAGCCTTTGGCGCTTTTGCGCCTGTTCCAAACTACCGCCTCAACCAGAGGTCGGGCTAAACAGTCGTTCTGACATTTGCAGCTGGTGGGGCCTTGGCCGCCTGCCGCGCCACCCATTTCGGATGCAGGCACAGCATGGGCTTTCAGATGCTAACGGAACCCTAAACAAGGCTTCCGATCTGCCGGGCATTTGAGACAAATCACTCAGGCCCGTTTTTCAACGCTATAGTCCGCCTCCCCTTCGATGGTCGTCTTGGTGCCTTTGGCGTCGTAGGTTTCAAGCCCGCGGCGCACGCGGCGCAGGGCGGCCATTCGTGCCGCAACGTGCCGGATGCCTTGCAATGCTCCGTCCAAAAGCGCTTGGTTGCGGCGAACCTTCGCCTCGACCGCCTCCATTCCGGGTCGCTCGGCCTCGGTCAGGTCATTGAGCGCATCGATCAGGCGCTCCTTGTTCTCCAATAGCGTCGTGATCGCCTCAAGGTCGCCCTCCAGAAGCGCCGCGCGCTCTTGTTCCAGAAGATCATCCAGGCGGTCAATCAGGCTCTGCGCGTCATCATGGCTCATTTCGGGCCTCCATCATTGATTTTAGAAAATGCTCGGCAAGGCCGATGCCGCCGCTCTTGGCGATCTCATCGGCCACCGCTTGCCGGTGAAATGATGCGAACTGATCCTCTCCGGTCCCGCCGGAAAATGAATTCTCTTGTTGTCCGAACCCGGCTCCTTTCAACATCTCTGCTAAAAACGTTGCCTCAAGTTTCTGCGCGGCCTCGCGCGCGGCGTTGTGGGCTGGTTTGGCCGCTGGGCCTATCGGGGGAATCGGTAAAAAATCGGTCACTGTTTTACCTCGAATTGTGGATAAGACCCCGCCATTTGACCGCAATACGGTAAAGAACCGGTAACTGCGATCTGCGATGCTCATCGGGAACTGTGGAAGAAATCCCGGAGAGCCGCATGTTTTTGATACCCAATGGCCTTGGCCCACCATCGCAAACCGCGCACGAGAATCAGATCACCGTCAGGTCCGGCGATGTCTCTGAAACAGCCTTTCTGTCGGTCTTCGATGCAGCTGTATTGAAACGCGCCGGGCGCGTGGATGGCGTTCTCGCCGAAACCTTGCCAGAAGCGCCCGCTTCTGGCGATCCCAAGGACGTCGGCAAAGCAATCGCGCCCACCACCGAAGGCGTGTTGGAGAGCACTTCCACTGGTGACATGCCGGAGGACACTCCGACCGCCGACGCAACGGGGCCCCATACCCATACGACACCCATCCTGCAGGACACGGCTCCGGCTCGAATCCGGCAAAACCCGCAATCTTCACAACCTGTCATGCCTCATGCCGTGAACCCGGCGCCCATGGCTGCCAAAGCGCCCGGTCGTGATGTCGCGCAGTCAGCGTCACTTGCAACGGTAGCAAATCCCCCGACGATGTCGCATCCGTCGGAAACCAATCAACAGAGACCTTGGCCAAAAGATCCGGAACAGGCTAAGCCCTTGCCCAAACCGACCAAGGTTAACCGAACTTCCATGCCAATTGATGTCTTCGAAACCGGCTCAAGGCTTCGGCCCGCCGCAGCACAAGCCGCCAGCATCAATACCGTGCAGGGCACTGTGAGCAGCACCCCTTTGGAAGACCGGCCGCCAACGCCTGACACCGGGGGCATTGCCCGATCCAATGCAGGCCAAGCCATGCCGGCTGACCACGTCGCACCAACATTGCCCGCCGCAGCACAAGCCGCCAGCATCAATACCGTGCAGGGCACTGTGAGCAGCAACCCCTTGGAAGACCGGCCACCAACGCCTGACACCGGGGGCATTGCCCGATCCAATGCAGGCCAAGCCATACCGGCTGAGCGCGTGGCACCGATATTGCCCGCCGCAGCACAAGAGGCGAAGACGACAACCCGGCCCGTCAATGACAAAGCTACACCGTTCAATACGG
>PR_CR_10_Liq_1_inCRDRAFT_1000941_pt1 | contig 17194 bp, 17 predicted proteins | sample PRCRCaboRojoPR_3_FD_10241 | JGI IMG/M metagenome (IMG submission 10241)
TTCGTGATCGCCGCCGTCAGCGTCGTCTTGCCGTGGTCAACGTGACCAACCGTCCCGATGTTCACGTGCGGTTTCGAACGGTCAAACTTTTCCTTTGCCATGGTATTGGCTCCCTCTTTCTTTTGTCGTGCGGTGCGCGTCCCTGCGCACCCTACGGGTGGGTGTAGGGTGCGCCCTCAGGGCGCACCGACGGTTATGCGTATTTCGCCTGAATCTCTTCCGAGATGTTCGACGGGACCGGGTCGTAATGCGAGAACTGCATCGTGAACTGCGCACGGCCCGAGGACATGGAGCGCAGCGTGTTGATGTAGCCGAACATATTGGCCAGCGGCACGTTGGCGTCGATCGCGATGGCGTTGCCGCGCGGTTCCTGACCAGACACCTGGCCACGACGCGAGGTCAGGTCGCCGATGATGGAACCGGTGTATTCTTCCGGCGTGATCACTTCGACCTTCATCATCGGTTCGAGCAGCTTCGCTCCGGCCTTGCGGAGACCTTCGCGCATGCACATCCGGGCGGCGATCTCAAAGGCCATGACCGAGCTGTCCACGTCGTGGAACTTGCCGTCGATCAGGGCAACTTTGAAGTCGATCACGGGGAAGCCAGCCAGCGGGCCGCTATCCATGACGCTTTCGATACCTTTTTCAACACCCGGAATGTATTCCTTGGGCACCGAACCACCGACGATGCGCGACTCGAAGGAATAGCCTTCGCCCGCTTCCGTGGGCGAGATGATCATCTTCACCTCGGCGAACTGACCCGAGCCACCCGACTGTTTCTTGTGGGTGTAGGTGTGTTCGATCTCGTGACCGATGGTCTCGCGATAGGCCACCTGCGGCGCGCCGATGTTCGCGTCGACCTTGAATTCGCGCTTCAGGCGGTCGACGAGAATGTCGAGGTGCAGTTCGCCCATGCCCTTCATGATGGTCTGACCGGACTCGAGGTCGGTTTCCACGCGGAAGGAGGGGTCTTCTGCGGCCAGACGCTGGAGGCCCTGGCTCATTTTTTCCTGGTCGCCTTTGGTCTTCGGTTCGACCGCGATTTCGATGACCGGGTCGGGGAAGGTCATGGTTTCCAGAACGACAGGTGCCTTGGGGTCACAGATCGTGTCACCCGTTGTGGTGTCTTTCAGGCTGGCCAGCGCGATGATGTCGCCCGCAAAGGCTTCTTCGATCTCGCTCCGGTCGTTGGAGTGCATCATCATCATACGACCGATGCGCTCTTTCTTGCCCTTGGTCGCGTTCAGGATCGTGTCACCCTTTTTCAAGGTGCCCGAGTAGATGCGCGTAAAGGTCAGCGAACCGACGAAGGGGTCGTTCATGATCTTGAACGCCAGGCCCGAGAACGGCATTTCGTCATCTGCGCGGCGCGCGATGTTGCGGGTCTCGGTTTCGTCGTCCGGGGCGAAGCCCATGTAGTCCACCACGTCCAGCGGGCTGGGCAGGTAGTCGATCACGGCGTTGAGAAGCGGCTGCACACCTTTGTTTTTAAAGGCGGACCCACCCAGAACCGGCACAAAGGACATGTTCAGAGTACCCATGCGCAGAAGTTTGCGCAGGGTCGGAACGTCGGGCTCTTCGCCTTCGAGGTAGGCTTCCATCGCGTCGTCGTCTTGCTCGACGGCGTTCTCGATCATCTTGCCGCGCCACTCGTCGGCCATGTCCTTGAGTTCATCACGGATCGGGGCCTTGATCCAGGACGCGCCCAGATCTTCACCCTGCCAGAGCCACTCTTCCATGGTCACGAGGTCAATCAGACCTTCCAGATCGCTTTCAGAGCCAATCGGAATACCAACCGGAACGGCGGTCGCGCCGGTGCGGTCTTCGATCATGGTGACGCAGTTGAAGAAGTCAGCGCCGATCTTGTCCATCTTGTTGACGAAGACGATGCGCGGAACCTTGTAGCGGTCGGCCTGACGCCAGACGGTTTCGGTCTGCGGCTCAACGCCTGCGTTACCGTCGAGAACACAAACCGCACCGTCAAGAACGGCCAAGGAACGCTCAACTTCGATGGTGAAGTCAACGTGGCCGGGGGTGTCGATGATGTTCAGACGGTGCTTTTCGGAATCGGGCTCGGTGCCATTCTCGGTGCGTTCCCAAAACGTGGTCGTCGCAGCCGAGGTGATGGTGATGCCGCGTTCCTGCTCCTGCTCCATCCAGTCCATGGTGGCTGCACCATCGTGCACCTCACCGATGTTGTGGGACTTGCCGGTGTAAAACAGGATGCGCTCCGAGCAGGTGGTCTTGCCTGCATCGATGTGCGCCATGATGCCGAAGTTGCGGTAGCGTTCGAGCGGATAATCGCGTGCCATGGTATAAATGCCTCTAGGGTTTACCAGCGGTAATGGCTGAAGGCTTTGTTCGCCTCGGCCATCTTGTGAGTGTCTTCGCGCTTTTTCACGGCGGACCCGCGGCTGTTGACTGCATCGAGCAGTTCACCAGCAAGGCGTTCTTCCATCGTGTTTTCGTTGCGCGAGCGCGAGGCGGTGATCAGCCAGCGGATGGCNAGAGCTTCGCGGCGCTCGGGGCGGACCTCGACGGGCACCTGATAGGTGGCACCACCCACACGGCGCGAGCGGACCTCGACGGCGGGTTTGATGTTGTCCAGAGCTTCGTGGAACAGTTCGACCGGGGCGCGCTTGACCTTGTCTTCGATACGGTCGAGGGCGTTGTACACGATCTTTTCCGCGACCGATTTCTTACCATCGATCATCAGGTTGTTCATGAACTTCGAAAGCACCCGGTCGCCATACTTGGCGTCGGGCAGGATTTCACGTTTTTCAGCGGCGTGACGACGGGACATCTGTTATTCCTCTTACTTCGGACGCTTGGCGCCGTATTTCGAGCGGCGCTGTTTCCGATCCTTGACGCCTTGCGTGTCAAGCACACCGCGCAGGATGTGGTAGCGCACACCGGGAAGGTCTTTCACACGGCCGCCACGGATCAGGACAACCGAGTGCTCCTGAAGGTTGTGGCTTTCACCGGGGATATAGCTGATGACCTCGAAACCGTTGGTCAGGCGCACCTTGGCAACCTTCCGCATGGCCGAGTTCGGTTTCTTCGGCGTCGTTGTATAGACGCGCGTGCAGACGCCACGCTTTTGCGGGCACCCCTGCAGGTGCATGGACTTCTGACTTCTGATTTTGGGCTGCCGCGGCTTGCGGATCAGCTGTTGGATCGTTGGCATTGGGTCTCTTTCCCCGTCTTGCAACACATGTGTCTGCACGCAACCGCGTGCGGTTAATCTTTCAGCGTCTCGTGCGTCCACAAAACGCAAATGCCGCATTCGTTCCCATTCCGAGGTGAACGACGCGGTTGGTTCCCAGAGGATCGAGGCATGTAAAAGCGCCTGGATCTTGACCACTTCAATTTTGATATCGGCACCGGGGCGACCCCCTCGCCGGGATGAGGCGCGTATAGGGGGAGTCGCGAGGCTTGTCAACTGCCGCAGACAGGGGCTTTTTCGCCTGCGTCAACATGTTCCCAAGCCGGGTATGTACCGGCCATTTCCCCAAGCCTCAAGTCCCGATGCCTTTTGCGTAATTGGCATCCCGACGCCTGCCTTTGGCCTTGTTTGCGCCGCATGCTTTTGCCACCATGTCAGGCGACCTTTTATCTGGAGCCAACCGCGATGCGTGTGATCGGACTGTGCCGGTTTTCCTACCCCGCCCTTGGCGGGTTCAAACGCATGCACGACACCNTCGAAGACCGCGAGGCTTACCTATATCAGCCCGAGCGCATGAACCTGCGGTTCAATCATTTCGAAACCCTCACCCTGCCGTCGATCGCTGCGCAAAAGGACCCACGCTTTACCTTTCTGATCGTCATTGGCCCGCGCATGCCCAAACCCTACCTTGACAGGCTACACGACATCACCGCACCGGTGAAACAGATCAAGATCGTCGAGATGGAGCCGTTCAAGCACCGCTATGCGATGCAGGCGGCGATCAAGGAAGAACTGGGCGAGGACACCGAGGAATCCCTGCAATTCCGTCTGGATGACGATGATGCGGTGGGCCTGAATTTCGTCCGGGCGATCCGCCGTCTGGCCGGTCGGTCCGCCCCCATGCGGCAACCGTGGAAGAACATGGTCTTTGAATTCTCCAGCGGNTACGAAGCCCAGCTATCGCCCGAGGGTATCCGCCTGCGCGAGGTGCAAATCCCCTTTCTGGCCTGTGGGCTGGCGGCCCTTTTCAAGCCCGGTGCGAAAAAGACCATCATGAATTTCGGGCATCACAAATTGCATGAAACCATGCCGACGCTGATCGACCCGGGTATGCCGATGTATATCCGCGCGGTGCACGACGACAACGACTCCAAAGCGTCGCACCGCAAGGACAAGCCCGCGCCGGCCACCGCTGAACAGCTTGACCTGCTGCGCGAAAAATTCAACGTGGACGCGGCCCATGTGAAAAGCGTGTTTGGCGACCAAGCTGTGCTTCGCGATACAGCATGAAAAGGCCCGATCCCACCACGATGACCGCGCCCACAAGGGTAATCGGCTCGGGCCATTCGTCAAAGACCAGCCAGCCCAGCAAAAGCGCCCAGATCAGGCCAGTGTAACGGAAGGGCGCGATAAAGCTGATCTCGCCCACCCGCATCACCATGATCGAAAAGAGATACCCGCCGATGATCATCACCGCCGCCCCGATGGTCAGCCCATAGGCGCGCAGATCCATCGGCGCCCAGTCGATGGTCAGGCTCGCCACCCCGAAAAACACCATGATCGAGATGGAGGTGATGAAGGTCACCAACATAGACGGCGTTTCCTTGGATAGCCGTCGGGTGGCAAGGTCACGCAGGGTGACAAAGCCCACGGCGGCCAGCACGTAAAGCGAATAGATCGTGAAATCCTCGGCGCCCGGCCGCACGATCAGCATGACTCCGACGAACCCGATCAGGATCGCCGACATCCGCCGCCAGCCGATAGGATCACCGAAAAAAAGGGCGGCAGCCAGCGTGATCGTCAGCGGCAGCGCCTGCAAGATCGCGGTGACATTGGCGATGGGCATGTTGAACAAGGCGGTGAGAAAGAAATAGGCCGCTCCGATTTCACCCACCATGCGCAGGGCGATACTGCCGGCATCGCGGCGCGAAACCTTCGCCACCAAGGCCCCCATCCACCACGCCACCACGCCTACGGCGATGGTGGTAAATATCCCGCGCAGGAACAGCACCTGGAACAACGGGATTTCCCCGGCCAGCGCCTTCATGAAGGTGTCGTTGATGGTAAAGCTGGCCATGGAGGCCATCATCAAAAGCGCACCGGTCAGATTGTCGGATCGTGCCATCGGGGGTCCAGGGTTGGTAATGTCCGGCCATTAGACCCGGATCACACGCCCCGGCAAGCCCATTCGCGACATAGGAGCGAGCGCCAATCCCCTTCGAAGGGGATTGCAAGCGGTTTCCAAACCGCTTGCCCGCTCAGGCCAGCGCTTTGAGGATGTCGCGGTGCAGGGCAGGGTTCGCCGCGACCACCCCGTTCAACAACGGCTCGGTGTTGTTGAAGCGCAGCGGCTGGCCGGTTCGGTCACTGGTCACCGCCCCCGCCTCGCGCAGGATCAGGTCACCGGCTGCGATATCCCATTCCCAACTGCGGCGCAGGGTCAGCATGGCGTCATAGCGCCCTTCTGCCACAAGGCTCAGCCGGTAGGCCAAGGATGGCCGGTGCGAGCGGCGCACATCCGGCACGCGCCCACCTTTCCAGTTCTTCGCGTCAAGATTGGGCTTGGCGGCCATGAAATGCGCGCCGGGCAGCCTGTCGCGCGGGCTCGCCGTGATCGGGGCACCATTCAAACTCGCCCCCTGCCCCTTTGCCGCGGCATAAAGCTTATCGCGCAAGGGAAGGTAGATCACCGCCGCCGTCACGATACCTTTCTCGGCCACGGCCAGCGAATGCGCCCATGTGGCCGAGCCTTCGATGAAGCTCCGCGTGCCGTCGATGGGGTCGATAATGAACACATGCTCACGCCCCAATCGCCCCGCGCCATCCTCGGTTTCTTCCGACAACCAGCCGTAGCCGGGCCTAGCTGCGCGCAAATCACGCTCCAGCATGTCGTTCACCGCCATATCCGCCTCGGTCACCGGGCCGAGACCACCGGGTTTGTCCCAGCGTTTGGCGCTTTCACCGGTGTACCGCGTGGCGATCTCGCCCGCCTCGCGGGCGGCGTCTATCAGGAGGGACAGATCACTCGCCGGCAAGGGTCAACCCCTCGACCAGAAGCGAGGGCACCACCCGGCTGAGCCACGGGCGCGCATCATTCGCGGGCGTCATCCGGCGCAGCATCTCGGGCAGCGACCCGGCGATGGTGATCTCGTTCACCGGATGCAACACCTCGCCATTTTCCACCCAGAAACCGCTGGCCCCGCGTGAATAGTCGCCCGTGTTGGGGTTGATCGTCGCCCCGATCATCGAGGTCACAATCAAACCCGTCCCCATCTGCGCGATCAGATCCTCGCGGCTGGCCTCCCCTTGAGTCAGCGCCACGTTCCACGTCCCCGGACTGGGCGGCGACGAAGCCCCGCGCTTGGCGTTGCCGGTGCTTTCCATCTCAAGTTTGCGGGCATTGGCCAAATCCAGCGTCCAGCCTTTCAGAACCCCGTCCTCCACCAAGGCCCGCTTGCGGGTGGGCAAACCTTCCGCATCGAAGGGCCGCGAGGCCATGGCGCGCGCACGGTGCGGGTCTTCGATCAGTGACAGGCCCTTGGGCAAAACCTCCTCGCCCAGCTTGTTCAGCAGCCACGACGACCCGCGTGCAATCGCCGACCCATTGCTGGCGGCAAGCAGGTGACCGATGAGCGACGATGCAATGCGTTCGTCAAACAGAACCGGATAGGCACCGGTGCGCGGCTTGCGCGCGCCAATCAAGCTGACGGCGCGTTCGCCTGCGGTCCGGCCGATATCTTCGGCATCGCGCAGATCGGCCTGAAAAATTCGGCTGTCGCCATCGTGATCCCGCTCCATCCCTGTGCCTTCCCCGGCAATCGCGACACAGCCCAGCGCCCGGTCGGTTCGCCTGTAGCCCCCGGAAAAGCCGTTCGTCGCGGCCATGTGGATTTCCCGCGCGGAATAGCCCGCGCTGGCCGACTGCACCTGCGTCACGCCCTCAACCGCTTGCGCCGCCGCCTCGGCGCGGCGGGCATCCTCCTGCAAGGCCTCTGGCGCGGGCTCGGGGCTGTCATCGGCCAGTTCCAAGGCCGCGACATCCCAATCCTGCACCAACTGCGAAGGCTCGGCCAAACCGATGTAAGGGTCTTCCGGGGCTTCGCGGGCCATGGCCACCGCCCGCTCGGCCAGCGCCGTGATGGTCTCTGGCCGCTCATCCGACGACGACACGCAGGCCTGCCGCTGCCCGACCAGAACGCGCAGGCCCAAATCCACGCCCTCGGCACGCTCGGCCTGTTCCAACTCACCGCCGCGCACGTCGATACTCAAGGACGTACCGCGCACCGCCATCGCATCGGCCGTCTCGGCCCCGGCCTTGCGGGCCGCCTCCAAAAGCGCGTGGGTGAGATCATCCAAAGGTCGGGTCATAGGCTGGCCTCCTGTTGCCGGGTAAGGAGGTAGCCCTTGGCCTGACCGGGCGCAAGGGCAGGTGGCCTCGACCGACCACCCGAAGAAGGACAGTTGACGCATTGCGGTTCGCACGAGTAGCGTAAAACCTCATTTCACGTGTTAACAGTTCACCGGAGTTGTCATGTCCAAATATTTCGCACTTACTGCCGCAGCGTCGCTGGCCGCCGCTCTTGCCTTTACCCCCGCGCCTGCCCTTGCCGGCGATGCCACCATGGCCCGCTCGGACGGGACTCAATTGAAAATCAAATGCCGTGGCTCGGGCTGCACCGTGCGCGGCAAAAACCCGGGCGGCAAATGGGGCGTCGTGGAAAAAGGCCCGGGCGGAAGCAAGAACTTCAAGAAACTGAAAGCCAAATACGAAGGTATGGGCTTCTCGGATTAAGCGGGGCCCAAAGCCGTAGAAAGGCAACAAGCAATTTCGAAATTGCTTGGGCAAGGATTTTCGAAAATCCTTGCCCCCTTTACCTTCACCGCTCCAAATACCCTGCCGCGTGCCGCCCCGCCCACATCCCGGTGGCAAGGCAGGCAGTCAAAAGATAGCCGCCCGTCGGGGCCTCCCAATCCAGCATTTCGCCCGCCGCGAAAGTGCCCGGGCGGTCGCGTAGCATAAGGCCTTCATCCAAGGCTTCGAACCGCAGACCGCCAGCGGTGGAAATCGCCTCGTCCATCGGGCGGGGGCCTTGGTGGGCAATCGGCAGCGCCTTGAGCAGTGGGGCCAGATCATCAGGCAAGGGGCGGGCGAATTCCATCAAAAGCGCCTGTTTCACCGGGTCCAGTTTCAACGCCTTGCGCAGATAGTTCTTGAGGCTCTCTTTGCCGCGTCGCCGGGTCAACTTTTGGCGCAGCGCCTCAAGCGTAAAATCGGGCAGTAGATCAAGGGAAAGCGGCGCGCCTTCGCGCAAGGCTTTGGACACCGCGTAGATACCGCCGCCTTCTATTCCGCGCTGGGAAATGACGACCTCGCCACGCGACAAGGCCTGTCCGGCCAGAAGCGCCACGCCCTTGACCGGCATGCCAAAATGCCGACGCATGTGATCGGACCACGCTACCGCAAACCCCATGTTGGCCGGCTCGAAAGGCGCTACCGCCTCCTGCATGTGCCCGGCCCAGGCACCGTCTGATCCCAGCCGCGCCCAACTGGCCCCACCACAGGCCAGTACGGTGACATCAGGCCTCAACACCTGCCGCCCCTCGGGCGTATCCATCAAAACGGTCTCGCCATCCCACCCGGCCCAGCGCCAGCGGCGGTGCAGAGTCACGCCCCGCCCCTCCAATCGCGCCAGCCACGCCCGCAAAAGCGGGGAGCCTTTCATCGCCTTGGGAAAGACGCGCCCTGTGCTTCCGGCAAACAGAGGCTGACCCAAACTTTCGGCCCATGCCATCACCTCACGCGGGCCAAAGGCCTCAAGCATAGGGCGCAACACAGTTGCCGCCTCCCCATAGGCGGCAATGAAATCCTCGAAGCCTTCATCTTTCGTCAGGTTCAGCCCGGATTTTCCCGCCATCAGGAACTTGCGTGCGGGTGACGGCTTGGCCTCGGCCACGGTCACGTCATGGCCCGCCTGCACCAAAGCCTCCGCCGCCATCAACCCGGCGGGCCCTGCCCCGATGATCAAGGGATGACTCATAAGGGCTCATCCCGTTCGATCACAACCCGGTCAAACAGGACCACATCCCAACCGGAGCGCTTGAATGGCACGCCCGAGACCTTCAAGCCGTTTTCCAGACGCTCAATGATTTGCGGAAACCCGACAGTGATTTGTGACACCGGCACCTTGCCAACCATCCCTTCGGTATTGCGCAACTCGAGGCCCTGCGCCGCCTTTGGCGCGCTGACAAACTCGGCCCTCGCGAAGTCTTCCCAAGGAATGTGCCGGGGCTGGCCTAGCCCGCCAAGCAGCGTCTTGGTCCGAAACCCGATGCCGCTGTTGTCGATTCGCAAAAGCCACTCTTTCCACCCCGAGATGCGCCACAGGATGAGGCCTGCCCCGATTGACAGCACCGCGGCGACTAACGTCAGGACAGAAAAAAAACGTCCATCGAAAGGGTTGGCCCCTGTCACAACGAACAACGCAACAAAAAACACGCCAAGCAAAACCCCGAACGCGGCGAAGGTCCGCAACCAGCCGCGCGCGACAAAGACCTCAAGTGGAGACTGCGTCACTGGTCTTGTCCAACCTTGGGCAAATCGCCCTTCTCCAGCCCGACGTGATGCACAACACGCTGCGGGAAGGGGATTTCGATACCGTTGTCTTTCAGCACGTTCCAGATCGCGAACATCACCTTCGGGGTAAACTTGTTCTTGCCGTCGTCGATGCCGTTGACCCAGAACTCCACCGCGAATTCCACCCCGCTATCCCCGAAAGCGCGCAATTCGCAATCGGGGCCATCGGGTTCTTGCAAGATGAAGGGTAACTCCGACACCGCCTGTTCCACCATGTCTGGGATCAGGTTGATATCGGTGTCGTAACTCACCGAGAACGGTGCCTCATAGCGGTTGGCGCTGCCTTGGTCCGAATAGTTAACAACGCGGGTGGTGATGAAATCCTCGTTCGGGACGACAATCCAGCGGCCATCGAAGGTTTCAAGGAACATCGCACGCGCGGTGGTTTTCACGATGGTCCCGGCCTCGCCATTGTCCAGCTCGACATAGTCGCCCACCGTGGCCTGCCCTTCGAGAAGCAGGATCACACCCGAGATATAATTCGAAGCGATTTTCTGCAGACCAAACCCGAGGCCAACGCCGATAGCCCCGCCAAGCACCGCGAGAGAAGTCAGCGGGATACCCATGATATTCATCAGTATCAGGAAGGCCGCACCGAAAATCGCGATCTCGGCGGCTTTGGCCGCCAGTTGCCGGGTCGCGGGCGGCATCTCTTCCTGAGCTTCGATATAGCTCGTGGACCGGTCGTTCGACCAGCGGCCAAGCCAGAAGACAACCGCCCCCAAGACCAATCCCTTGATCAGCCACAACAGATCGAAAGACATGTTGCCGAGCGGCACGATGGTGGCTTCCAACCGCTCGGTCACCAGATCCAGAAGGCCCACGGCATGCAGGGCCGCCACGGGGATCAGGATGTACCTGCCCAGGATCTTGAGGAAGGGGTCGCCGATGATATCCCTGACGAGAATGTAGGCGGCCAGAAGCAGGAACACACGCTTGCCAAAAGCGATCACCGCCCCGGAATCAAAAATCGACCGCGTGACGCTTTCCCCGATGCCGGTAAAGCCGTAGGCCAGAAGCGGCAAAAGCAGCGGCACGAAAATCAGCACGAAGCGCCGGGCGCTGGCAATAACCCCGTCCTGCCCCTCGCCTGGCGTCAGAATCCGGCCAAGCCACGGCTTCAACCGGCGGCTGAGCAGAAGCGCCAGAAGGTAGGAGGCGATCAGCAACCCGAATTGTGACCACGCCGCCGGGCTGAGCAACCAGCCTTCGGCCACCTCCCAGCCCTGCAAGACATACCCCCATGCTTGTCGCACGATCTCAGGCTGCGCTTCCCAATCCATACCGAACACCTCTTGCCTTTTGGCCCGTCACCGCCATCCTCTTGCCCGTCCCAAGCGCGAGGATCAAGAAAAAGCGATGGATCACCCGACCTGCCCACTGTGCGGGCGCCCCATTCCTCCCGAGGCACGGCAAAGCCTGCACCACCTTGTGCCGAGACTGAAAGGCGGCAAGGGCGGGCCGACCGTCTTGTTGCACCAGATTTGCCACAATGAGATTCACGCCACCCTGTCCGAGGCGGACCTTGCCCGCGCGTATTCAACCATCGAAGCCCTGCGCGCCCACCCCAGGTTGGCCAAGTTCATCAAATGGGTAAGCAAACGCCCGCCGGGGTTCCATTCCAAAACGCCCGGTGGACGGCGCAAGCGGTGACCGGGGCAAAGCCGTTCGAACGGCTTTGGACAAGCGGTTTCGAAACCGCTTTCTGCCCGAGGACTTGATCGCCCGCGCGAAAGGCGCATCTATTCCTTATCGAAAGGACAGATGCCATGCCCCTGACCCGCCGCCATTTCCTTGCCGCCTCCACGGCCCTTGCCGCCCTGCCCCGCATGGCAATGGCCAAAGGGCAAACCCGGATCACCGCCGCCCCCGCACAGGCGCAACTTGCCCCGCCGGGCTATGCCGCGACCGAAGTATGGGCCTATAACGGCACGGTTCCCGGTCAAATGCTGCGCTTTGTCCAAGGCGATACGCTGGACGTGCAATTGGTGAACGGGCTGGCCGAGCAAGACACCACGATCCACTGGCACGGGCTGCGCCTGCCCAATGCCATGGACGGCGTACCCGACCTCACGCAAGCGCCCGTGGCCCCCGGTGGCAGTTTCGATTATCGCTTCAGTCTCAATGACGCGGGCACCTTCTGGTATCACCCGCACGCCAATTCGGTGGAGCAAATCTCACGCGGGTTGGCCGGGGTTCTGGTGGTTGAAGAGTCAGAGGCCCCGGACGTGGACGACGACCGTGTGCTGGTGCTGGATGATTGGCGCATGGCCGATGATGCGGTGATCCACCCCTCTTTTGGCGCATGGCACGACATGTCCCATGCCGGGCGGCTGGGCAATTACATCACCGTCAACGCCACCCCCGAGCACCGCCAGACGGTGCGCCCCGGCGCGCGCCTGCGCCTGCGGCTGGTCAATACCGCCACCGCGCGCATTTTTGACCTGCGTTTTCGTGGGCTTGACGCATGGGCGGTGGCCCATGACGCCATGCCGCTTGAGGTGCCCCAGCGGGTCGAGCAACTCACCCTCGCGCCCGCGCAACGCACCGACCTGATTGTTGATATCACAGCTGAAGCGGGCGACGAGGCGATGCTGGCCTCGGTCGAGCGCGAAGGCACTTTCGCCTTGGCCAGCTTCCCGGTCAGCGGCGCAGCCCTAGCCGCGCGTCCTGAGCCGAGCGCCCTACCGCCAAACAAGATGCCAAGCCTCAACATGGAAAGCGCCCGCCGCGTACCGTTGGTCATGGAGGGCGGCGCGATGCGCGGATTGCCCGAGGGCGCGACCTACGAGGGGCAAAGAATGGACATGCGCGCGCTGGCCGAGGAAGGGCAATTCTGGGCCTTCAACGGGCAAGTGGGCATGGATGACGCGCCGCTGCTTGAGGCTTTCGAGGGCGAGACCATCCGCATACCGATCACCAACAACACCGCGTTTCCACACGCCATGCATCTGCATGGCATGCACTTCCGCGAAGTGCTTGGGGAGGGCTTCGGTCCATGGCGCGACACGATCCTCGTGAACCCCAACCATACCCGCGAAGTGGTGTTCAACGCCCATAACCCGGGAGATTGGATGTTCCATTGCCACATGCCCAGCCACCAGATGTCGGGCATGATGAACTGGATCAGGGTGAGTTAGAGCGTTTCCAGTTTAACGTGGACCGGACAGCATCGGTGGCCAGCCCCCGAGGGCTCCGCCCGTTTGGGCCTCAATCGCTCCCCCGGAGCGATTGCAAGACGGCCCAAACCCCCCGGGATATTTCTGGCCAGAAGAAAGGACGGTTTAGCCCACGTCGGTGCGTCCGCGCCGATCCATCCGTAGTGCAGCGTATAGGACATGGGTGCGCCAGCGGCCATTGATTTGCAGATAGCTTTGCGCGACGCCCTCGTATTTGAAACCGCATTTTTCCAAAAGCCCGCGCGAGGCGGTGTTTTCTGGCAGGCAGGCCGCCTCAAGGCGCGACAGGTCAAGCCGGCCAAAGGCGTGATGCACCACCGCCTGCAGGGCCTCGCGCATATACCCCTGCCGCGCAAAGGGCTCACCGATCCAATAGCCCAAGGTGCCCGCCTGCGCCGGGCCACGGCGGATATTGTCCAGCGTGACCGCGCCCAAAAGCCGCTCATCCTCGCGCCGGATCAGGAAGAGCGGCAGGGCCGACCCGTTGGTGATCGACCGCTGCGCCCAGTAGACCCGGTTGGAAAACCCCTTACGCGTCAGGTGATCCGAGGCCCAGACCGGCTCCCACGGGATGAGGAATTCGGCACTTTGTTCACGCATGGCCGACCATTCGCGGAAATCGGTCAAAAGCGGCTGTCGCAATGTCAGGCGCTCTGTCTCGATCCGGACTTTCCGGCGCGGGATGAACATTACGCCGCGCGCCTGTCCTGAAGCGCCTCAAGGCTGGGCGCGGCCTCAACGGGGCCGTAAAGCGCCATGGCGGCGGGCGCGGTGGTGGCGATGGTTTCGGCCAAGGCGCGGACCTCTGACAATGTCACCGCGTCGATCCGTTCGACCACTTCCGAAAGGTCCGGCACCCGGCCCCAAATCTGCATCATCCGCGCCAGACGCTCGGCCCGGTTCGAGGGGCTTTCCAGCCCCATCAGCAACCCGGCCTTCATCTGGGCGCGGGCGCGTTCCACCTCCTCTTGGCTGAGGTCATCGGCAGCGCGCTTCATCTCGTCCACGGTGATCTGCGCCAGATGCGCCATTTCCTCGGCCGAGGTGCCCGCATAGATCGTCATCATGCCGGTATCGGCATAGGCCCCGGCCTGGGCGAAGATCGTATAGCACAGCCCCCGCCTTTCGCGGATTTCCTGAAACAGGCGCGAGGACATGGAACCACCAAGCGCCGAGGCATAAATCTGAGCCGCGTAGATCTGCGGGTGGCCGTAGTCAGGGCTTTCGAACCCAAGCGTGAAATGCGCCTGTTCCAGCTGTTTCACATGCCGCGCCTCGCCGCCCTTGAACCGCGCCGTGGCCGGCTCGAACGCGGGTTTGGCGGGCATGTCGCCAAAGAACCGCTCGGCATCGCGCACGAGCGCATCATGGTCCACCGCCCCCGCTGCCGACAGGATCAATTGGCCGGGGCCGTAATGCTCATCGACGAACCCCACCAGATCATCGCGGGAGAACCCCTGCACCCGGCCCTCAGGCCCAAGGATGGTGCGGCCCAGCGGGTGATCGGGGTAGGCCTCTTCCTGTAGCCAGTCGAAGATGATGTCATCGGGGGTATCCTGCGCCTGCCCGATCTCTTGCAGGATCACCCCGCGCTCCACCTCGATCTCGCGCGGATCGAAGGTGGGATTGCGCAGGATATCGGCCACCACATCCAAGGCCAGCGGCACGTCCTGCTGCAGAACGCGCGCGTAATAGGCCGTGACTTCGCGGCTGGTGTAGGCATTGATGTAGCCGCCCACATCCTCGATCGCCTCGGCTATTGCCAAGGCACTCCGCCGCTTGGTGCCCTTGAAGGCCATATGCTCCAAGAAATGGGCAATGCCGTTCTGTTCGGCGCGTTCATGCCGGGCGCCCGCCATGACCCACACCCCGATGGCCGCCGATTGCAGCCCCGGCATGTGTTCTGTGACGATGCGAAATCCGTTGTCCAGCGTGGTCAGTTTGACACTCAATGCGCAGTCCGTTCCTTGATCAGGGTTTCCAATGCGCCCAGGTCGTTTTCAACCCGGGTCACGCGTTCCGACCGCTCATACAGGTCGGCCATACGTTCGGGCAAGGGGGGATGCATGCCGCTGGCCTCTTCCACCGCTGCGGGGAACTTGGCGGGGTGCGCCGTGGCCAGCGTGATCATCGGGGTGCCGGTTTCACGCTGTTCCTCGGCCACCTTCACGCCCACGGCGCTATGCGGGCAGAGCAACTCGCCCATCCCGGCCCAAGCCTCACGGATCGTGGCGCGGGTTTCATCCTCATCACACCGGCCCGAGTCAAAGCTTTCGCGCAGGGCCTGCAAGGCCCCTTGGCTGACGTTAAAGCCCCCGGCCTTCAACTCGTCCATCAGCTGCGCCACCGCCGCGCCATCCTGATTGTAGGCGTAATAAAGCGCCCGCTCGAAATTCGACGACACCTGAATATCCATCGACGGGCTGATCGAGGGGATCACACCATCGGGCTTATATTCACTGGTCGAAAGGCAACGGTGCAGAATGTCGTTCTGATTGGTGGCCACCACCAAACGGTCAATCGGCAGGCCCATCCGCTTGGCAATATAGCCCGCGAAAATATCCCCGAAATTGCCGGTGGGCACAGTGAAAGAAACCTTGCGGTGCGGCGCACCCAAGGCCACGGCAGAGGTGAAGTAATACACCACCTGCGCCAGAACCCGCGCCCAGTTGATCGAATTGACTCCCGCCAGACCCACCGCATCGCGGAAGTCAAAATCGTTGAACATATCCTTCACGCGGGCTTGGCAGTCGTCGAAATGCCCGTCCAGCGCCAAGGCATGCACGTTGCCTTCCGAGGGCGTGGTCATCTGCCGCCGCTGCACCTCGGACACCCGGCCATGCGGGTAGAGGATGAACACATCCACCGCGTCCAATCCCCGGAACGCCTCAATCGCGGCGCTGCCAGTGTCGCCACTGGTGGCGCCCACGATACACACCCTATTGCCCGAGCGCTTGAGCGAAAACTCAAACAGCTGGCCAATCAGCTGCATCGCGAAATCCTTGAAGGCCAGCGTGGGACCGTGGAACAGTTCCAACAGGAAATGCCCCTGATCCAACTGCACCAAGGGCGCGCGGGCGGCATGGCCAAAGGGCGCATAGGCGCGCGCGATGATCCCGCGGAATTCCTCCTCGGTAAAGGCATCGCCAACAAAGGGCCACATCACCCGGAACGCCACCTCCTCATAGCTTTGGCCCTCAAGGGCGGCGATATCGCCCGCACTCATCACCGGGATCTCTTGCGGCAGGTACAGCCCCCCATCACGCGCAAGCCCGGTCAGCATCGCCTCTTCAAAACTCAGAACCGGGGCTTTCCCCCGCGTCGAGATATACTTCATCAGTTCTCGCCTTTTGCTGTCTTGCGCATGCGCCAAAGGAAATAGCCACTCATCACCGCCCAGATCACGGCCAAGCCGAACCATGTCACGGCATATTCCAAGTGATCATTGGGAATGTTGCCCGTGTCCACGGGCAGCGGCGTCACAGGTGCGTCGGAAAACGACGTCTCGCGCGCCACGACCAACAGCGGCTCGGTGTTCAGCACCTGCGCCATCTGCTCAAGGTCACGCGCGAACCATGTGTTGCCGTCAACATCGTTTTCGGGGGTCGAGGAATTGCGATCATCCGGCCAATGCACATTGCCGCGCACCACCACCTCACCCTCGGGCGCGGTGGGAATATCCTCAGCCACCTTGATGAACCCCCGGTCCAACAGGATACGACGCCCGCCCATATCAAACGCGGAAATCACCCGATACCCCGCGCCCACCGTCTTTTGGCTGACCAAGACACGCAGCGCCTTGTCGCCGACCGTTCCGCCAACCTCGACCGGCAAATAGCGATCAGTGTCAGGGTTCAAATCCGAAGGCAAAGCCACAGGCTCCGCCGCGATCCGCGCCTCGATATCGGCCAAAACGCCTTCCTTCCACGCCAAGCGCTGGACCTGCCAAACGCCAAGTGAGACCAGCACCGCAATACCAGCCAAGCCAAAGAGGATAGGAACAAGATAGCGTACCAATTCGGGGCTCCGTTCAACGACGAAAGCGCGCGATGCCTCGCGCGCTTTGCTTTTTGCCTCTTGGGGGCGGAATTGCAACCGCCCCCTTTGGGATCCGCGCTTAGGCGCCCCAGATATAGATCGATGCGAAGAGGAACAGCCACACCACGTCAACGAAGTGCCAGTACCACGCAGCCGCCTCGAAACCGATGTGCTGTTG
>PR_CR_10_Liq_1_inCRDRAFT_1000942_pt1 | contig 17192 bp, 8 predicted proteins | sample PRCRCaboRojoPR_3_FD_10241 | JGI IMG/M metagenome (IMG submission 10241)
TTGAAGCATTATCAATGCAAGTTTGACAAGTAGAAAAGTCTTGGCAGACTCCACACTGTTGGTCGTGACACAAATTGCAGGAGACGTCGTCTCTGACACAGCCAGTATTTTGACACTCAGTTTGACAAGGTTGACATGAACCAGCTGAATCATCCCAGTACTCATTTACTTCACAATTCCACAAACAAGCCGCTGAGGAGGAGTTGCTGCACACATCATCGTTTGCAATTACTGAAGCGTCAACTTCCTGAAGAATCCTAATCTTGTAAATAAAGCCAGAAAAGGTGAAACTACCTATTCTGATGTGGTCCCCTGAATCATGTCTGAAAATAAGGTCAGCAAAAGATTCTTGGATTGGAGAGTTTGCATCTAAGTACCTCTCCAGTGTAGTTCCAGATGAAGTTGAGAACTTGCATGCAAAAGCAGCATAATACCACTGGTCTAGATCAAAACTAAAAGTTAAAGTTTTGTAGCTTTCATTTGAGTCTTTATCTTCTAGCTTCAGTGTCATGCCATGGTCTGACCCAGAACCTCCAGTATTAATGGTTAAGTAGTTTCCTTTCTTCAAAAGGATTCCATAGGATTCTGTTTTAAACCACAAAGTAATCGTAAAGTCGTGGTAAAGGTCAATTTCGTCTTTGGATTGAATGAACCTAGTAGAGTCTACGTAAACTCCTCTTTGCTTCATTGGTAGTGCGTCATCATCTTTTCCATTGTTGAAAGGGAAATAAGTAGTTTCATCAGACCCACTCTGAAATTCAGTAAAGCTAAAGCCTGAAAAAGTCTCTTCCAAAACAACTCCCCCGGTAAAACTGCAAGACCCAAACCCATAAGGGCAGTTCTTCAGGCATATACTTTCGACTTGAATTCCAGAATTGCAGGAGTTAGAGTTGCATACCCAAGGGTTAGCTTGGCAGCTATCACACAAATACTCGCAGTCATAACAAGGAGGACTCCCTCCGCCTGAGCATGTATCGCACTCTGCTTCTGTGAAGCCGTGACAAGAATCACATAAATCAGAATAGCAGATTCTACAGTCACTGCCCCTCACACACCATGGCCACTTGTCACATTCAGAATCGCAGTCCTGGCAATTTGAATTTTCATCAATGTACTGATTATATCCACAGTCTGGTAAGTTGGAGTGATCCTCTGAAATATCCATATCGTGGCTATTTCTAAGTATCATCCTGTACACAAATCCTTCAAAAGCGTCTCCTATTTCCCATTCAATGTTCCCTAGTGCGGTATGATCTCTAAGCCAGTAATCGTCAAAAGATTCTGTAGTTTCATCTGTGCCGTCTTTATAGCCTTTCAACTCCACCACATTACCACTTACCGTTCTACTTGCCTTAAAAGCAATCTTGTTCCATACATTATTGCTCTGGCTTAGGCTAATTTCTTTCCTATCAGAATCCTTAGAAACTCCAGTAAGCCATATTTTAAACTTCCAGTTGCCTTCATCGCGCTTTATTTCAAAGAGACTCTCATCGTCGTCTTTTCTGAGAACTAATCTTCCGTTAGAGTCAGACCTTACCCAAAACATAAATACGTGGTTAGGCGCATAGACATAGTCACAGGATTCACACTTCAGTTCGGAATCGTCTTTGAAATAAAACCCTCTTTCTTTGGTAAGCATTGGGGATTCATGATCTCCATCTTTAAAGGGTTTTTCAGGGTAAAATTGTTCGACGGAAGACTGCTTAAGGTCCGTAATTTCGTAGAATTTTAAGTCAAAAACTGTTTTGTCCAGGTTACAGTTGCAAGAGGCCGAGGGACTATCTTCTTCTGTGCAATCAGTGGGACAGTTTTTGGTGCAGAGTCCGTCGTTCAAGTAGAATCCTGAATCGCATTCGGTACAAGAGTCACCTGAAGTAGTTTCACAATCTGGTAAAGTTGAAACTAGTTGAAGTACCAAAAGAATCGCTAAGTTCCTTTTCATTATTTATTCAACAACTTTTACTTACTGAAAATAAGTTCAATCAAACCTGAAAGAGCACTAATAATAAGCCAGTAAGTTTGCTTAGGTAATTCCTGCTAGTTATTTAGGGTGTTAGCTCGCTCAAACCTATTTTTACGTAAAGTAATTCTCCTTTGTATTAAACTAAGTTTTCTTAACCTCAAAAGCCTTAAGCATACCATAAATTCTAAACTCCAAAACTAAGTCTGTACTTCGAAGGACAACACTTTGTAGCAAATACTCAGAGGCATTCTAGAATTGAGTGTACAATAAACTATTCAGTCCTGAAGATCAAACGAGAAGTAATTAAAAACAACCCTACCTTATGAAAACAAAACTCTTTAAGCATTTTAAATAGCATCCTAAGTTCCAGAGTGCTAGACCATCAAAGGCTGGCCAAACTGTGCCGAACAGAGGTGCTAGAAAGAAATAGTGCTAGTTCTTATAAAGAGGCCAACTATAAGGACATCAGACAAGGCTATCAAGTAAAACAGCAAGTATAAGCCTGAAGAAGGTCAAATCATATAGTTTACAAACTGAATTGTAGGAAATAAAGTGAAAAATTAATAAAACATCATAACTCGGAGGATTTCGGAATAGAAATCGCGCGCAGGCTTCCCAAGCTGGACCGTCGTGAAGAACGAAGAAGTGCTCCTATCGAAGGGCTTAGGAAGGGATGCATGCAAAGCAAAGTAACAATTTTTGCGAACCTCCAGAAGGTTTCGAGGCCCAGACTCTTGGACAAACACCGGGTAAAGGCCTGTGGACTGTTGGAGGATGTAACTTAATTAACAAAACACTCCAACTAAAACCCTTAGACCTAAGCCTAACCAAAAGACTTCAAACTACACAAAAAAGTGTGAATTCACTCGTGAGTTCATAACTAAATTTGAAACTCAACCTAAAATACTGACATTTCTAAGCCTAACTATTTATAATTTAATTATTATACAATGGCGATATCAGGCAGAGTAAATCTGCACAAAGTGATTCCAGATACGATAGACTTTGTCTTATTTGGTTTAGAAATATTTACTGTGTACTCGCGGACAGTCTTCTCGAAGCGGTACACTGACTTCTTTCGCTTCCACAGTCTACTGTGTTCCTTTGTGCATTTCACCCACAAAGGAAAGCAACTAGTTAACTCTATTCCCAAGTTCCCCCCGCAGCACCTTTTCTCGCGCACAACAGACGACCGAACCATAGAAAAGCGCAAAAAGGAACTAAATAACTACCTAAAGGGCGTGCTTGAAATATTCAATAATTCCCAAAAAGAGGACCCTTGGGTGCCAGTTATTTCTGAGTTTTTGTGCGTTAAAGAAATCAAGCAACGAGAACAGGAGTCTGCACTTAAAATACAGCAAACCTTTGCTGACTGGAAGAAAGAAAAAGCCCGAAAAGAAAAGCGCGCGTTGAAGTTCCAAAAGAAAGGCTGGGTAGTTAACCTAGAAGAAATTCCTGACGAATTGGTTCTGAATGTGTTTGGTTACTTGTCTCTGGACCAGCTGTGCAGGATTTCAAGAGTCAATAAAAGGTGGAATGGGTTGTCTAAAAAGCCCATTCTATGGACTACACTGAATTTGTTTGAGGGGGGTTACTCCATGTCGCCTCAGCACTTTGAGAAGATTTGCATAAGGTCCTGGCAACTAGTTAACTTAGACCTAAGGTTCTGCAATGAAATCAATAAGTACACTTTGCATGCTATTGCTATGAACTGCAACCCTTTGGCCTTGAAAGAACTTTACTTGGACGGCTGTGAAAACGTGGATGACGACGCTTTGAAGAACTTAGTTAGCAAGTACCCAAACCGGAAGCCCGAAAGTCTGAAAAGACTTGAAGAAAACGACAACTTTGCCCCTTTTATGGACTTTGAAATGGATGAAGACTTAAAAGGAGGAGCTAGGGGCCTAAGAGTTATTTCTATTGCAGAGTGCCGCAGAGTCACTGAAAACGGAATAATACACTTAAGGAAGCTTAAAAGGCTCAAGTCCCTTAACGTTTTAGGTTGCTACGCAGTGAATGATGAAGGGATTGCTACACTTGTGCTTTGCTCAAACAACTTTAAAGAACTCAACCTTTCAGGAACCAGCATTACACGGACTTCACTTCTGACCGTGAAGACTTACTGTCCTAAACTCAAAAGCATCACTCTTAACGGGTGTCGTTTGCTTTCAAACGAAGACGCAGAAATCTTCACTGACATTGACTACGAGCTTAATGAAGACACCTTTAGGTTCCAGTTGTTTCCTTCTGACAATACAAGTCTTCCTAGTTTAACCACAAACATCCTAAGGACTCGTGGGTCGCTTGCTATCCAGAGAGTTGCTCAGTTCGTGAACAAGAAACTCGAGAGAGAACTTGAAGTCGACGTTCTTCATAAAGGAGAAGTAGTTTCGCCCTACCTGACTTTGTCAGACCTTCCCACTGACGAAAATGGACTGCTAACTCTTAAGTTCCAACTAAGGTCCGAAACACTCCAACTGGAAGAAGCAGAGCGCAAAAACAACTGGACGATAAAGGTCCCAGTGTGGGTTGAGGACTGCGATGCGAACTCTTGCATGAGGTGTGGAAGTGACTTTGGAATTCTAAGGTGGAAGCACCATTGCAGGTACTGTGGAAAGGTAGTTTGTGGTGACTGTTCTAAAGAGAAAAGGTTCATTCCCTGTCTGGGGTTTACTAAAGAAAAAGTGAGGGTTTGCTTCATATGCGCTGCTGTTATTAAAAATAATAAGGAGTCCTCTTAGTAATTATTTTTGGTTGCCAAAAATATACTGTGCATTTAAAGTAATTCAATTTCTGTTCATTTCTGAGTAGCTATGCTTAAAATGGAGTAGATTTAAAGGACTATAATGGTAAATACGAGGAAACAAACTTCCAAATCAGGCAAGTCCCCAGAACCAACTAAGAAGCAAAAGGCCCAAACTGCCAAGGGCACTACTAAAGCTGCTCCTAAACCAGCACCACCCAAAAGAACTACAAGATCCAAAGCAACCAAGCCAGCAGCCAAACCACCATCGCCTTCTCCTCCACCTGCACCTGTGAAACGCACCCGTGCAAAAACTAAAACTCCGGCTCCCAAGCCTAAGTCAAAGTCACCTTCACCACCTCCCAAAGAAGAAAAAATCGTCAAAGCTATCAGAAAAGGAAGAGCTGCTGTTGACTCAGTGTGCCCTAAAGCCAAGGACCATCACGTGTTTGAAGAAGGCTCTAAAGTCTGGACCAGCACTCTTAACCAAACAAACATTGGAGCCAACGCAAACAAGTTTTACATCATACAACTGCTGCAGCACGACAGTAATAAAAACAGTTACTACGTCTGGAATAGATGGGGAAGAGTAGGCTACGAAGGCCAAAACGCACTTAAAGGACCTTTTGGCGATCTGCAAAGAGCCAAAAACGAATACCAAAAGAAACTTAATGACAAAACTAAAGGTGGTTACTTTGAACTAGAAATAGTGTATGACGACGGAGAAGAGGAAGAAAAAGCTCCTAAACCCACTCCAAAATCAAAAACTCCGACTCCCAAAGAAAGCAAACTCGACAAAAGAATCCAAAACTTCATCAAACTGATTTTCGATATAAACGCCATCAACAATACCCTTGCAGAAATTGGTTATGACTCTAGGAAAATGCCACTAGGGAAGCTTTCAGTCAACAACTTAAAGCAAGGCTCAGCTATTTTGAAAGAAATTGAAGAAGTCCTTGACAAAAAGAAAACTGGAAACCTCAGTCAGTTGTCAAGTAGGTTTTACTCCCTGGTTCCCCACGACTTCGGCTTCCAAAATGTAGCTAACTTCATAATTAACTCCAGAGAAAGACTCAGACAAAAAATAGAGATGATTGATAGTTTAACTGACATGAAAATAGCATCCAGCATCCTGGAAAACAAAAAGTCTTCAGAACACCCTATAGACGACTACTACAAACAACTCAACTGCGACTTAAAAGCCATTGAAAAGTCAGATCCCAAGTACAAACTTCTTGAAGAGTACGTTAGAAACACCCATGCTGGAACCCACAATGCTTACAAGTTAACTGTGCTTGACATCTTTGAAGTTGAACGCGAAGGAGAAGACAAAAGATTCAAAAAACTCGGAAACAACATGTTGCTTTGGCACGGGTCGCGTCTGACCAACTGGGTAGGGATCCTTTCTCAGGGACTCAGAATAGCTCCTCCCGAAGCCCCTGTTTCAGGGTACATGTTTGGAAAAGGAGTTTACTTTGCCGATATGGTTTCTAAGTCAGCTAATTACTGCTGCACAAACAGGGATAACAACGTTGGAGTGCTTTTGTTGTGTGACGTAGCTTTGGGCACTCCTAATGAGAAGCTTTTTTCAGACTACAATGCAGGTAACTTGCCCAAAGGAACTCACAGCACTAAGGGTTGTGGGAAAAATGCTCCTCCCGAAAGCACTTACGTTGACTTGGACGGGTGCAAAGTGCCTCTGGGAGAGGGAAAGCCTACTAATTCTAGTGGGTCTTTGCTTTACAACGAGTACATTGTTTACGATGTAGCCCAGATCAAAATGAAGTACTTGTTCAAGATGAGATTTGATTATAAGCATTAATAGTTTTCAAAGTCAGAGTCATCACTTAGTTCTTGCGCTTCTTTAATCAACTTGTTTATGTTTGTGATTTTATTTTCACACAAGTCAGCTAGTGCTTTGTTGAGTGAGTAGTGGTCTCTAATTAACTGAATTCTAACTCTGATAGAGGGACTGTCCCCTAATTTATTGGGTTCTAAGCTGTGCCAGCCTTCCCTTACGAACTGATCCTGCAGGTCTTCTAGTTTAAACTCAACCCTACCTAAAAGGGTTTCTAGTTGGAAGCTTTTTCTCATATAAACTTCCAAAACAACTTTGGAAACGCATTCGTAGTCTAAAACGAACGAATAGAACTTATACCAACAAGGTCTGAAAATATCTGACTCAAAGGTTTCTTTTTGGGTAGTTTGGGGTTGAGTTTTAATTCTTACAAAAGGCCTTCCNATAGCCATGCACGACTTGTTTTTATCAAGATTCAGAGCTTTTTGGATTTCTATATTGAGGACNGGAATGTGTGAGTACCCTTGTCCACAAGACTCCATTCTGCTTAAGCACTCCAGTTTTTTCTTCTGAAGCCATTTGCGTTTGCATTCCAGAACATGTATGTTCTTTTCGTGTTTAAGGTTCTGCTCAATTACTTCCAGCATAGGAATGTGCTGGAAGTTAGTGTCGTTCTTAGGGTTAATTTCTTTAAAGTGGTGTTCTAGCTGTGTTGAAGTTGGTCTGCTTGCACATTCTCCCATTTTGAAACGTATATAATTATTTACCTAAAAAAGGATTTGGACTTATGCTTGAAGTAGGCAACCCAGTTGGATCACTTTCTTTTAAGTCTGTCAGCCAAGGTTCTGACAGGAGTTCGTTAAGCTTCATCCTTTGTGCAGGACGCCTTGTAAGCAGCATCTTCAGAATATGTTTAGCTCCTTCTGAAACGTGGTTCCACTTTTCTCCCTCAAACTCAATAGGTTTCTTAAGAATTCTAGTAGCAATTTCTTGGTCAGTCTTTCCGTAAAAGGGCATTCTGCCTGCTAAGAGTATATAAGCTATCACTCCTAGCCCCCATACATCTACTGACTCTCTGTAAGGAATTCTGGAAATCAGTTCAGGTGAAGCGTACTTAAGAGTTCCTACTTGTTCAAAGGAGTTCTGACTAGGCCCTAGAATGCACGAGAGTCCAAAGTCTATGATTTTAGCCTTAACTTTGTTGTGTTTGATTTCAACAAGTACGTTTTCAAGCTTTATGTCTCGGTGGATAATTCCAAACGAGTGCAAAAAGCCCAGAGCAGTTGCAATGTCTAGAATGATTTTCTTAGAAAAACTTTCGGAAACCTTGAAGTTGTTTTCTTTCAAGTACTGGAACAAAGAACCCCCTGAAACGTACTTTGTGACTATGTAGAGTTTAGTAGCTGTTTCATAAACTTCTTCAAGTTCTAGTAAGTTAGGGTGCTTGCACATGCCTAAAATAGAAATCTCGCGCCATAGTCTAGTTTCAGACCGCTTGTCAAGTGGTTCTTTAGAAATGATTTTAACTGCTACTTTTTTGCCTGTGTACAAGTTTTCGCCTAGCATGACTTTGCCATAAGCTCCTTCACCTAAGACATGTTCGAGTTTGTAGTCGTCTTGTATTTCTTTGTACTTATTGGCTTCTTTGATCTTTTTGATCCACTTGTCAGTTTCCACTTCGTCTTGAGTGAAAAATTCATAGTTGAACCTAGAATTTTTCAACTGGAAGCATAAACTGTCCTTTTTCTCAACAAACAAGTCCATAACTAAAATGATTCCTGCTGGAACTTCTGAGTTTTCTTTTTGGAAGTAGTACAAACTTTGGTTTTTAAGCAAGAACTTGTAAGTTCTTTCGTTGAAAGAAAGACTGCCTTCGAACTCAACACTGTCCGAAGAATAAGTAATGAGTCTTTGAGGAAGCATAGCTTGATCAAACACCAAAGGCAAGGAATTAAACACGCTCTGAAGCACCAACTCTGGTATTTCTAAGCAGTCTTTCAGAATGTCTTCAAACTCCTCTGCCCGTACAAAGTCCCTTTGACTGAAGAACTCAGCAACCTTTTCTTGGTAGTTCCAGTTAACTCTCAAGGACTTTCTGCACTTGGAGCACTCTTTGGGCAAGTACTTGAGAATGTAAAGAACGTCTTGACTTGCGATGTAGCCGTTCTTGTTGAAGTCGAAGATCCTAAAAATAGTTTCGGAAATAGTTTCTAAGTCGCCTTTATAAAGATTAACTATGCCGTTGATGAATTCCTTCACGTCAAGGACCTTGTCGTCATCCTCGTCCAGGGCTGCAAAAACCTGTTCTCCCAAAAGCCCAGGCAAACTAGTGAGTCTCAAAAACTGTTCTTTGTCGATTCCAGAATTAGGCAGCATGCACCTGCTAGAAAGCTCTTTGAATATTTTCCTCAGTCTCCTTTTCTCCGTTTTGGAGGACTCTGCGTTTTCTTTAGCTAGTTTTTCCCTTATTTTAAGGTTCGAAAGGTCATTAAGGCACATAATGTTTATTAATGCATGCGCTTAGTAAGAAACTTTAGACATGAACTCCTGGATGCTAATCGGAAGTAAAGTTCTGTCTTCAACGAGTCTAGAAAAGAAACTAAGTAGTACTTACTGTTGCTCTCTTGGGTCTCCGTTCATCATTATGATTACTAGTTGATACAGTCCGCTGCTTCCGCGCAAACTGCCCAGAAAGTCGTGGAAGTCTTCATCCTGGATGTCTTCAGCAGAGTAAGAAGCTTTTGGGTTGAAACTAGACACTCCAAAAGTCTTCATCAGGAACTCAGAAGAAATCTCCCTCCCCCTGTAGATAACATACCTATCCAAAATAGTATTTCTGTTCCGCAGTCTAGCAAGTAAGCCCCCTCAGGTTGAATGTTGTTGCAGGAAAGGTTAATAGGCTCTTGGTTGTAGCCTTCGTGGATGGGGTACAGTCTTGGGTAAGCCCAAATAGAAAACCCTAACGCTCCTAGAGTTTCTAGTTTAAACCTTAAGTACTGAAACACATCTAGGTGGATGTTGTCTGAATACTACTTACATCCTAAGCTCTGGTTCACAAAAAGAGGGTGCTTCATTGCACCTAAACAACTCAGTACAAAGAAGTTAAGTGACCTAGGAACGTTTCCAGCGCAGCTGCTGACTACTTCTCTGCACCTTGCTTCAATGTAGTTCCTTCCTACTTCAAGTTTGCTTTGGCGTGCCATTTCCGACAAAGCTTTTTTAGAAATGATTGCTACTAAAGTGTCGTTGTTGGCATACTCGTATATGTTCCTCACTTGGTCTGTGTAAGGAGTTCTTAAGTTGTGGACCCTTATCCTTCTTTCGCCTTCGTTAGAAGTGTACAGCAAAGCAGCTTGCAAGTAAAAGTAATCGTCCTCTGTTATCATGTTTTCCAACTTAAAGTCGTAGGTCACGGTTTGCGACTCGTTGAAGTTAGGAAGGCACAGCAGGTCCCCTGACCTTATAACGAAGTGCCCGTACACGTGTGTAGCTTTCCAGTCCTTACTAACTCTCAGCCTCATTGCAGCTTCCCAAACTGTCTTCCTGGTAATCACCATCCAAATCTCGTTTTCAAGCTTTTCTCCTGCTTGTTTCCTAGTGAAGTTGGGGTAGTAAAAAACCTCTCCTCCAGTGTACTTAGCTACTTCTCCAAGTGAAAGAACGTTTGAGTACTGAGAAGAGCAAATAAACACATCACAAGAAACGTTTACTTGGCTCATTTCTGTTGCAAAGTCTTTGAAGAAAGGCAGAGTTGCGTTAAGGCTAAACTCCTTGGGATGCCCAGACTCTGAGTGGTTCTCTGCTACAAACACTAAGTTTTTGCCTCCTTGGTTGTGCAGCACTAAGTAACTAGCTCTTAAGGCACACCTGTAAGCTGTGGAGATTGGAAAGCTAGGCATGCTTCTCAGTAAGTCAATTCCTTGAAGGAACTTGTCAGAGTTGTCTTCCAAACTCACTAACAAGCTTTCTCTCGGAACTGGAAGAAACATTTCGTCGTGCTTTTCTGCTACAGTCACCACTGAAGGTCCGTTCTCTCCAAAAGAAATAAAATGCACAGCAGTGTCAAAAGCTATCAAACCTACCAGGGTGCGGGGCATTCCAGGCATGTAGCTCTCCTCAACTATTCCAGAAATAGCATCTAAAACACAATCTAAGTAACCTAAGTCTTTGCTTTTGTGAGAAATGTCAACCACGAAAAAGAACACGGCTGGCATAGGTGGCCTGTACATGTAGCTTTCAGGAGCAATGATGTCGTAAGAGCAGTACTGGAGTTCCACCCTTTTGTTCAAGTCACTCCGAATTCCTTTTTCGTCCAAAGGAGCAAAGTACCGAGCATCCACAGGGTTAAGGCATTTGCAAAGGTTGCAACGCCAGTTACTTCCGCTATCCTGAAAGTTCACAAAAGGGTTGATGTACGACTTGCAGAATTTACAGCGAACTATATCATCTGTTTGGAAGATAGCAAGTGGAAGGGATTCTTCTGGAAGGAAAGGCTGCACAATACAAGACACAGGCAACTTACTGGCTTCAAATATGTGTTTGGTCTTGGGAGGTCTGTAGGTGGTGAGGGATATGTAAGGTGAAGACGAGAGTCCTTGGTTATCTTCCATTTACTTTGTTACTTTAGTTACTTAAGCAGACGACTATTTCATTAAATTTAACGATTTTTTTATGATTACTTACTTGCAAAAAAGTAAATTCATGGCTGAGTTTTTAGATCTGTTTAAGAGAGAAGTCATTCCGCACCTCAGAAGCAAATACGTTAATTTCGAAAGAATTTGGGGGTTGTTTAAGAACTCCAGTAGTCCACAGGAATGCTTTAGTATTCTCGACTTTGAAGTTTCTAAGATTTCTAATTACAAAACCAGTCAAGAAACCCGACTCACCCAGATGCTGAGGGCACTACCGAACTCCACAGCTTTGGACTCTTACCAAGACCAAATCCAATACATAGAGGACCTGGCACAACTCTCCTGGGAAGGGATTCAGTTGTCTAAATTCGCGCACCTGAACGAACAGGCTTTATCTATTTTGCTGTCAGAAATGGACAAAATGTTTCCGAACGAAGACAAACTTTCAAACCACTACTTCCACGGAAGGTACCAAACAGCTAGTTCTAAGTTAAAGAACTTTGTTTCCCGCTCAGTAATTCTGAGTTTAGTCGAAAAAATGAAGCAGAGACACAACCAACTCAACACTGAAAAAGACATTGAGGAACTAGACGAAGTTTTGCTACTAACTACCAAGCAAGAAAAGCTAATTGGCTTGCAAAAGTACCTTTACGACTGGGAAAGTGAAGAACTCAAACCAAAACCACTTGCAGTTTACTTCCAAACCAGAAGGCGCACTAACTCTTGCAACCCCCCTACTCCCCTAGAAAGCTTTGTCGACAACTCAGTAGTTTTTGCCTTTGTATCCTTTGTGATATTTTTAAACTACTCCTTTTTAACATTCACGTTTACGTTTGAAAACGAAGAACTAGGCATGGGAGAAGAACTTAGTGCTTTACTGTCACTAGTTTCCCACTTAGGTGGACTTGTAGCTGGGTTTTTCCAGCTGTCTTCTAACAAGGTCAAAAAAGTTGCTAGTGTTGGCTGCGTGATGGCAGCAGCTGGAAACCTAGTTTACATTTTAGGATTTGCTTCAAAGTCGTTAGGAGTCCTTTTACTAGGTAGGTTTCTGATAGGATGTGGCATGATGACAGGAGCTAACATGAAAATTATGAGGCATTGCGAAAAAGAAACTGAAAAGCAAAGACACGCCACCCTAGTTATTTTCAGCTTAGTGTCAGGGCTGTGTTTTGGGCCCGTTTTAGGATTTATTTTGATACAGGTTTCTTACCTGTTGCCTCAAGTAAGGCCTTCTTGCTGCGGGAACTTTGTTTGTACTATACTTTTATGCTTCTTAATTTGCTTTATTTCTAAGTACTGCACTGACTTAGTACCCAAAAAACCAACTCGTCAAACAACGCACAGTTGGGGTGCTTCGATGTTAAGTCTTGGATGGATAGTTGTGCCGTTGGGGTTGATAGAAACTTACACAACTTCTGTTCCTTTGCAAACGCTTTTTTCTATGAACTGGAAGCATTGGGAAACAAGTTTGCTTCTTTTTTCTGTGATCTTCCCTGCTTTAATTTGCAAGTTTTTGATTCAGCGGTTCAACATTGAAATGAGGCTTTTAATGGTAGTTGGATACTTGTTTGGGTTTTGCGGAGGCTTTTTGTTGCTGGACTTCACTGTGGTGGGCACTAAGCAACTTGTAGTAGGCGGAGTTCTAATGTGCTTTTGCTTTGCAATTTGCTGCACTGTAACTGCAAAGCTAGCGGGCAAAATTGGAACTAAAGAAGCAGGTGTTTTGCTAGTTAGCATCCAAGGAGTAAGGATTCTTTCTGACTTGCTAGTTTTTATTGCAACTTTACTTTGTGAGTCACAGAACCTAGTGTTTATCACTGTGATTCTAGTGACAGGGTCAATGGCACTTTTTAGCTACATACGTTATGATGTAATATGATTTAAAATATGCTTTTAATTATCGTTAGTGAGCTTAGACTTGAGTTCTGAGAGTTCTTTGAGTTTGAGTTCGTAGTTTCTAGAAAAGATCTCCAAGTAGTAGTTGGCCCCGTTCCATACACTGAGCAGGGTTATTCCCATAACTAAGAGCGTTTGGAAGTAAACGCTGTGAATCGAAAAAAACCCGAAAATAAAAACTACCATCCCTACACCTGAATGCTGTACTAAAAACATCAAGGGCCTTAGTTTAGGTCCAAAAATATTGCAGAACTTGTAGGTCCTAAACTTTTCATTGCTCATGGCATAGGAATACAAGTTGGGGTACCCTTTCTCGTTCCAGGTTTCGTAAGTAATCACGAAAATGATTAGGTAGTACCCTGCAAACCAAACAAAGTAGCCCATTGAAACGTACTGGTAGTACTCTAGAAGACCAATTTCTTTAGGATCAAAACTAGCAGAACCGCAGTCTGAAATGTTCAAACCCCAACACACTATAGCAGGAACTAAATGTGTGTAATTTGTAATGGTTTTCTCCAAAGAGTGGAACACAAGCGATGTGTGGAAGATAGCAACTGAAATCAGCAAGTGTCCATGGGAGAACGCAAAAGTTATGCAGTAAAGTGCCTTGCTGTCAGGAAACACCATCAAGTGAATTACTATCAGGGTGTTCGCGTAGTAGCAAAAGTCAAACAAATAGTAGTGCATGTTCATTCCACGGTAGTGAACCCACCTTGCAAAGATGTAAAAAACAGTTGCAAGTGAGTGGAATGCTGGGAAATAACAAGGAAAACGCCCCAGGATAAATATTCCCAAACAAGTCCTAAATACCCCAGAAACAAATACTAGTTTATCCCTTGCGCGGATGAACTTAGCAGAATTAGCAGTTTCTTGCATCTTCTGGACTTTGGACAAAAGTTTCTTTTTTAAGTCAAGGAACTGACCTTTGGACTGCTTAGGGTCCTGGTTGTAGATTACTTCAGCTTCTTCGGAAACTGTTTTAATTTCGTTTCCCAATATTTCTTCTTCGCTAGGTATTTCACTCACGCCGCCTGTGAGCATAGGAAATATCCCCAAGAAGTTTAATTTGTAAACTAGTAAGCTGAAATAGCCCGAAAGCATTCTTCTGATCGTCACTGGACTTAAGTCGTCTTGTTTCATTTTTTCAACAATTATTTTTGGATGAACCAGATGGGCCAAAATTTACTTAGTTAGATTAGCAATAAATTAAGAAAACAATTCAGGGTACCTGTAGATAATCATCTTCATAAGGGTCTGGTTTTCCAAAAATTGAATGTGGGCAGCTCTTCCAATGAAGGAGTCCAACGACTTTTCAGAAATCCTAAAGTTAATGTCAAGTCTGTACAGACACTCTGCACTAATTCCTGAAAGCAAGCTGTTAGCCATTTCAATGTATATTTGGCCCCTCAACTGGTCGTTTGCTACCTTTTCAGAGAGTTCCATCCGGGCAGAGTCAAAAGGAGCGTACTGGTCTTGGTAAGAACTTACTAAAAACACGTGCTTGAACCACCCGAGTCCTTTCTTCAGAGAAAGTTCGTATATAAAGGTTTGTTGGAAGTTGCTTGAGTCACTCATACTTAATTGCTGCAAGCACTTACTTTTGCGCCACTTCTTTAAGAACCACATTCCAGCGTCAATTATTTTGGAAGAGTTGTACATGTAGCCTAGGTGGGGAGTGCTTAAAGTTAAGTAAAAGTGCATTTTGGAAGAGTAGTACTCTAAGTAAGGAAGGGCTGCCCGTATGATCAGTCCTCCCATAGAGTGTCCTATAAAAGAAAGTCTCCCAAGTGCTTTGCCTGGACACCACTCACTTATGAAGTTCATCACTTCTTGAGCTAGCCTCACTCCCATTTCTCCAATGTCGCCTTCAGTTGAGTCCTCGTTAGAATTGGAACACAGAAATAAAGCTTCGGGGTAGACTACAGCAATGTTGTTTTTCATCAGTCGCATGTCGAAGTGGTTGCCTTGGAATCCGTGAACTAGAACTATCAGGTGGATTCCTCTGTATATTCTAGGAGCCAGTTTGAACGAACCAGACTCGTCTAAAAAGTCTAGACTGTCCTGAGTAGACGCTGACAAAGGGTGGAAAGAAGGGACTGAGCTTGTTACTTCTTTGATGTAAATGTCTTCAAACAAGATTGGATGGGCTTCTGGATTGGGGAAAACTCCCTTTTCCTCAACTTCAAGTATTGTAGAGCCTCTTAGTGCCCTGTCTTGTCTGTGTCTGGCAGCGCTAAGGTCGTGGGTTTCTCCTATGTTTTCTTCAGTAGTTAAACTGAAGTTTTTGGTGCTGAATAAACTCCTAAAAACGTGTTCACTAAGTTTTTCTTTGATTTTTTCGTTGAACTTTTCTTGAAGTAGGGTGTTTAGGGGCTTTGGAGCAAACTTAACTAGTTCCATTAAGTGGTACCACACTTGGAAAAGGTGTCCTGCCATCATGTTTACTTCAAACAAAACCATTTTGCTGATTCGTGAAGGGTCGTGGGAAGCTACTCTTTCACTGAACCTAAGCACAAGTTTAGATTTTTCTTCTTCAAACCCTGAAATGCTCGACAGAGAAATGTCAGGTCTCTCATCTTCAATGCAGCCCAAAAAGGCTGAGTTAAGCGAGTCAATAGAGTTGTTGCGGGAAGGTTCTTGTTGAGAGAGCTGTGGAGGTATGTAGTTGAATCCGTAGTCCTCCCTTTCTTTTGGAGTCAGGCACTTAGCTTGGAACTCAATAAGGGCGTTTCTGAGTTTTTCAAAAGAGGCAAAAAGGCAGCTCATGAATTTGTGGTATACCTTTTCGGTTTCTTCGGCGCCTACGAAGGTTTTGGGCTTTTTGTTTTTGTCGGGAAACAAACACTCAGACAATAGCTTGGACCTAGCACCTCCTGACTTGTACCTGAAATCCAGAATAGCAGTGTGGATCATAAGGTTGACTGCTGAAAAGTAGTTTTCTTCGTAAACTACAGGGTAGAACTCGTGAACGTCTCCCTGCACAATCAAGGTGCTTTTGGCAACACTTTTCATTTCAACAGTTGAACAGCACTGTTCAGCCTTTTCAAGGGTGATCTCTCCGTCTAAGTCCGAAAACAAAAGTTCAACTTCTACTCTGAGTTGGTAGTTCTCTGACTCGTAAGGAACCTCCAGTCTAAAGTACCCAATGTCGTTCATTTCCACTTCTTCTTCGCAGTACCTCACTAAAAACCGTCTGCACACAAAAGAGTTGTTTCTTTCGTCTATTTGAGCGGGAAAAAGGTTGTGGGGGTCAGTTTTTTGTCTGTTTTTGGAGTGAGAAGGCGTATGGCAGCTGTGAGGCACTGCTGCAATGCCACTGGGCTGGAGTGTGCGCACTGCAAACTTCAAAGTGTACAATCCTTGGTGGAACAAGTCGATGTTTCTAAAGGTTTCTATGTGTAGGGCTATTTCAATGATACTTTTTAAACTCATTATTACTTCTGGTGATAAACTTCTTTAAATGGCATCTCTTCCAGAAGAACTCAAGTTCATCAAGCCTTACTTGGTCAGAGCACTTGAAATGGAAAAGGCTAATGCTCTGGTTTCATACTACACTCATCTCTACGCAGTGCAGTTGGCTTTGGACTACTACAAAAAAAGTCCTTCGAGTCAAGGAGTTAAGCAATATCTGCAACAACTCATGCAAGAAACTGAGTCTAAAAAGGCTTCTTTAAGTAACACTCCCAACCCTAAGTCTGCGTTTGAGAACTTCGTAACTCAATTGTTTGTTTCAGTTGACAGTGAAGACAGAAATTCAGAAGCCACTAAATCTACCGCACAAAAGTTCTTGGTGTGCAGCTACTTTATAGAGGCAATGAACGTTTTTGAGGAAATTCCGCCTGACTGGGAAGAAAAAAGACTTTACTGCAAGTGGAAGGCTTCTGACATTTTAAAGTGCATCAAGCAAGGAATCAAGCCCAAGTCTGGAGGACCTAATGAGCATGCTGATGAAGAACTTCAAGAACCTCAGGAACCTCAGGAACCCCAGGAACCTCAAGAACCCTCTGAAGCTTATGTTTCAAGTAAACCCCCTAGTTTAATTCCCTCTTCCGAAAAACCAGAAAAAATACCTTCAGTGCCTGAAAAGAAACAAACTTCCTCACGCGAAGCCCGACAAGCAATAGAACAAGCTAAAAAACTAGCTAAGTACGCCATCCAAGA
>PR_CR_10_Liq_1_inCRDRAFT_1000943_pt1 | contig 17189 bp, 11 predicted proteins | sample PRCRCaboRojoPR_3_FD_10241 | JGI IMG/M metagenome (IMG submission 10241)
TCGGATTCCAACGCAATTCAAGTGATGCCCCAAACCCGTCATCACCAACTAATTCGGACGCATCATACCCACGACCAAATGCACGGCCGCCAACGCCAAATTCTTCGGATGAAAGCAGCGGGTTATTCGCCCATTGCCCAGTCAGAGAGGTTAAAACGGAAAATTCAGAATTCAATGTCTGAAGACGGGAAAGATTGGCCTGTAATTTTGTAAATTGCGGGTCACCGCCTGTACGCGTTGTTGTAGCGTCATCAATTTGACTGGCGTTAAAGGCATCAATCCCTTGGGACAATGTAAACGATGCCTCTGTAACGGCCGGGCGCCAGATTGTGTCAAAAACGCTGTAATCCATACCCAGGCGAAGGGCAGAAATTGTATCCTGAGTTTTAAAATCATCGACAACATTTGTTGATATCAAATCACGATAATCAAATCGCAAGGTCGAAAATAAATTTTGTGTTCTGGATCGGATAATCGGGTGCGTTAAATCCAAACCGAATACTTTGGAATATCCGCGCACATCAAATTGGGCAAGTTCAAACCCGGGGTCAGTGTCGGAATAAGAAAAGTCCGTTCCGAAAACCGTCCCGTAAGAATTAACGGGCATGCTGTAGCGTAGGGACGTGAACATCCTTTCATCATCATCGGGATCAGTCACAAATTGCATTTCAATTCTCTCTGCTGCGCCGAAAAAGTTATTCAACTGACCTGCGACTGAAACCTGTGTCGGCCCTAAAAATCGGGATCCGTAATTATCAACATTCACAGAAACGTTATATGGATCAAATGTTGGAATGATCAGAAGGTCGGCTCCTCCAACCGCGGTTTGTGACGGGCTGATGATTGATCGCGCCTCAAGCCCTGCGATATCATTCACCAATAATAGCCAGCGCTCTAAACCTTCCGCGGTCAAAGGATTTTGTTCTGTTAAATTGCCGGCCAATTGAAGTATACGCTGTGCGTCGAACCCCTCTCCCGCATCTTGAAGGCTGACATTATCAATATAACCCTCAACAACACGAATGGTGACATTTCCACCATCAATCGTTTGTTGCGGAACAATCGCCTGTGTAATAATGAACCCATCACCGCGATATTTGCGTGTGATTTGTTGGGCGATAGCGTAAACATCCGTTAAAGCAATCGTCGTACCCAATCTATCCGCCCAAATTTGTTGCAATTCCGCAACATCATAGGCCGTCACGCCCTCCAAATTGATACTATTTAATACGAATGTAATGCTTTCGGCGCCATCCGGCGCGCCATCAACCCGAACCTCGGGGATGTTAATTTGCGGTGTTGTCACCTGTCCAAAATCAGGAGTTGGGATCGCCGTTTCTGTTTGTCCCACATCAGCAGACCCGGGAATGTCCACCCCTGACGAGGATTGCGCAGTCGCGGCACTGGCCCAGAATATCGCGGTTCCACTTAATAAAGTGATAAATAACTGTTGTTTGATCGTGCGTGTTTTTAACATTGATCCAGATCCCTCATATAAAAATTCACGGTTACGCCAATAATTATGACTATGGCATATGTGTTGCATTATAACCTATGACACAGAAAAATATTAACGAAAAGTTAAATTTTCTTGCAAAGTTTTTTTCCTTTGTGGTAGTGTTGCCAAAATTAATATGAAAATGCAAATGACATTTTCCAAAAAAATAAAAATCTCAGGGTATGCATAAACTGAATTGAATAAAACCGGACCTATGGAGGGGACTATGGTTAAAAGAACCGCGAAAAACTACATTCAACTTGCCGTGATGACATCGGCCTTAACATCATTATCAATGGCCGCCGCTGCCGACCCATGGACGGGGTTCAACGACGAGCACGGAAGCATTGCTTACGATACCTCAACGCCTGGCGACGGTCACACGAACATCACGCAAAACGGTTCTTTATATATCGGGAAGAATCCAAACGGTTTGGATATTTTAGGCGGACAGTCCGTGACAATTGATCAATCCTCAACAAACGCCATGTTTGTTGCAAAAGACGGCTCGGGCGACATTCAGCCAACTCGCATTTTAGGAACACTGAGAACGACATTAAATGGTGGCGGAACTGGCGGTTCTGTCATGATCCTGGACTCTAACGGTATTTTCTTTGGCACTGATTCTGTATTGGATACAGGCGGCATCATTGCCTCGACCGGTGAATTAAACAATTCCCGCTTGATCAACGATAACGTTATTGAACTGTCCAACTTCGGTCCCGGGTCTATCGACGTTGAACTGGGCGCTGATCTGAGCGTCGCAGATGGCGGGATGGCAGCATTTGTTGCACCAACGGTTTCAAACCGCGGTTTCATTACGGCAAATACAGGGCGCGTTCAATTGGCCGCAGTTGACAGCGGCACAACCGCCACAATGACGACGGTTGATTTTTATGGCGACGGATTATTTGAATTCGCCGTCGATGCATCAAACACATCCCCTCTTTCCGTTGTGAACGAAGGAACGATTGAGGCCGCAGGTGGGCAAATCCACATGACCACAGCCGCAGCCAGCGGCATTGTCGATACAGTCGTGAACACATCAGGGATCGCGCGCGTTAGTTCAGTATCACAAGAAGGCGGAAAAATCGTCCTTGGTGGCGCCAATACAAAGACAGTTAATGTATCCGGCACGGTCGAGGCCGACGGCGCCACAGACGGTGGTGACATTAATGTCAATGCAGATCGTGTTCTAATCGCAGACAATGCGCAGGTTTCGGCTGATGCCATTGATAATGGTGATGGCGGAAATATTATATTTTTTGGTCAACAATTCGCAATTATGGGCGGCTCTGCATCGTCTCGCGGCGGTCGCTTTGGCGGTAATGGAGGTTTTGTAGAACTCTCTGCTAATGATGCGGTTGGCTATGCTGGTTTGGTGGATACATCTGCGCCGAACGGTGAAACAGGGGTTTTCTTAATTGACCCTGAAAATATTAACCTGGGCGATTTCAGCGCGGGGACAACGGCTTCGGATCTGTTTTGGGATGTAATATTTGGTGGTTCGCTCAACACCGTCCGCATTGATCACCAAGCGGTGGCAAATACATTGCGCACAACAAATGTTGACCTGTGGGCAACGAATGAAATTTACACATCATCAGATTTTGACGTTAGCACGGCACGATATATCTCTGGCCCGTGGTGGAATCCTTCAATTAACGAAGAGATTACATCAAATGACCTAAGCCTGAGCGCAAAAGTTATTGATATTGACCACGCCATTACTTTGGGGAATGGCTCTCTGATTATTGATGACACGACAGCGGGCGAGAGTATTGTTGGGCTTGGCCTTCTTCCTGCACCAGTTGACATCAATGTTGAAACAGTTGAATTAAATGCCGAAATTTTAACGAGGTCTTCCCTTGGTGGAGCCACAACACTTGCAGGATCGAACCAACTTGATGGTTACGCAGAAACAGTGAATGTTGAATCAAACGCCGCAAAAATTAATCAAGGATTACAGCTTGTGCAAGCAGGTGGCGATTTGAATATAGGCGCTGGTACATTTGTTGAAAATGTCTTGATTGACAAAGCGATCAATATAAGAGGGGCGGGCCGCAACAATACTATTATTGACGCCTCTGGCGCCGCCACAGGATTTGAAGTAGTTGGCGATATTGGTAATCAAAATATCGCTTTACGCCGCATGACAGTTAGGGATGCGCAACAGTTCGGCGCGCGCGTCACAGGTGGCGATAATGTCAGACGGTTTGTGGTAAGAGGAATGTCATTTGAAAATAATGGTTATAATGGTGTTGCTGTTTTTGATGACGGCGCACGCCAAACCAGAATCATTAATACAAACTTCCTTAACAACGGAATTGCCGATGGATCAGGCGGTGACGGTGATATTTTATTCTTCGAACATAATGGCGATGTCCTTCTACGCAATATCGATATTCAAGGAAACACGGCCGGTGCCGCCAACTATGGTATCCAATTCCGAGGTGATCTGCCATTGGCAGATTCAGGAACAATCGTGATGGATAATGTTTCCGTTGCGGGCCAGTATCACGTCGCACTCCTTGGATTACAAAGATACGATAACACTGACCTGACGATGACTGATGTCTCACTGGGAGGGCAAACTGATGCCGCCAATGACTCTCTTTCAACAGCCGGCTGGGGCGGGAGCATGTTTATTAACAATATCGGCTCAGATCTTAACCTCGGAAATACAGCATTTAGCGAACATAATCAGGCTTACATTATCATGGGCAAAGACGGCGGGTCATCCACAACCGCTGATATTGATGCCACAAATGCAACATTCCTTGGCAAATTGGGAACGGATATGAGCTTGGCCGAAAACTATGCAGTAGAAGACAAAGTTTTCCACGTTATGGATGAAGATGGGTTTGGCCTTGTTACATGGCATGCAGGCAATCTTTATGCGACACAATTAAGTGAACTTATCAATGCAGGTGCCATCCAGCGCGGAGTTGATAATTCCGATATTGGCGGCAATCTATGGGTTGAGTCAGGAACATTTGCCGGCAACGTGGATGTCAATAAAACGCTCACACTCAGCGGTGCCAATGCGGGTATTAATCCAAACACAGGAACACGCGGGACCGAAACAATTATCCAAAATGACATCTCATCAAACACAGATGCACAACTTCGCGCATCTGTCGTTGAATTTACAGATGGTTCTGACGGTGCAACGATGGATGGTTTTACAGTCAACGGTTTCGTAACGCGAAATGGTAATTTGCGTGGAACGGTTCGTGTTTCTGAGGGTGCTGATGATATTACAATTCGTAATAATGTCATTACATCAGATGTAAACCCGACAAGTATTCAAACGAACATGCCAAATGAATTGTGGATTGAAGGTGATCGCGCAGTCGTGACACAAAACACAATTATGCGGACACCCGAAGCATTGGCACAATCCAATAACGGAAACGGATCATCGAATGTAAATCCTGCGGTTCGCTTTGGCGGTGTTGATGGTGCGACATTCACCGATAACACTGTCGATGGCGGGCCAGTTGCCGTTGCCAAATCATCTGGCGATATTGAAGTTTCAAACAACACTGTATCAAATGCAACTGACGAGGGTATATGGGCGTTTAATGCCGCTGGGACATTAAACATTCATATGAATACCATTGATGGTACAAATACAGATGGTGTTGCAGTGACAAATAGCACAGGCGATGTGAATATTACTGATAATGTTATAGGCTCTGAACTGGACGGTGTGACTGATGGGATCATTGTTGATAATGTTGCAAGCGTGGAGATTCTAAGAAATTCGGTTTGGGGTAACTCGAACATAGGTATCGGGGTTTCAAACAGCAATGGCGCAATGATTGCAGGAAATGTAGTTGATAATTTCCTATTTGGTATCAGCGTTGATAATTCCTCAAAGTCACGTGTCCGCGACAACATCGTCACGAATTCTGAAACAGGTATTTATGCCGATAACGCTGCCGATATCTGGATCTACACAAACGAGATCAATGGTGCGACAGAGACCGGTGTTCATTTGATGAATACTGATGGCACGAACTACCTGAACGACGCCGATATCTGGAACAACACCATAACAAATGTTGGCACAGGGATATTGGTTGAAAACAGTAACTTCGCAACTGTGGGTGCGCATGGTACAAACCAACCTGGCCCTGACGGATTGGGTATCGGTAATGTGATTACCGGTGCGGAAGACGCAATCATTGTTGAAAACAGCGACAATGCAATGGTTCGCTTCAACACAGTTGATGGAACTACAAGCAACAACGCCATCACCATAACTGAAACAAATGGTGCTGTTGTTCAGGACAACCAGGTATCTGGCGCCAATGGCACAGGGATATTGGTTAATGGTTCAACGAGAACACAGGTCGTTGGTAACGATGTTTCAAATAACGGCATCGGGATTGAAGTTCGCGGTTTTGCGGCAGAAGTCTTGGAGAGGCCTTCGCAAGAACAGGTCGCCCTTCTTTCACCATCTTTCGGTACTACACCATCTGATGATACCCTAATTTCAGGGAACGAGGTCAACGACAACACCGAAGCTGGTATCAAAACATCCGGTAACGCGGTTGGGTCTGTTGAAATCACGAATAATGAGTTGAATGCCAATGAAATCGGTTTCTTATTAGAGGGCGGTGAGATTGATATCTCAAACCTTCTTGAGCCGAACACTATCAACGAAGGTACAACGGCAATGCGATTTGTTGGCGGTGACGTTAGCCTTGTGAGCAATACGCTTGGCACAACAATCTTTAGTGACCAAACAGGTAACTATGTTGAATTGGTTGACGGTGCATTATTCAACCCGGGCACACCAACAATCATCGACGGATTGGCCGCAAATTGGGATGGCATTGTTCCATTGATTGACGGCATTATCCCCGGTGTTTTAACAGCCGCACAACGCAACGCCATCGAAGATCGTATTATCGATTTTGATGACAACACGACATTGGGGCAAATCATCGTCGGACTTGGTTTCGACCTTGATGAGGAAGATGTGTTTGCCCTAAACCTGTTTAGTCTTGATCCGGCGAATGCGAATGTTAATGTGACATTCCTTGGATTGCCCCCTGTGACTGAGCTTGGTGCAGCGGCTCTTGCGGCTCTTGCACCGGAAGCAGGCGGCGAATCTGATGAAGAAAACGTTGAGGACTTGGCCAACATTGAACCTGCCGCAGGTGGTCTAGACGGATGTTGGGCCTCTGTAAACCAATCAGAATTCGATGGCACAGTTAACTTCTCGTTCGGTGGAAACATCAACAGCGCCATTACAGACTCTGAGTGTGCAGCTGAAGATATCTAATAGAACTTAATTGATTTACAAACGGGCGTCATAACACAGGCGCCCGTTTTTTATATCTAGCAAAAGATTAAACGCTATTAACCATCATTTTTTTTGATTATAGTGCAAGGATGCATTTACTTGTGATTGAAGATGACAAAGATGTCTCCGCCTATATTGCCAAAGGCATGAGAGAGGCAGGGCATGTTGTCGACACGGCCGATAATGGCAAAGACGGGCTTTTTCTTGCGACGACTGAAAAATATGATGCCATGATTATAGACCGGATGTTACCGGAGCTGGATGGCCTGAGCATTATCAAAACCATTCGCGGGACGGGGAGCGAAACGCCTGTCCTTATTCTTTCCGCGCTGGGCGAGGTGGATGACCGCGTCAAAGGGTTGCGATCGGGCGGCGATGATTACCTTGTCAAACCCTTTTCTTTTAACGAGCTTTTGGCCCGCATCGAAGTGATGGCCAATCGCATAAGCCGTCAAAACGGTAGCGACCAAGATACAACGCTTGCTGCACATGATCTTAAGGTGGATCTGCTCTCTCGAAAAGTTACGCGGGGACAACATAATATCGATTTGCAATCCACGGAATTCCGACTGCTGGACTATTTATTAAGGAATAAAAACAAGGTCGTGACCCGCACGATGTTGTTGGAAAATGTGTGGGATTATCACTTTGACCCCCAAACCAACGTGATTGATGTTCATATTTCGCGTCTGCGTGCCAAAATCGATAAGGGGTTTGACACCCCCATCATTAAAACAGTCCGCGGAGCGGGATATATTATCGAAGAATAACAATGCCAACGGCCCAAACCAAACGCAGTTATATCAAAAGCTCCAGCTTTATCATGGCGGTTCTATTTACCGTCTTATGCGGAATGGCGGCGCTATCACTTGGATACTTCATCAATTACTTTACCCAAGGACATTTCGTTGAGAGCACCGAGGCTGTGTTAGACTCGCAAATGTCATTGGTGGACAAAACAGGGCTAGAGGAACAAGGCGCCGTTGGAGACTATGTATATCTTTATCTGGATGAGGACGGTTCATTTCCTGAAACAATTCAATCCTTTGAAAGACTCTCGCAAAACACGGAAGGGCTTTTGATTTTTCGTTATCTAGAGAGCGGTAACCGCTATGCAGGGAAAATTTATACCCTTGGAAACGGATTAAAACTGTTGATCGGGTTTGATATTACCGAGATTTACAATCAATTTTACTTCATGCAAATTTTGGGATTTGCCAGCATTGTTTTTGTGATGTTAGTTGTATTTGCAAGTTACATCATCAGTGTGTTTGTAGTCAGCGGGACCAACAAAATTGTCGAAACGGCACAAGACATTATCCGCACTGGCGATTTATCAAGACGATTGGAATTTAACTCCCACTGGGATGACCTAAGCAACATGGCAATTATTCTAAATTCCCTTTTGGATCGGATTGAAACATTGATGGCAGGTGTACGACAAGTGTCGGACAATATCGCGCATGATTTAAGAACGCCCCTTACAAGACTGCGTAATCACATTGAAGATTTGCAAAAAAAATACGAGCAAGAGGATTACGATGTATTATTAAACGAGGCCGATCATTTGCTTGATACTTTTACCGCATTATTGCGTGTATCGCGCATTGAAACGGAACAGCAAAAAAGTCATTTTCATACCATCGACCTTGAACGCATCATTGAAGATGTAATCGATTTTTACACACCGCTTGCCGAGGAAAAAAACATCAACCTAACGGTGAATACAGAATCCGCGACACTGCATGGTGATAAAGATTTATTATTTCAAGCATGCGCCAATTTGTTGGATAATGCGATTAAATTTACCTCCCAAGATGGTAGCATCCACATAGAGCTTATATCCAATCATGATGGCATCACATTGACCATTTCCGATAGCGGTATTGGCGTTGACGAGGATGATATCAATAAAATCTATGACCGGTTTTATCGCACGGAAAAAAGCCGAACAACCAAAGGAACAGGATTAGGATTAAGCCTTGTTAAAGCGGTCATTGTGCTGCATGGCGGACACATTCATGCTGAACCGAATAACCCCGGCCTGCGTATCGTTACAAAGTTTTAAGAAACATGCCATAGCATTGTAAGTGATTTCGAGGCATACTTTGCATCATGAAAATTGCAGTTATTGGCGCGGGAATTTCGGGAATGGGCGCGGCCTATTTGTTGGCGCCCCATCACGACGTCACCTTATTTGAAAAGAATAATTATATCGGTGGGCACAGCCGCACTATAGATGTTCAAGACCAATCAAAACCTATATCCGTAGATACAGGATTTATTGTTTTTAATGATTGGAATTATCCTAATTTATTTGGGTTATTTCGGGCGCTTAATGTGCCATATGAAAAAAGCGATATGTCCTTTGGCGCCAGCATCGATAATGGGTGGTTGGAATATGCATCTGGTGGATTATTTGCACAAAAATCAAATTTGATCCGCCCTGCCTTTTGGGGGATGTTGTACGATATTATTCGGTTTAACAAGCAGGCCCGCAGTTATACCAAACGGGACGATGACATCACCTTGGGCGAATGTTTGGATGAAATGGATATGGGAAAATGGTTTCGAAATTATTATTTGTTGGCCATGGGCGCCGCAATTTGGAGTTGCCCTATCGACACCATCATGCAATTCCCGGCCAAGACCTTTTTGAAATTTTTTGATAATCACGGCCTGTTAAATTTGGTCAACCGCCCGCAATGGTACACCGTCAGCGGCGGTAGTCGTGAATATGTATCGCGCCTGATAAATGCGCTGGATGGTAAAGTGCATAAAAATAACGGCGCAACAAAAGTGATTCCTCAAAAGGATGGACGCGCCCTCATTCAAACTCAAGATGATAAAGAGTATATGTTTGATCAGGTTATTTTGGCCTGCCACGCCGATGAAGCTCTGTCGTTAATAGATAAACCAAGCAACGCCGAAAAAGATATTTTAGGGTCTTTCCGTTATCAAGATAACCGCATTGTTACGCACACGGACGAGAGTTTTATGCCCCAAAACAAAAAATGTTGGGCCAGTTGGGTGTATCTGTCCGAAGGAAAAAAAGACACAAAACCTCATGTCTCGCTTAGCTATTGGATGAACAATCTACAAAATTTTGAGACAGAGAACCCGGTTCTGGTCACATTAAATCCTGGACGAGAACCAGACCAAGACAAAATTATTGATGAACATGTTTTTACGCATCCGATTTTTGATCGTTCGGCCATCAACGCTCAGCCCCGTATGAGACAAATTCAGGGAAAGCGCGGGCTGTGGTTTTGCGGGGCCTATCAACGCTATGGATTTCACGAAGATGGCTTGCTTTCTGCGGTTAATGTTGCAAAAGCCATCGGAGTTTCCATCCCATGGGAATAAGTGACACCCCGCAAGTGCTGTTTGGAAAGGTCATGCACGCAAGGCTTTTTCCTAAAGAAAATGCCTTTCGATACGGCATTTATTACATAAGTCTGCCTTTATCAAAAATCGACAAAATGCCACTTTCTTATAACCGTTTCGCGGCAATGTCCTTTTATGATCGTGATCACGGGGATTGCGATGGGTCATCACTACAATCATGGGCAAAAAAAGCATTGAAAAAATACGGCATCAGCAAGGCCGATGGCGAAATAACCCTGTTGTGCATGCCACGTGTGTTTGGGTACGTTTTTAACCCCGTCAGTTTTTGGATCTGCCAGGATAAAAAAGGGGATGTCCGTGCCGTTATTTGCGAGGTCCATAATACATTCGGTGAACGTCACAGTTACATCTGTGCTCATCCCGACCAGCGCCCCATCAAGGAAAAAGATGTTTTAAAAGGGGATAAATTATTTCACGTTTCCCCGTTTATGGAACGCGAGGGGCATTACACATTTCGCTTCGATTTTCGTGATAATCAATTTGGCGCATGGATTGATTTTTTTGGTGCAAACGGTGAAAAAAAGTTGATCACATCCTTGGTGGGCGATATGCAAGAAATGCATAAGCCAACTTTGAGGCGCGCATTTTGGGCGTATCCACTCGTTACATTTAAGGCAATTGCCCTGATCCATTGGCAGGCAGTGAAAATTGTTTTGAAGGGTATAAAATATATCCCAAAACCAGCGCAAAAAAGACCGCGACACAGCGCCACAGAGGATGTTAAAAAAATTTAATCGAAAAGAAATTCTTTTGTTAGTCATTTGTGCTATTTTTGATTGTTATGCTGAAACAAATTGCAACAGATACATTATTTAAAAGCCTTGATCATCTTCAGTCAGGGACCCTTGAGTTAACAACTCCAGATGGGCAAACCCGTGTTTTCCAAGGAAAAGAGGACGGTGAAACTGCCAACATAACCCTCCACGATTGGCGGGTCGTGTCCAATATGATTCGCAAAGGTGATGTCGGTTTTGCCGACGATTACCGCCATGGTCTGTGGGAAAGTAATGACCTCAGGGCCTTAACAACACTGGGCTTACTTAATCGTCAGGCGATGGATCGCATGGTAACGGGACACAATCTTTTTCGGACTGTTTCGCGTTTGTCGTATTTATTGCGCTTAAACACAGTGAAGGGCAGCAAGAAGAATATTCACGCCCATTATGATTTAGGGAATGATTTTTACCAATTATGGCTCGACCCCTCAATGACTTATTCGTCGGCTTTGTTTGATCAAAATGATAATGATCTAACCGCCGCGCAGCACCGCAAATATGACCGCATGATCGATTGTCTGGGAAATTCCTCGGGGCGTTTGCTTGAAGTTGGATGCGGTTGGGGTGGATTGGCTGAACGCGCGATCACTAAAGGTGACTATGACATTAAGGGCATTACTCTGTCTGAACAACAACATGACTATGCGCAAAACCGTCTTGGTAAAAACGCAAATATCGCCCTTGAAGATTACCGCCACCAAAGTGGAAAATTCGACAATATTATTTCCATTGAAATGTTCGAGGCCGTGGGCGAGCGATATTGGCCCACCTATTTCGGCAAAGTTAAAGACTTGTTGTCCGAAAAGGGAACTGCCGTCATTCAAACCATCACGATGAATGAACATGACTTCCCACGGTATCGCCGTGGCGGTGATTTTATCCGAAGCTATATTTTCCCTGGCGGCATGTTGCCAAGCCCATCCCGTTTTAACGAAGAGGCGCGTAAAGCAGGTCTTAAAACCGGAAATCATTATCAGTTTGGCCTGGATTACGCCAGAACATTAGAAACATGGTTGGCCAATTTTGACGCAAAAATTGATGATATAAAGGCGCTTGGCTATGACGATGGCTTTATTCGTTTATGGCGTTTTTACCTTGCCGCATGTGCATCGGGCTTTAGGACAGGGCGGACGGATGTTATTCAGGTGGAGCTGAATCATGCTTAAAATATTGTCGCTCACATTTTTTATGCTGCATTTCTTTGCCATCAATCCTGCATTGGCGAATATGCCCTTTGTTGAAAAACACATTCCCAAAGCCCAAAAAGTGGGTGAAGCCCGTTTAACAGTAATGTTTTGGGATGTGTATGACGCCACATTATTTGCCCCAAACGGGCAATGGGCCAAGCAAAAACCATTTGCATTAACGCTTTCTTATCTTAGAGATTTTGAGGGTGAAGATATTGCCGATCGATCTATTAAAGAAATACGGAAACAAGGCTTTGATGACGAGGTCAAATTGGCAACTTGGCACACTCAGATGCGGCAGGCCTTTCCGGATGTTCAAAATGGCGATCAATTAACCGGAATTTACACCCAAGATGGCCATACTCTGTTTTACATGGGCGATAAACGTGTCGGAACAATCAAAGACCCGGAATTTGGAAAAAAATTTTTTGCGATTTGGCTTGGCCCCGAGACCAGCATTCCCAATTTCCGTTATAGCTTGCTTGGTTATTCAAATGCTGAAAAAGATAATACCGCAAGTCGACCTGTTTCTTACAGAGAGTAAAGATTTTCCCTGGGATTATCATAGGGCGGTAATAAGAGCAGTATAATGGAACGAACATCATGGATGTTTGTTCATATAACAAAGTATTTTAACATGTATTCTTTGCAAAAAATAACACTTACCGCGCTGGCCGTCTTATTCCTCAATGCTTGCACCGAGGCGGGGTTATTCGTTGCCAATGTTCCCTCAACATTCAATAACGCCACAACATATTCGGACATTATTTATGATAGGGAAACTGGGCAAAAACTGGATCTTTACGTTCCTCAAAATGCCCGAAACGCTCCTGTTCTCGTTTTTCTATATGGCGGGCGCTGGACATTCGGCCAAAAGGAACAATATCGCTTTGTCGCAAATCGCTTTCTAACCGAGGGTTATATCGTTGTTATCCCTGACTATCGCAAATATCCGGCCGTCAAATTTCCCGCGTTTGTGAAGGACGCGGCCGCTGCAATCGCATGGACTCATAAAAACATTGGCGATTATAACGGTGATCCAAATATGATATTTTTATCTGGCCACTCATCTGGTGCGCATCTTGGTGCATTGGTTTCAACAGACCCACAATATTTGAAAGAATATGGTCTACGCCGATCTGTTATAAAGGGCTTTGTGGGATTATCCGGCCCTTATGCTTTTGAACCACAATCAGATGATTTAAAAGCCATGTTTGGTCCACCTGAACAATATCCGCGCATACGTGCCAATAATTTTGTCGACGGCGGGCAACCGCCAATGCTTTTAATTCAAGGATTGGATGATGGGACCGTTGCGCTGCAAAATACGAAAAAATTAAAAGCCGCCATTGAAAATCAAGGCGGTCAGGTTGAAATGGTTACATATCCCGACATAGATCATTCGGAAACCATAGGGTCGCTTATGTGGTATTGGCGGCATAAATCCAATATTAAAGAGGAAATGATCACTTTTTTTGAGAGTCAAAGGAGATAAATTATGGATGACATTCGCGGAAAACATATATGGATTATTGGTGCCAGCAGCGGCATAGGCGCGGCTCTTAGTAAAGAGCTAGCATCACAAGGTGCAAAGCTTGCCCTGTCGGCACGCAGGCAAGAAAAATTAGAGGATCTTCTCAAAACCCTGGATGGTGATGGGCATGTTGTTGCGCCATTAGATGTCTCTGAGCCCAAAGACATTGTCTCCGCACAAGAAGACATTCTGAAGACATTTTCACAAATCGATAGCGTTATATTTCTGGCGGCTATTTATTCTCCGCACAGCGGCGAGAAAAAACCCCTATCTTTCATCCATAAAATGTTGGATGTGAATATTGGCGGTGCGTTTAATATGATAGATGTAATCGAACCGCAATTTGAACAACAGGGCCATGGCCAATTGGTCATTTGCGCATCCGTGGCGGGGTATCGCGGGTTGCCCAACGGGCAACCGTATTGCGCGACAAAGGCGGCGCTCATCAATTTAGGAGAAAGCCTGAGGATCGAGTTAGAAACCAAAAATATTGATGTCAAAATTATCTCTCCCGGATTTGTAAAAACACCCCTGACCGACAAGAATGATTTTCCGATGCCTATGATTATCGAGGCTGAAGATGCCGCGAAGGCTATCGCTAAAGGATTAAAAGGTCGAGCTTTTGAAATTCATTTCCCGAAAAAATTCACATTGATTATGAAGTTCCTTCGCCTTTTACCAAACGGGATATACTTTTGGATCGCCAGAAAGATGAGGTCTTAAAATGAATAACTTTAATCATGATATAAACGCTGTTGTTATTGGGGCGTCAGGGGGTATTGGCTCAGCCCTAGTGCAACAATTATCCGCTGATGACAAAGTTCATACCATCTATGCATTTTCACGATCAGAAAAATCCTTTGCCCATGATAAAGTCAAAGCAGGATATATCGATGTTATTGATGAACAAAGTGTTCAACAAGCCGCGCAATCCTGTGACAATGAGATTAACCTGATTATTGTGGCAACGGGCATATTGCATGACGGGCAATCTTTGCCCGAGAAATCATTACGAGATCTGGATTTCGATGCAATGCAATCGTGCTTTGCCATCAACACGTTTGGCCCCGCACTGGTTGCGAAACATTTTTTACCGCTAATTCCACGAGAGGGAAAATCCGTTTTTGCCGCATTATCCGCAAGGGTGGGCAGTATTTCCGATAACGGTATTGGTGGGTGGTATTCTTATCGTGCATCAAAAACCGCCCTCAATATGTTTTTAAAAACCACTGCAATTGAAACAGGACGCAAGTATAAAGACGCAGCCATTTTAGGACTTCATCCCGGCACGGTTGACACATCATTGTCTCAACCATTTCAAGCACATGTGCATCATGAAATCTTTTCACCCGATCAAGCAGCGGATTATTTACTAAAAGTCATCGACAATGTCACCCCTCAAAACAGCGGGAAATTTTTTGATTGGAAAGGCGAGGAGGTTTTGCCGTGATGCAAGCACGCAACCTTGTCCTGATCCTTGGGGATCAGCTCTCGCATGACATCAGCTCACTAGATAATTTTGACCCAGCACAAGATCAAATATTGATGTGTGAGGTTCAAGAGGAAGCCACCTACGTCAAACATCATAAAAAGAAAATTGCCTTTTTATTTTCGGCGATGCGCCATTTCGCCGCCGAGTTAGAAGATAAAAATTTTCCTATTCGTTATACGAAACTGGATGATGACAGCAATGCAGGATCATTTATGGGCGAGGTCAAACGCGCGGTGAATGATTTCAAACCTGAAAAAATTATCGTCACTATGCCGGGTGAATATCGTGTTTTAAAAGACATGAAACAATGGGAAAAGACATTTGACGTTGGAATAGAGATCCGCGAGGACACACGTTTTTTATGCACGCCTGATGAATTTGCCGCTTGGGCGGATGGGCGGAAACAATTGCGGATGGAATTTTTCTATCGCGAGATGCGCAAAAAATACAATATTTTGATGAATGGCGACCAACCCGAAGGCGGACAATGGAATTATGACGCCGAAAATCGCAAACCGCCTAAAGACGGTTTGGATGTTCCCGAATCCTACACAGGGCAAATTGATTCCATCACCCAAGAATGCATTGATTTGGTCGAGGATCGATTTGCCAATCATTTTGGTGATCTGTACCCATTTTATTTTGCAGTGACACGTGATCAGGCGCTTTATGCCCTCAATAAATTTATTGAGGAGCGATTATCACAATTTGGCGATTACCAAGATGCCATGGTTCAGGGGGAGCCTTGGATGTTTCATTCGCACCTGAGCTTTTATATCAATTGCGGCTTATTAAACCCGCTTGAATGTATTGAAAAGGCCGAGGCGGCGTATCGCGATGGCAAGGCACCGCTCAACGCTGTGGAGGGTTTTATCCGTCAGATTTTAGGATGGCGGGAATATGTTCGGGGTATTTATTGGCTGAAAATGCCGGACTATGCAGATGAAAATTATTTGAATGCCAAGCGGAATTTGCCTGATTTTTTCTGGAGCGGGAACACAAAGATGAATTGTCTGCGTCAATGTATTTTGGAAACAAAGGAAAATGCCTATGCCCACCACATCCAACGATTGATGGTCACGGGGAATTTTTCTTTATTGGCCGGTATTGCCCCTGAACAAGTGAATGAATGGTATTTGATTGTCTATGCCGATGCCTATGAATGGGTGGAAATGCCCAATGTTTCGGGCATGATTCTTTTTGCCGATGGCGGTGTTTTGGCCAGTAAGCCCTATGCTGCGGGCGGGGCCTATATCAACCGCATGTCCGATTATTGCAAAAATTGTTCTTATAAGGTGAGCAAGAAAAACGGCCCCGATGCGTGCCCTTTTAATTACCTTTATTGGGATTTCTTTTTACGGCACGAGGATCAGTTGCGCGGCAACCCACGCCTCAATCATTCCTATGCAACGATTGATAAAATGGATGATGATAAACGCCAAGCCATCCAAGACGATGCCAAGCGTTTCTTTAAAAATATCGAGACCGCATGAAAAAATCCGACCTGCCCACCAAAATATGCCCTGTATGCAACCGTCCCTTTACATGGCGTAAAAAGTGGGAAAAAGTGTGGAACGAGGTGAAATATTGTTCAGAAAAATGTAAGAGAAATAAAAAATGAAATATCTTTTTTTAGTGTTCATTGTGGTTTTTGGGTTTAGCCAAACCACCGCGGCAGACACGCAGATTGATTTTGATATTGTCACTGTAGCCGATGGCCTTAACCATCCTTGGTCAGTGACCTTTTTACCTGATGGTGATTATTTGGTGACCGAACGCCGCGGAAAATTATGGCGTATCCGTCAAGGTGATGGATTACAAAGTGAAATCACAGGTGTGCCCGATGTTTATCACGCGGGGCAAGGCGGATTATTGGATATTAATCTAGACCCCGATTTTCAAAACAATGGATGGGTATATTTTTCCTATGCCGCAACAGATGATAATGACGACAGCATTTCCAATACCGAAGTT
>PR_CR_10_Liq_1_inCRDRAFT_1000944_pt1 | contig 17174 bp, 15 predicted proteins | sample PRCRCaboRojoPR_3_FD_10241 | JGI IMG/M metagenome (IMG submission 10241)
CAAGCTTTTCCATTTTTATTAAGCGCGTATCCAGAAGCTATTTGTAGTTTACAGCTGCACAATATTGATTCATCCAATAAGTCCAGAACTGATAGTAGTAATAAAACATCATAAAGGGGGGCAACTGCTGGGGGAACTGCTGGTAGTTAATTGGCGGCAAAGAGGGTGTTTCAGTATTATAAGCAACTTGCCTGTCTTTTGTGGTTTTAAATTTCTCTGCTTTTTTAATGATTCTGACTCTGTACTGGCCTCCCGGTGCGAACCTCTGGCTTCCCTTGATGCTTTTCCATTCTGAGTAACTCTTACTTTGTTTTGCTTCGTCGAAGTAAGCGTACATGTACTTTTGTTTGACGTTCATTCCTAGGTTTTTCACAATCTTAGCTAACAACTGATTAGCGTTGAAAGAAGAGAAAGCACTAAATGAATGACTATTTTTTGTTTTTTTAAACCCGCCTGTGGACTCTATTTTCACGGTCACACTGATGTCAGGGTTGTAGTTTCTGGGCCTTTTGGGTTCTGGAATAAAGGGCTGAGGCTTCCTTCTTACCCTTCTTGAGTATCTATTTTCAGAATTTTTCTCATCAGAAACTGAGAATTGCTCGCCTTCCATATTTTTAAAATTATAATTTCGTCCTTAGTAAGCAACACAGTTATGCCTGCTTCAGTCCATTTATTATAAATACTGGTTAATTAAGTTCTTCGTTTCTAAGTAAGAGTTACTGGCTCGCACACGTGGTTGTATTTCTGAGCATGTGATAGTTTGTGCACTTGAGTTCTGCATTCGCGTCCGTACCAACAGTCCGGTCTTCTTTTAATGTTTTCAGGCAGTTCTCCTCCAATCATTTCTCTAAACCTGTAAAGCAACTCACTCCAAACTGCTCCTGAGCACTCCTGACACACAAGAGTCCTTCTGTTGATTCTCATTTTCTTGCCAACTAAGTAAAGCTTACCTAAGTTTAGTTCCCACTGATTGTCTTCTGCTGAGCCCACTAAGTCGTCAGCAAGTCGAGTCATAGGGATGTTTTTTGACTGCAAGTAGCTTTCAAGCAAGTTCCTTTCAAAGCCATTTTTGTTGATGGCGTTCTGGGGTATTGAAGCCCATGTGTTGATGTAGTTACCCACAGTTTCAACTCCGTTCCTGCACTTCCTGCCAGTTCTCCAGTACAAGTTGCAGTAAGGCCGGTTGCACACTTCGCAGTTTTGGTTATCTCTTATAGGCATGAACTGGTTGCACTTCACACACTTAGTGTGCTGTGTGTCTTGGCCGCATTGAAAGCCGTCAATTCTTTGAGAGCACTGTCTGCAGAGGTTTTGGTTCCGAGCTCTGGGTCTGGGCAAGTACTCTTCGTCAGAACTTGCAGACCCGTCTGACTTAAGTTCTTCAGTTTCAAGTTTCATTCTGTCAACATTAAATTTGTTAGCTTTTTCGAGTTCTTTAAGTTCAGTTTGAGGGCGGTTTTTTTCAGGGTGGCTTTTTAGGAACAATTCAATGATGCTGTTGATCCAGTGGTTCTTTTTGGTTTCTGAAGGTTTGGTTCGGCAACTGGGACATTCTTTGTGGTCTTTGTTGTACCACTCAGAAAAGCAGCCTCCACAGAAGTTATGTAAGCAAGGGTACAAGCTAATTGGTTGGTGCATTATTTCAAAACAGATTTTGCACCTTATTTCTTTTTCAAGTTGATCGTCTATTTTAGGGTTTTGTTGGAGTTCCTGGAGTTTTTGTTTTTTCTTGGCTTCTTCATGAATAACTATCGACCTTTTGAGAGAAGGCTTTGTTATAGTGAAAGAAATCATTTCGTCACTTCCTACGCTTTCTTCTCGCAGAATGGTCACTTCGTCGCCAAACTCCGCTTTGACCTCTTGATCTTTGCCAATCTAAGTTAAATTTACCAAGTTCCTGTTTAGGTAAGTTCCGTTGCTAGACTTGTCAGTTACTTTAAACTGGGGTTCGTATTCAGTGGCTTCTAGTGTTATTTCGCAGTGGATTTTGCTGCACCTTTTGTCTTGAATGACTAGTGAGCACTCTTGATTGCGCCCTATTGTGACTTTTTTCAAACTCCAGTTCCAGTTGAAGCTAGGAACAGTTTTTTCATTTGCTGAGGTTAGTTTAGCTATGAGCTTTTCTGAATTCTCAAGAGCGCTATTTGACATTTCTTTTGTTTTCTGAGTTAAAAATGCTCAAAGCCATAACACGCAGACTCCATAACATACCAACTAAAGACAGAGCAATTCTAGAACCTTACTTAGACACTAAGCTAGAACTTGACCACCGCCGCATGCACAAACTATATAAAGACCGCACAACTATAGACTTCGAAAACATTCCAGAGTTCTTCGGGTGGACAAGGCAACCGCACCACACCCTACGTTACAACCGACAACACAAACTCGTTGCAGGCTTGATTAAAGCAAGGGACGAGTTCCCAGAAGTTAACTTAGTTCACAACTTAAAAGACGTCACGTCAATTGAAAGTAGCATAGGTGACAACTTTGGGTGGCCTGACCCCTACACTGTTAACATTGACGAAGACGAAGATGAAGCTAGGTGTGTTGTTGAAGACATAGTTTTCCACAAAATTTACAGAGACTGGCCTATGTGGGTAGTTTGGAACAGGTACATTCCTGGCAAACCTAACAGGATGCTTATGAAAGTAGTTATTGATGACTGGGAGAATTCTGAGTGCAAGTGGAGAGGAGGGAGACTAGAACCTAGGAAAGACGTAGTCTGGGTCAACAGCTACAACGAAGAGTACCCCCGAGTTCTGATTGCTGATATCAAAGACAAGATTCCTGGGCAGTCTTACTTACTCAGGGACTTGCAAAGGGACCTTCCAGATGGAATTGAGTTGTCTCCTGAGTACTCCAGACGCATGCACGAGCCTTTATTTATGTTCAGGAAAAGCATTAAGTCTTACATTTACAGGGAAATGATTAACAACTCTTTTGACATTAGTAGGATGGTGGACATTGAAATGGCAACGATTGGGCTTCCTATGGAGTCCAAGAAACCAACTGAAGCAGGCGTTGAAACTAATGCCATTACCAAACAAGAAGAAGAAAAACTCAAAAAACTAGCCAAAATGCTCAACAAAGACTATGAAACCCTCAAAGAAGAAATGCTTGCTGCTAGAGAAAAGAAAGCCAAAGAAGCCAAAAAGAAAAAGTAACTTAAGATATGTTTTCAGAGTTTCTGTCTTCCATCCTGTACTCAATCAGGCGTTGATACCTTTTTCTGATTCTCCAAACACACAAAACTAAGATTCCTACTCCCAAAAACATCAAGCCCAGCACCCCAACTCCCAGTACTACAGGCCAGGTCTTCATAACCTCTTTTGTAACACTGCATTCTTCTTGCCAGCTAGTGAATTCTGTTAGCTTCTGAATGCAGTGTTCTCCTTCTGTAAGTGACACTGTTCTGTAGCCTCCTCTGCAAAGCCCTTTCACTTCTTGCAGGGTCTCTTCAGTGCACAACTTGCAAGCGTACCTGCTTCTCCACTCAAACACTATATTGCAGAGCGCCTGGCCTTTGTATTCGGGCCACCCTTCGCCAGCTGCCTTGTCGCAAATGAAGTTTATTTCTGTTGAAAATCTTTTAGAGACTCCTTGGCAAGGATAGCCTTCTGAGTAGTAAAGAGTGAACCCTTCGGAGTGTTCTTCAATCAAAGACATTTTGGAGCCGGTGTTCAAAACTACTTTGGAAGAGTCCTCTATGCAAGTTTCAGAAGAATTTAAACTAGAATGATCAACCTTTTCTTTGTCAAACACTCCAAAGGCATAAGCTTGGGGGTCTGAGTCTACTGGCGAGTAGTAAGAAGGCATTGAGATGCTTGAAGGGTTTCCAACTGAAAGGTAAAAGTAGTTTTCATCTCCATAAATAGGTCCATAAAAGGTGTTATGGCAGTACAAGGAAAGCTTTTCTCTTTGGCAAATGCCTTCCCAGTAACCTGAGTAAAGTTGGGAGTCTTGCTGCTTTACTCCACTCAGCCTTTTGATGAAGTAAGTTCCATTGCTTAGCTTCGTTTCTTCTTCTAGTAAGCAAACAGTGTGATTGCTGTCTGATAGACTGTGCTCAGGGCATCTTTTGCAGTTGGTTCTTTCTCTGGAGTACTCTTTTTCACTGCACTCTAAGCACTCTGTTTTGTTGGAGTTGCTTCCTTGTCCTCTGCTGCACCAGTCACAGTAAGACTTGGGCTTAGAAGACACACTTCCACTAGGACACTCTAAGCACTTCCTTGCACCTCCTATGTTACTTCCTTCCAAACTAATCCAGTCTATTATACAGTCCCCTTCTTGGCATTTCCACTTTAACTGTGTTTGGCCCTCTTCAAGTGTTTGGTTAACTACTTTGCTTTCTGCAAAAGTTAAGTTTAGGGTGTCTCCTACAAAGAAGTAAAGGTGGCCTGAAAGTACTTTGAAAGAAAAAGATATTTCAGCTGGGCCTTGGGGCACTGCTACTAAAACAGAAAGTGTGCTTGAGGCTAATGGCTCCCTTGCTGAAGTTAAACCGGTAACCGAGGACTCCCAGCCAGAACTTACTTTGCAGGGGTCTCCACTTGCAAGTGTGCAGGAACTGTTGAAGTAACTAAGGTCGCTTTGCCAGTCAGAAAAGTTTTTAAACTTAGGCGCAAAGTGTCCACTAGGACAAGCTAAGCATGTGCCGTTTTGGTCTTTGAAAGTTCCTTCAGCACAGGGCAAGCATTCATACACCTGGCCCTGGTTTGTTTCAAACTCTCCTTCAGAACAGTTCGGACATTCTTGGCTGTAAAGAGTGCTGGGTTTCTGCACACCAGTTTGGTTATTGCAGATAAAAGGTTCTTTCCAGTGGTACTCAATGTTTCTGGTATGGTTGATACAGGGGGTGTATGTGTAGTAGTAATCTTTTTCAGTGCAAGGTTGTTTATTTTTGCACTCATTTACGGAATTGGCCTCTCCTAAAGAGTACTTGCCTTCCGGACAGGCTTTGCACAAGTTCAGGGACTTGTCGTAGTAAGTGTTGACTGGACAGTGACTGCAGGAATCACTGCCTGCTTGACTAAACCCTGACTTGCAAGGCTCACAAACCAAAGCAGCATACTCTGTGCCTCTAAGTTCGAAGTCCTTAATTTCAGCAAACTGTCCAGAAGAGTTTGAGTGAAGGTATGCATACCCGACCACTATTTTATGGAACCCTTCTAGTAGGTAAATATCAGAGTATCTCCAGTCTTCATCTCCGTTACTGGTGTCTTTTATGTAGTTTTCTGAGTCAACATTCAGGTAAAACTCTCCTTCTTGGTTATTCCGCAGCCTGTACCCTACTTTGAGTGAACCAGGCTTTTTTAGTTCAGCCAAGTAATGCAGCTCTGAGTCCACGTAAGTATCAGAGATTCCCTTCCCAGAAAGCACACTTCCCTCCTGGACAGTCCAGTTATTGCAGTTCGTGTTGGTTTGCCACCCAAACCACCCAAAAGACCAACAAGCTTTTCTAAACAATTCTAGCTTTTGTTCCCACTCTCCTTCGTGGACACTAACTCCTCCTCCGATGTTGTAGGTGTTTGGAGGGCACTTTTCACACCCGAAAGACCTACCTTCTAGCAAAGCTAATTTACTACCAGCATTGCACTGGAAGTCACAAGGGAACCCTCGAATAGGGTCGGGTAAAGTTTCCTGGCAGAAGTCTTTCCAGTAAAAAAGTACGTCCCTGCCTGTGTCCAAGCACTCCGAAAACTGGTAACCTAACTCACAGCCCACAACTACTTTCAAAAGCAAAATTTCTAGCATTAAAATATTAAACATGCTTTAGAGTTTTTAGCTCTTCTTTCGAGCTTAGGCAGGTTGGGGTCGACTTCTTCCCTTGCTTTGGTATCCTCAGCAATCTTTCCGCCGAGGTCATTCTGGACTTTTTGAATAGCCAACTGAGCAATGTCATAGTTGCCAGCTTGTTCGTCGTGGTAAATTGGCATGTTCTGGCCTAGTTCTGGTTGGTTTAGGTACTTAAGACTTTCTTCATATTGTTTTTTCCAGAGTTCTTCTTTGATTTCGCGCCAAAGTTTAGGGTTGGACTGAGCTATTTCATAGAGTTTGCCAGAGAAGTCCAAGTTTAAGTGTTTGTTCCTTAAGTACTGTTCTTTTTCGGCTTCAAGTCTCTGTTTGCGTTCTTGGGCATTTGCAGCTCTTTCTTGTTCCATAGACAGGATCTTTTCGCGCCACTCAATGAGTTTGTTTTTTTCTTGGAGAGTGTTTTCTCCATTTTGTTTCTTTTTGCGAATTGCTGAAGCAAACTCGTGCAAGTTCTCTGCCTCGCTGAGTGTAAATTACTTTTTTAAGGACTTTGAAAACTCATAAAAGTCGTCTTCTAGTTGCTGGATTTGTTTTTTCAGAATGCTTACAGCTGTGTTTTTGACTTGTTTTTCTTGCTCGATGGTTTTTTCAATAGCTTTTTCGGAGTTGGTAACTATTTGGTCCAGTTCGTAATCGTCGCCTGCTTCTTCCATAACGTTGCGGATGTAGTCTTTCACTATGAGTCCGTCTAGGTTTTTGATGTTTTGGAACTTTAGAACTCTAAATTTGTAAGTAGGGTCTCTAGCTAAGGGGTTGTTGAATAAAGAAAGTGTGCTTAGTTTAGACAAGTGCCCCAAAGTCACTATAACATCGTCTAAGTTCTGCAAGTTGTTGGAGTGGGCTTGGAGTGTTTGTAAGGGAGCTGAGCACAAACTTAAGTGGTTGATGTCTTCAATGAGGTTTTGCTCTACCCTTAACTCTGTTAACTTAGTGAGGTTGCTCATGCCTTCTAGCAGAGTTATTTTGTTTCCGAAAAGGTACAAAGTCCTGAGTTTAGTGAGTGTTTGAAGTCCTTCAACCTTTTCTATGGCATTTAAGCTCAGGTCCAGAAAGTCGAGGTTGGTGTTGTTGTGCAGGTTAGAAATTCTGAGTATTCTGTTTTTAGAAAGTTTAAGAGTTTTAAGGTCTTTGAGACTTTCTAAACCTTGGATTTCTTGAATGAAATTAGTTGACAAGTCCAAGTGGGAAATTTTAGTGAGCAGTTGCAAGTGACTAGAGACTTCTTTGATCAGATTGAAAGAAAGGTCTAGGCTTTCCAAAGACTTAGGAACAATTGACTCTAAACCTTCTATAGTAAAGACTTGCTTGCCTGACAAGTTTAGGGTTTTTCCTTTAAGTCCTTGTTTAACTTTCTCTGCACTAGGCATTTTTAAATGGAACTACCTCCTTTAGAGGACATATACGACTTCAACGAGGCCCAACTTAAGGAGTGGCAGAACTCTATATCAGAGGCCTTTCCAAGCAACTCTGACGAAAAGTGGGCACTCAAGGCTAACCGAGTTCTTGAGTTAATTCAAATTGAACTAGACGAAAGAGTAAGCATTAACCAAATTTCTTTTTTCTGTATGAAAGAACTCACTTCAGACCTTTACCAAGAAGTAGTCAGTGAAGAAACCACTGCTTCTGAGGCCCCTGAAGAACCTGACTACGCCGAAAAGCTTTGGAACGCACGCAAGCTTCAGAAGTCCAAAAACTACAGGGAGTTCCTTAAGTCTACTCTTAAACAAACTTCTGTGGGAAAGGGCTTAGTTATTGGGTCGAGCAGTGTTTCTCAAGCTAAAAAGGAATTTTTAAAAACTGACTCTGGAAAACCTCCTAGAATAGCTAAAAAGACCAGTACTGAACTTAAAGCCAAGTCTGTAGACAAACCTTTGAAAAGAAACACTACTCCTCAAAGGAACCCACAACAAATCCCAAGGGTCTCTTCAACTGCTAAACAAAAAAGAGTCATTGAACCCAAAAAAGCCAAGGAACTTCCTAAAGTTGACCTTACGCAAAACCTTCAAAAGCCTACAAAACCAACCCATCCGGAAAAGACTCAAGAGCTCAGAGCTAAAAAAACCCAAGGAGCTCAAGAGTCCAAAAAGCATATTGCAAGTGAGAAAAAGGTTGAAGACATAAACAATAAAGTCCAGAAGTCAAAAGAAGAAACTGTGCAAAAGCATCAGGAGCCTATTAGAAACTATACTGAAGAGTCTCAGGTTGTACAGGAGTCTCTGGAGGAGTCAAGGGAATGTTGTATTGAAAATACCATACTAGAAAAACCTTGTATTCCAGAAGAATTATTTGAAGAGTCTTATGCCAGTCAAGAACTTCCTATTTCACAGAAACATCAAATTCCACAACGACAAGTTATTCAAGAAATTCAAGTTCTAGAAGAGCCCACTCAATACCAATTAATTGAGAAACCTAAGATTCCACAGCCAAAAGTAATTCAAGAACCTGAGATTCCACAAACTCGAGTCATTGAAGAACCTGAGATTCCACACCCACAAGTAATTCAAGAACCTGAGATTCCACAAACTCGAGTCATTGAAGAACCTGAGATTCCACAAACTCGAGTCATTGAAGAACCTGAGATTCCACAAACTCGAGTCATTGAAGAACCTGAGATTCCACACCCACAAGTAATTCAAGAACCTAAGATTCCACAAACTCGAGTCATTGAAGAACCCGAGATTCCACAGGAACCTGAGATTTCACAAGAACCCGAGATTCCACAGGAACTCCAGAAACCTACTCAGCAAGTAACCTCTGAAGAAACCACTATGGAACAACTTAACTCATCCGAACAGAAAAGCGTTGCAGAACTCCAAATCCCACAACAGCACCATAAATCCTCAGAAAATAAAACAAATTTAAAACTCCCTAAACAAGAAACCATCCAAGAAAAACCTACTCTAATAACTCAAACCCACACAGAACCCAAAAACCAAGACTTTACCGGACTCGAAAGCATCCCAGAAGAGCCCTCCAAGCAACTCCAAAACAAAAAACCTACTAAAAAGCCCCTGAAAAAACCAAGCAAGTCCACTAAAGACAGCCAAGACTACTCGGATATCTACACTAACTTCAACGAAATATTCAGTGGATTCAGAGTTTCCAAAGACTTTAGCTTGAACTATGTCATAAAAGAAACAATCTCTATCTTAAAAGAATTCCAGTCACTACTTAGCAGTCCTGAGTTTGAGTTCCAGCGCAAGTTCCGTTTGTCCTTAGCTCCTTTGGAATTGAACCCAAGAGACCTACTTAACGGAAACCAACCTGACTTAACTAAGCCTATAGGGTCTTCAGACCAAGAAAAGTACTACAGAGTAGTGAGGGCCCGTTCTGAAGTCTACGACATAGTAACTCGGTCCTTCAACAAGAAGAAGGGCTGGAGTGAACTTCCACACGGACTCAACTTAAAAGCTTCCTGGAACATGATGTGGACTTGGTCCAAACCTAGACTTGACATGTCTAAGTTGCTTGCTTGGCAAAAAGTCAACCACTTCCCTGAAACTAGGAACTTTTCCAGAAAAGACTTACTTAAAAAGAACATAGAAAAAATCCAAAAGACCTCAGCAAAGTGCTGGCAAGCCTGGAATATCTTACCACCTACTTTTGCTTTGCCTAAAGAATACTTAAACTTTGTAGATGCTTTTTCTAGTCAAGAGCAAAGCGACCCCCAAAGAAACATATGGATAATGAAACCTATAGGCAAAAGTCGAGGCAGAGGCATACAAGTAGTTAAGGACCTTAACCAAGTCACTTACGGAGAGCCCATTATCATCCAAAAGTACATAACTGACCCAATCCTTCTTGACGGGTACAAGTTTGACCTCAGACTCTATGTGCTGATCACTAGCTTTTCACCTTTAGAAGTTTTTCTGTACCACGAAGGGTTTGCTCGTATGAGCACAGTTAGGTTTACTTTAAACCCTGAAAAACTCAAAAACAAGTTTATTCACTTGACTAACTCTTCTATTCAAAAACACTCACACTCTTCCGGCGATCAAGTAGAGTCTTTTTTTGGAGGAACCAAAATTTCGCTGAAAACACTAAAAGAAAAACTAGGCAGGTCCTTCGACTGGGAGGGTGTTTGGGTCCAGGTCAAAGAAGTAGTTCTTAAAAGCTTGATAGCAGTTCAAAACGAAATCCCTTCTTACTCCTGCTGCTTTGACTTGGTTGGCTACGACATGATTATAGACACTACTGGCAAAGTGTGGCTTATAGAAATCAACTCTTCTCCGAGCTTGGCTAGAGACAACCTGCTCGACGACATGATTAAACAGCAACTAATAGACGATACCCTTGAAATCGTAGAACCAATTTACTACAACAAACAAGAACTTCTCAAAGTACTTGAAAGAAGAATATCTGAACTCAATAAAGGCCAAAACTTCAACTCAGTTGCTCAAATGAACGAAGACCTCAGCAAGATCCTAGAAGGCAGAAAACCTCGGAAACTAGGAGAGCTTCCACAAAGTATAGGGAACTACGAACTAATAGCTCCTTCGCAAACGCTTGACAGACTTTACAAGCAAGCAAATCCTAGAAGTGTAAAATAAATGGGTTGTTTTCATATTTATAACAGTTATGCTGGAGCGTAAAGGTCACTTACCTGGTTACACAGGGTACATACCTAGCATGGACAAGCTAGAAGAAGAAGCAGTTAACAACGGTCCTAGGCCCCATATTCCTAACTACCAAGGGTTCGTCCCGGGAATTAGATCTGAGAACCTTTTTGGGAAGACTTTTGGAAACATCACAGAAGATTCCTCTTTGAAGAAGTACAACAAAGGAATTGACCTGCCCATCCAAGACAAATACAAGTCCGTTACCACTGAGTGCTTCACTAACCAAACAAGAATTCCAGTAATGCCTTTGAAACCCAAAGAGTACCCCGAAGCACCCCGCGACCCTTCTGAGTCCATTCCCAAAGAAAGCATGTACAAGTTCTTTGGAGTAAGAGGCGCGCCTGAACCTGAGGAGATGGAACAGAGTCTGTGCGAGTTCTACGGAGGACTAGGAGGAATTAGGAACCAAGAAGGCCCCCAAGAAGACATGGCTACTGCCTACGCCAAGTTTTATGACGAAAACGAAGTCCAAGACCCCACTAGGGTGCCTAAGTTGAGTTACCAGGAGGCGAGACAGTTAGCTTCTGAAAATAAACCTAAGTGATTAGTAATGGGATATAAATGGAAGATTCTAACAGCGCTCCTGCCAAAAACGTTGTCAAAGTGCTGGCAGTGGTAGACTTTGAGATTTTTGATGTGAGTCTTTACAATTTTATCAAAGAAGTCAAAAGCCAGTTCAACAAAGTGCATTTGACAGCAGGGCTTGTAAAAAACACTAAGTTTTCGATTCTCAAGAAAAAGGAAAAGCTACAGCTGCTACGGAGAGTCAAAGAAATTAACGAAATCAAGATACTGAAAGGTCCGGTTACAGACCAAATGATGGTAGGTTTAGGGATGGACTATGTAGTTAACGGACCCTACGTAAATGTGTCTCAGAAACCAAAGCTCTTAGAAGTACCCTTCGAAGAACCTTTTGACGTCAAAGAAGTTATTAGAAGGATCATTGTGAACAAAGAAAAGTTCCAAGAAATGCTAATACTCGAAAACTACACCCCAGAATCTCTAGGAGTTTCCCGCGCTACTGCTTACACTGTAAAACTCAACTGGAAACTCAAGAACATTTGCAAAAGCTTCAGCACAGGTTTTGAACAGCGCTTAGACAACCTTTTGGACTTTGTTGACGACACCAGAAAGACCATTAGGACATCTTCAGGTTCTTACTTGTATAAGTGCGAAAAAACCTTTAAAAAGTGGCTTACAGCTAAGGCTAAAACTTTAGGGGTTAGTAAAAATAAAAAAGCCAAGTAATTAACTATTTATAAAAATGCTAATATTGCTTTTGTCAGTAGTGCATGGTTTCTATTTGCCGGGAGTTGCACCTCGCGACTATAAAGAACAGGAAAGCCTAGACTTGTATGTAGTCAACTTGGACTCGTCTGCAACACAGTTGCCATTTAGTTATTACTTCTTAAATTTCTGCAAACCAAGGGATCCCAGTGCTCAGTCAGAGAACCTAGGACAAATACTCACAGGTGAAAGGATCGAAAAGTCAGCTTACCAACTCCAAATGGGACAAGAAAAAAGGTGTGAAGTTCTGTGCACGAAACAAAACACTCCTAAAGAAAGAAAAGATTTTAAATGGATGATTGACAACAAGTACCGAGCATCTTGGGTACTAGACAACCTTCCATCAGGCTTCAGAATCACTAGTTTTGACGAGAGAGGTGCTTCTAAGTACTCTTACTACCAAGATGGGTTCCCTATTGGGTTTAAACTTGAAGGTGGGTACTATATCAACAACCACGTAAACATTGTAGTTCAAGTTCACCAAACTAACAAATTCGAGGAACCAACTTGGAGAGTAGTGGGTTTCCTAGTGGAGCCATTAAGCATGCTGAACTCCTACGACTCCTTAAGCTGCAACTCTGAAACTTACAAAAACTTTTTTGAACAAGACTACAACGAAGAAGTGCTTCTTAAGCCTGATGAAATCACAGAAGAATTTCAGTTCACTTATTTAGACAAGAATCCTCCACAGCCTTTAGGCTCAGAAACTATCTACACTTACAGTGTGACTTTCGAAGACTCCCCTAACAAGTGGGCTTCCAGGTGGGACTACTACCTGTATTCCTCTTCTGGGAACGAAGTTCACTGGCTCGGCATAATCAATTCTTTTGCAATGGTTTTGTTTTTGTCAGGAATGGTGGCCCACATCATTAAAAGGTCACTCAACAGAGACGTAAATACTTACAACGAAAACATGGACTCTGAAAACGACTCGGGCTGGAAACAAATTAGAGGCGACGTCTTCAGACCTCCACAGTTCAGTGGAATATTTGCAGTGATCATAGGTAACGGAGTGCAAACCACAGCTATGCTTCTGTTTACAATAGTGTTTGCTTGTTTGGGATTTCTGTCGCCCACACACAGAGGAGCTCTTTTAACAGCAATGCTGTGGTCTTATGTGTTGATGGGGATTTTTGGAGGCTACTCTTCGGCAAGGCTTTATAAAAGCTTTGGAGGAGAACTTTGGAAACGCTGTGCCTTAGCAACTTCTATAGTGTTTCCGGGGTTGTGCTTTGGAGTGTTTTTTGTGATAAACCTTTTTAGCTGGATGGAAAGTAGCTCAGGAGCAGTTCCTTTTGTATACTTGTTGGTGCTTTTGTTGCTGTGGTTTGGAGTGTCTATGCCCTTGGTGTTCTTAGGTGCAAGCTTGGGATTCAAAAAGCCTTCCATACAGTACCCTTGTTTGGTGAACAAGATTCCGAAACCACTTGCTGAAAATGCTTCTAACAGTAAGTTGAAGTCTTTAAGTGTATTAGCAGGGTCCTTGCCCTTTGGGTGCATGTTTATTGAGCTGAGCTACGTTATGAAGAGTTTGTGGCATCATACCTTGTTTTACTATTTGTTTGGGTTTTTGTTCCTGTGCTTCATAGTGCTGATTATTACTTCTGCAGAAGTTTCGGTGCTGATGACTTACATTTTGCTGTGCAAGGAGGACTACAGATGGTGGTGGCTGAGTTTTGCAGTAGCAGGTTCTTCAGGTTTATACTTGTTTGGTTACTCTGTGGTTTACTACTTGCTAGAACTCAACATTGTTAGGTTGTCTTCGATTGTGCTTTACTTTGGGTATATGTTTTTGGCTAGTTGTGGGTATGCACTTGTAACTGGGACTGTTGGGTTCTTAGCTACGTTTGCTTTCGTTAGAAACATGTACTCTTTAATAAAACTAGACTAAAACTTTAGCTCTGCCTTTAAGTAACCGATTAAGCCAACTTAATAAATATATGCAGAGACTCTACTACGCTGTTAGGAAAGGAAGAAAGCTGGGGATCTTTCATTCGTGGTCTGAGTGCCAAAAAAGCGTTAAGGGTTACTCAGGCGCTGAATTTAAAAAGTTTGAGTCTAAGTCAGAAGCCTTAGAGTTCTTAAGTCGCCCCTTGCAAGAGTCCTTTAATGAGCTACCAGTAGCTTTTGCTGACGGAGGCTCAAGAAAGAACCCTGGGATTGCAGGGTGCGGAGCTGTGTTATATGATGAACACAACCAAAAACTAGACGAAAGTCACAAGTATCTAGGACTCTGCACCAACAACCAAGCTGAGTACCACTCTTTGCTGCTAGCAATTGGACTGGCAAGTTCCCACAAACTCAAAAGTCTAGAAGTAAGGATGGACTCTAAGTTAGTAGTTAACCAAATGTTGGGGAACTGGAGGGTGAACCACGAAAACTTAAAAGAACTCCATGAAAAAGCCAAAGAAGAAGCAAAAGTGTTTTCTGAATTCAAGGTAACTTACATCCCTAGAGAGTTAAACTCCGAAGCTGACCAGCTAGCTAACATTGCTATGGACCTTTCAGAGAAACTCCTAGTAAAATAAGTATTTAGAACAAGTGGAGGCCTAAACTCCAACAAGACTCTATAGTGTAATGGTTAGCACGTATGCCTACGGAGCATGAAGTTGGGGTTCGAATCCCTGTAGAGTCGTTTTTACTTTTTATTGCGTTTAGACGGTTTATTAGGTTTGTTGGTAGAAGAGCGGGTGAGTTTCCAGTTCTGCAGGGTTCTTTCAGCGCGGGCTCGGAGTTCGTCAACAGGCAAAGGAATTTCTTCGTCGTCTACGTCCATTCCGTCATCTTCTTCATCTTGCAATACAGGCAAAGGAATAGTGATTGGGGCAGTATTTCCCATAGTTTGGGACCCTAAAGCCATTACGTTGTTGAGTGCAGCAATGTTGCTTTTGTGGAGTTCGGGGTCTTCTTTCATCATAGCTTCAGTTTGGAGTTTTTGAGCTTGAATTAAGGCGTAACTTTGGATTATTTTGTTAGCGCGTTGTTCTACTTCAGCTAAGTACTTCATCATGTTGGGTTCTGTCAGGGCTTCTTCCTCCATTTCTTTGAGGATGGGGTCCTCTGGGTCTAGGGTCTGCAAAAAGCTTTTTAGTTGTTCTTTGATGAAGGCTATGGTTTTCATAGACTCTTTGTACCTTTGTTCGTTGATGTTGTTCCTGAACTCCATGCTGGCTAGTTTCTCCTCCATCTTCTGAAGTACCTTCTTTTTGGAGGTGTCTGTCATAGCTCCCATTTGCTTGTACCTGCTGATTTCTGCTTTGATGTCTTCTATTTGTTTTTCTAGCTGCTCGATTTCTTCAGTGAGCTCGTTTACGAAGTTGAGTAAACTGGAGTTTTTTTCTTCGTACCTGAGAAAAGCGTCTACTAGTTCTTGCAAGGACTCTACGCCTGTTTCAGCTTTAATTTTTTCTATGGCTTCTTCGTAACTTTTAACTAGTTGGAGGCTTTCGTTAGTTGACTGTTTTTCGGCTTCGGACAAGTTAGCTAGGCTTTTGATTTTGGCTTCGTCTTCAGGGTCGATCTCGGTTATTGTGTTTTCTTGGAGTTTTTCTTTTTCGCGTTGTTGGATGAATTCTTTCCTTTTCTTTTCTTGTTCGATTTGGTTCATGAGTTCGTTCCATTCTTTTTCATACTGTTTTTGTTCTTCTTCGTTTTGTTGTTTGAGTTCTTCTAAGTGCTGGAGGGCTTTTTCTCGGTTTTTGTAAGCTAACTCGGCTGAAGATATTGCTTCGGCCATTTCAGTTCTTTTGTCTTCTAGGTCTTTTTGGAGCTTTTTAAAGGTGCTTTCGTAGATGTTTTTGTCTTTGCGCAACTTGTCGATTTCGCTTCTGAGTTTTTTGTTGTTGGAGACTGTTTGGTTGTACTTCTGCATAGCTTTGTCAAGTCGGTTTTCAAGGGTCTTGATTTCACGAGTCACTTGTTTTTGTTTGTCGGAGGTAGAGTAGACTCCTCCTAGGTTCTTTCGGAGTTCGTTGACTTTTTCTTGGTAGTTGGAGATCTGTTCATCCAGTTCAGCTGACTTTTTCCTTTCTTCTTCAATCCGGTGTTTGATTTTCTCTGGCATGTCCAGACTCATACGCGAAGTAGTAGTTAAGTAAGGACTTTGCACACTGTTCATGAAAGTAGAGTCTTTTTGCTTGGACCGTTTGGACTTCGGTGGGTTTTCTAGGTATTTCTTTTTGAGCTCCGCAAGCTCTTCTTCGTCTGCTTAAGAAGTTACAATTAGTGTGCTCGACCATTTTATTTTAGCTTTTTATCAGTGTTTTTTGAAATCAAGCTAGCTGCAAGGAGCTTTATGCTTATTCCAAACACGTAGAGTATCAAGTAAAAAATCCCTAACTGCAAAGTGCTGAATTCTTCCAAGAAGTTGTACACCGGTATTCCAGTGATGCTCCAGGAAACTCTTTGCAGGGTTGAGTAAGCTACACAAAAGCACAACTCAAAGGTCAAGAAAAACTTGTTACTAGGACACACAAAGTCCTTTAAAGAATAACCTTCCATAACCACTAACACCAAGTTCCCGCCATGCAAAAAAAGGTTGCATAAGTAATCAAAGTCCCAGCCACTGTACAAGTGCCTGTCTACCAACAAAGGGTTCTTTAGGTAAAGACCCCAGTAAGCAGCCACCACTACACAAGACAAAGTTAAACAAACTAAATAACTAATGCTCATTAGAGCAGAAGATATTTTGGTGACTCTAGTGTGGTTCAAAACTCTCATTGAAAAGTAAACTATTGTAAAGATCATGCACAACCAAGTTAAAGTTGAAAGCTTCCACACAAAGTAATGAAGTCCCCTGTCTATTCTGTGCCAAAGCATCTCGTAAAGCGTGAGTCCCAAGAAAACCGGAAGGAAATACTTCGCAAGCACCATCTTTATTAGTTAATCCATTCTAGAATCTGAGGTGCGAAGTAAGTTATGATGATTTGGCAACCTGCCCTCAAAAACCCGTTCATGGACTCCATAACTGACTTTTTCAAATCAATAGCTCCTGCTTGGGCTGCAAAGTAGATCATAGCATACTCCCCTGAAACTTGATAACAAGCAATAGGCACCCTTACTTCGTTTTTCAAGTCTCTAATTATATCCAAGTAAGGCATTCCTGGCTTGACCATTACAAAGTCAGCTCCTTCAGCAATGTCTCTTTTAGCTGCACGTATAGCAAGTTCCCTAGCGTTTGGAGGAAGTTGGTACCCTCCTCTGTCTCCAAAAGAAGGCGCTGAGTGGGCAGCGTCCCTAAAAGGCCCGTAAAAACAAGAGTGGAACTTGCTTGAGTAAGACAGAATAGGAGTAAACAACTTGTGTTCTAGCAACAGTTCTTTTATGTAGTAAATCCTTCCGTCCATCATGTCCGAAGGACAAATCACGTCTGCACCTGCTTCAGCAAACTTAAGTGACATCTGGGCAAGTTGATGCTGCGACCTAAGTAAGTCTAAGGTGCCGTCTTCTTTA
>PR_CR_10_Liq_1_inCRDRAFT_1000945_pt1 | contig 17168 bp, 14 predicted proteins | sample PRCRCaboRojoPR_3_FD_10241 | JGI IMG/M metagenome (IMG submission 10241)
AGCGCACCTTCCCTGAGAAAGCTCGATCTTCGATCATGGGGACAGATCGCAAGCCACTGTTTCAAAAAGTAAAACGGGCTTCTCGTTCAGGCACTAGGTACCAGCCTCGGAGCTGACAGCCGGGGTTGGCAACAATGCGACAGGCGATTTGAGCTAAAAAACCCAAAATTGCCGGTATTTATCACGAAAATGCGTGCTTCTGCCCTTTTGTAACGGCTTAAATCGCAAAAAGGCGCGTGAGATTCCACCCCATACACACTAGTGTCTACTCGTCCTGCACGGCGTTCAGGCCGAGCAGCAGGAACTGGCGGTAGCCCTGCACGCGCTGGATTATGCCGAAGACGGTGTCAACCGTGGACTTGGGCTGCGCGTAGCGAGCCTCGATCGCTTGCTCGGGCGCGGCAATCACGTTCGGGCGCTGCTCGCGTCGCTCTAGCTCCAGCGGGACGTCGGCCTGCCCGGTCGGGCGCATCAGCGCCTCGACCTCGCCCTTGAGCTGCACCTTCAGGGGCGGTTGGCGGTCTCCCAGCTCAGCGCCTTGTGCTTGCTGACATTGGCCTTGAGCTTGGTGCTGTCCAGACTGACGGTGCCGAGCTTGACGAGCCCCATGCCCTGGGCGATGAGCAGTACTCGTGTGAACAGCGCCGCCAGTTCGTCTAGGAAGCGGTTGCGGAAATCAGCAATGGTGCGTTGGTCGGGGTGGGTGTTGGCGCAGATGTAGCGAAACGCGATGTCGTGCGTGGTCTGCGCGAGCTTGCGACTGGAGAACACGCTGGTGGTATGGCCGTAGAACAGCAGCGCCACCAGCACCGCCGGGTGGTAGGGGCGCGAGCCGGTGCCCGCCTACGCGCCTGACCAGATGGCTGAAATCGAGCTGATCGACGATCTTAAACACGAATCGTGACATTCACCGTCTTGCGGCAGGCACTCCGGCACACTCTTTGGGAACAGGTCCGGCGTGTCATGCTCCACCGTCACGAAGTTGACCGCCATGGCAGCGACTCTCATCTGCAGCAACGCGACCCCATTATACCCGGCCGATGCGCGGATAAGTCGGAGAGCTTTCTAGAGCGATGCATTCGAACTCGTCATCGCTTTCCAGGCGGTACTCCCTCGAAGCATCCGTATTCAAGGCGCGTCAAGGGGCACAACCGAATGTCCGAGCCACGATAGCCCGACGCGATTCGCCTGCACTCGCCAGACACTGCCACGCCCAACCATGCCAGCGTCTGTTCGTCGACCGGCGTGATCTCGCCTTCCCCCGTTAGCCCGGCGATCGTGACTGTCGGGTCGCGAATAATACGGCACGCACTTCTAAAAAAACCTGTGTCGAAAACCTCTGATCCGATGGCCAGGTCGCCTTCGGAAAATTCACGATACCCAGGATGCGGCGAGTACAGATTCCCAGTGACCCGGATCAACCGCACTCCGCGGGGGAAGCCGGTCGCAACATGGGAGATCGGTGTATCTCCGCCGAACATCACAACGACCGCGTCTGGCTCCAACTGCAAGTCTGCAGACGATGCGTTGATGCCGAATTCGTTGTTCCAATCCAGGCGGTCGCCGGGGCGTAGGTAGAGCTCGGGAGCAGCGGCCATGGATGCAGGAATGACAGCAAGAAATACGCCTGTAGCGAGCACCTCGCTCTGCGGATGACGCCACGCGAGCCGCAGGGCTGCCATGAACGCCACCGGCGCCAAGATCTCAAGCACGCCAATGTATCGGTTGATGGTGAATACGATAAGCCAGCTAAAGTAAGACAAAGCGAAAAAAATAAGCAGCGTAGCGCCAGCCCTCGAAGATTCGTCCGAGATCTGTCGGACACCTTGCGAAAACCTCCTCGCTCCCAAACTGATCCCGGCGGCGATAAGTGCTGTCAGCACTAAAGCGATTCGAAAATCGAAGAGGCCGCGATAATTCACTTCTCCCCAAACGGATGTTTGCAGCCACGGAAAGAGCAGAATCCCGACGAAGCCAGGTACCTTGAAGGAATCATCGACGAAATGCACTTCCGGGGCGTTTTCGGAACCGAACACATTGTTAAACTGCGGAAAAAAGGGATTTCCGGTCATCTCCCAGAGCTGCAAGCCCCAGTAGCCATAGGTCAACACGAACCCTACAAGCACCCCGATGGCAAGGCGGCCTGTCCGCACAAGACTCGTCAGCTGCTCGAACCCTGATGCACTCCACCGTGACGACGCTATTGCTGCGCCCACCAACCCAACAGCATAGGTAGCGTTGGTTAGTTTAAGCCCTGCGGCCGCGCCGCAAAGGACGCCAGCCGCTAGCGCCCATACTAAGGCGCCGTGGCCAGTCATGCGCAGCGAATAAAGCAAGCACAGCACCGCCACGAGAATCAGCACTCCCGTGGTACTGTCCCCGTACGATGTTCCTAATTCGAGCAAGTAAATCGGTGACACTACCGCCAAGACGGTTATCGTTCCACAGGTGAGAGTGCGCGTCAGACCGGCCTTTATCCCGCAGACCAGGTGAGCGATCAGCCACGTCAAGGGCGCTACAAGGCCTTGCGCCGCCGAAATAGAAAGGGTGAATGCACCAATCCCGAGATGATCTATGATGAGGAAGGTAGGAAGGTCTAGCAACGGGTTGAAGAACGTCTGACGTTGGGCAGGAGCGATATCCCATCCCAGCCGATCTTCTGCGAACATAAAGCCGTTGTAATAGTGATAATTAAAAAGATCCCAGTTCGCGTCCGGTCCAAGCCAGGCCGCAGCGGCTACCGAGCAAGCAACGCCTAAAGCGGTGACAAGCGCGGTTTGCCAGAGTGGTGGCCATTTCGTCCGATTCATAGCTTTATCACCTGCTCGAAATCTGTTCGACCGTACTTGAGCGTCGATTGGACGCACGTTGGCGCCATGATGTCACGAGCCACAAAAAGGCATCCCCGCTCAAGCAACCGGTTGTTGAAGCGTGGAACAAGCATCTGGTCAGCGATGCACCGTCTATTCTGCGGGAGACGGGCGTAGCGTCTAGCGGCAGAAGCTCGAAACCGTTCAACCACGTTCAAGCTCCGCGGGTGGCCTCTCCGCCATGGCTAACACGTTCTTGCCAAACAACCGGTGGAATAACCGATCTCCTCTGCGGCTCAAGGGAAACGCGAAACGGTCGTACCAAGACACGGAAGTCGGCTTTATATTCCCATTGGCATTGCCAAGGTACTTAAACCCCAGCGCGGCAAAGAACCCCAAGCTATCCACGTATTCCGAGCGATTGACGATGAAGCCGGCGAGACGAAGGACATCAACAAGACCCTGCCGGGTATATCTGCGCACGTGGCCGACCTTACGGTCCATCGTGCTGTACAAGACTTGAAAAGCCGGAACGTAAACTAGAAATCGCCCACCCGGAGCTAAAATCGAATAGATGGCTCGGCAAGCTTCGACGTCGTCGTCGATGTGCTCCAAGACGTTGAACGAGTAGGCGTAGGGCACCGCCTTCGCTGGCAACGCATCAAGGGTTGCATAGGCGTCGAGCGATTTCGCCCGCAGTCGCTGGCGGAGGGTCGGGTCGGGCTCGATACAAAGCACTGTGATTCCGGTGGCCGCGACCATCTCGGCAAGAAGCCCGGTTCCTGCTCCGAAATCCACCACTGGCCCACGGCCACCGGCTTCGGCGACCACCATGTTGCTTAGAAAATGATTGTATCTGCGAGCCTCGGTCATTACCTCGAGGTGATCAATGCCTTCATAATGCCGATCATGCAAATCATTCATTCCTGACCCACCCTCCCGCGCGAGTCGAGCTTGGTCAGTCGCGACCGACGAATACGATGCCCCGCGAGCCCGTATAATTGACCATTAACCCGGCCACCGCGCCGACCGCCAACGCGACAACGGCCAACTGCAGTCGCTCGCCCAGAACGAAACGTAGAAGCATCGCGTAAACGAGGAAATTGGCCAGAGCCGCAACCAGTTGTACGGCAAGATACGTGATATACTCCTGTGCCGGTCGGGCGATTCTATTCGTATCGAAGGTCCATAATCGGTTCAAGTACCAAGTCACGGTCGCGGCGATCGGAAACGACACGAGCCTTGCGCTATAGAATCCAGTACCTGCCGTTACCAGGATAACGAGCAGGCCACTATCCACGATGAAGCCTAACCCCCCGACGAAAGAAAATCGGAGAATACGCTGATTCATGCGTTTAAATCGGGAGAGATTCGGCCGTCCACAAGGGCTAAGTCGGCCAACGCCTGTTGCCGCGCCCGGATACTGGGCAACTCCAGGTAGCGCATGCGCTTAGCTTCTTGTCGGCCGCGGGTAACCGTGTCTAGGATGAAGCCACAGGTGAGACTGAGGAATCCCGTCAAGGCTAGACCTGTACTCAATATTGCCGTAGGAAAGCGCGGCACCAAGCCCGTAAGGAGATACTCATCAATGAGCGGTAAAGCCAGAATGATCGAAATTAGAACTAGTGCGAGGCCGAGCACACCGAACGCGCGGAGAGGTTTTTCTTGTTTGAGCAGTTTCAGGATCAGTAAAAGAATGCGCAGGCCATCAGAATAGGTGCGAAGCTTGCTCTGCGTTCCAGGGGGCCGCTCTTTGTATGGTCCGGCTTCTTCGGCAATTGGCATCTGGAGTTCGAGCGCGTGCACAGTCAGTTCCGTTTCTATCTCGAACCCACCCGAGAGCACGGGAAAGGACTTAACGAAGCGCCGCGACAGAACCCTGTAGCCGGACAACATGTCTCGTGGGCCAGCGGCAAACAGTAGACGCACCAAGCCGGTCAGCAGTCGATTGCCGAGCAAGTGTCCACGGCGATAAGCGCCCTTCTCGTGTCCGACCCGCTCTACACTGACCATATCAAGGTTGTCGTTTACCAACAGGTCAACTAACGTCGGCGCCATGTCGGCGTCGTACGTGTCATCACCGTCGACCATGACGTAAATGTCTGCCTCGATATCGGCGAACATTCGGCGTACGACGAAGCCTTTACCTTGGCGGCGCTCCCGACGCAGCTCCGCGCCGGCGGCTCGCGCGCACTCGGCGCTGGTATCCGTCGAGTTGTTGTCGTAGACATACACGGTGGCGTACGGTAGCGCTCGATGGAAATCCGCAACTACCTTGCCGATTGCTCCCGCCTCGTTATAGCAAGGGATCACGACCGCGACGGTCAGGGCACCGGCGGGCGGCGCGGTCTTCGTGCCGCCAACGACACTGTCTGAGGGTCGCATTGTCCGCTTTGCCTCGCTGGAAGTCAGGGAGTGGGGGCGGCGCACAGTGGCGAGCGTTTCCGCGGACACGCCGTACTTGCGTTTCATCTTAGCGCTACAGAAAAGACCAGTGTTGTCCACGACACCCGGGTGCGTTTGCGGGTCTTCGCGCTCGTGCGTTCGCTCGCGCGGGCACTCGAGGTATGGGTGACGCAACAAAGGTGGAGGACTCAAGGACGGGGCGTACCGCGCACTCTACGATCAGCAGCCGGCGGGTGCCGCAACCTTTCTCCATCCACTGCATCGCCGCCAGACCGGTCGCCGAGGCGGGGTGCCGGAGCGACTGCGCCCGATCCGCATCAAGGAACCCGCAGTTGCGGAGTACATCCGCTGGTGAACGGCAATGCCGTTGAGTCGCAACGGCCGCAGAGGCGGGAGGAGTCGCACGTTGGCTTGAAGTGAAAACTCGGTATCGTCTGTAATGCCTTGAAATGGTTGGTGGAGCCGACGGGAGTCGAACCTCCGGCCTTGTCATTGCGAACGCGACGCTCTTCCAGCTGTGCTACGGCCCCGGATGTGGTGCGCTGCGACCGGCCACGGCGCCCCCGAGGCTGGGAAACGGGCACCACCCGAGGGTTGAACATTAGCACTGTTGCGGCATGCTGTGCCAAGGAGAAACTGCGCGCCATCGGGCAGCGTGCGTTCCGTCGGCCCCGCTCCCGCTCGACGCCGGCCAGCGAGGAAGGTCATGCTCGACTCGAAGCCGCTGCTGTTTCCAACCGATTTCCCGACGGTCCACCGACGGAGAGTGTCGAGGCTGCAGGTCAAGCTGGGCGATCGGTGCAATCAGTCGTGCGTGCACTGCCATGTCGATGAGAGGCCGTCGCGCACCGAGGCCATGGACGGGACCACGCTGGCGGATGCCATCGTCTACCTGGCCCGGGGCGGCAGGGAAGTGCTGGACTTCACCGGCGGCGCTCCGGAACTGAACGGGGTGTTGCCGCCACACCACTGTGCGATGGAGACGGACTACAAGCGTGAGCCGGCGGCCGATCCACCGTCACGAAGTTGACCGCCATCGCAATGACTCTCGTCTGCGACGACCCGGCTCTTCTATACCCGGCCGATGCCCCGAGACATACGACAGCCTCCGAGGCCTATCTGTGCCACATCGGCCTCGGATCGAAAAGCCCAAGCCCGCGTTCGGGTTTGATCAGCGCGTTGCTTCGTAACCGCCATCTTCTGATACAGACCGAAACTGCCGCCCCCAGCCGCACGCCTGCCCGCAGCCCCTGCAATCTTGCTCGCCGCGCCGCCGACCCTCAAGCATGTTCCCCCACCGCTGCGGCGTCAGAGCGCCGCGCGGCTACCTAAAAGCCTTGACCTGCCCTTTGGCTCTGGCTATCCTCCGCATTGCACAACGTTTGGGGTCTTTCAGCGGACGTCAGATCTCCGACATACTATTTCGCTGCCGTTGGAGTTCAGAGCACTTCTGAATCTTCGCCGGCCAATTCCTTGGTCATGTTAGCGCTGTTCGGTGAGTCGTCTCAATTTCCTAGCCCCTGCGTGGCGCCAGCGCTCATTACTTTGGGACTTGACCCGCCGCGACGTCGCTGGTCGGTATCGTGGCTCGGCCATGGGATTCTTGTGGTCCCTTATCACTCCCATCCTAATGCTCGCGATCTACACGTTCGTCTTCAGCGTTATATTCCATGCCCGATGGAACGGCGTCACTGACGATCGAATCACCTTTGCGATCAACCTGTTTGCGGGCATGATCGTGCACGGCTTAGTTTCCGAGTGCATAAACCGATCCCCCACGCTCGTGCTTTCTAACGTCAACTATGTTAAGCGTGTGCGCTTCCCGCTTGAGCTGTTATGCTGGGTCTCACTGGGTACAGCGTTATTCCACGCGGTTATTAGTCTCAGTGTGTTGTGCGGATTTCTTTTAATCGCCCAGGGTTACTTGCCCGGAACGATTATCTGGCTGCCGTTAACATGGCTTCCACTGCTGCTAGGCACACTTGGGCTTAGCTGGATTTTAGCCTCTCTCGGAGTTTTCCTGCGTGATATCGGGCAGATCACGGGAACCGTGACGACCGTATTGCTTTTTCTAAGCCCCATCTTCTATCCGGCGACGGCGTTGCCGGAGCCGTTTCGGACTATTCTCTATTTCAACCCGCTCACATTCATCATCGAGCAGACTCGGGTGGTGCTGATCGCCGGAGACGCGCCAAACTGGTTCGCGCAGGCGCTCGCGCTCGCGCTCGGGAGCACCATCGCGGCCCTTGGATTCGTATGGTTCCAAAAGGCTCGCCGGGGATTCTCTGATGTCCTCTGAGCATGCGATACAGGCTACCAGCCTCAGTAAGTGCTACCAAATTTACGCCAAGCCCCAAGACCGACTCAAGCAGGCGCTGTGGCGTGGGCGACGCAAATTCTTTCACGAGTTCTGGGCGCTGCAGGATATCTCGTTTGAGGTGCAGGTCGGCGAGACCGTTGGCATCATCGGGCGTAACGGCTCTGGCAAATCGACATTGTTGCAAATACTGTGTGGAACGCTCACGCCGACGGCTGGAGAAATGTCGCTGCGTGGGCGTGTCGCGGCGTTGCTGGAGCTAGGCGCAGGTTTCAACCCCGAGTTTACCGGCAGAGAAAATGCGAAGCTGAACGCAGCGTTGCTTGGCCTGACCGCCCGCCAAATCGAAGAGCGGTTGGACGACATCCTTGCGTTTGCAGACATTGGTGAGTTCATCGATCAGCCGGTAAAGACTTACTCTAGCGGCATGTTCGTGCGTCTCGGCTTTGCTGTAATTGCACACGTGGACGCCGATATCCTAATCATCGACGAAGCGCTCGCGGTCGGCGATGGGTTTTTTACCCAAAAGTGCATGAGGTTTCTGCGCCGATTCCGCGAGCGCGGGACTCTGCTTTTTGTAAGCCATGACACCAGTGCTGTCATCAATCTGTGCGAACGGGCAATCTGGCTCGATCGGGGTCAGATCCAACAGCAAGGGCCGGCCAAGGACACCTGTGAGGCATACCTCGCGGCACTCCATGCGCAGCAGCGCCGGGAGCTCGGTGTGGCTGAGGTGGCCACTGCGGCGGCCGCGCAGCAAGTCCAGCGTCCGTTGCAGCCGCGCGTGGACCAACGTCTTCAGTATTTGAACTGCAGCCGATTCCGCAACGATATAGAGGTCTTCGAATTCGATGCCGACGCCAGTTCATTCGGGGTCGGGGGCGCCAAGGTGGTCAGTATCGAGCTGCTTACACCGGAAAGAGCGCCGCTGTCTTGGGTAGTGGGAGGCAGCGCCGTCCGCCTCGTGGTCGGGGTGCAGGCTTTGGTCGATATCGACCGCCCTATCGTTGGATTTTTTGTCAAAGACCGGTTGGGACAGCTGTTATTCGGTGACAATACATTCCTCACATATATGGACTGCCCGGTAGCCGTTGCGACGGGCGATTGCTTCGAGGCGTCCTTCCAATTTTCGATGCCCATCCTGCCCCCTGGTCAGTACAGCATCGACATCGGTGTTGCCGAGGGTACTCAGACCGAGCATATTCAGCACCAATGGACTCATGATGCGCTGCTCTTTCGCGCCCACACGAGCAGCGTAACCACGGGGTTGGTGGGCATCCCGATGGCGGAAATTCAGCTTCGGCGTATCGCCTGAAAGCGGTCAGCACTGTCGTTCGATTATAGCGCATGTCTCATCAATATCACCGCACCTTCGACCCAAAGGGCGAGGATTCACTTGCCAAGCTCGCCCGCTTGGTCCGGCCGGGCTCGGAGGTGCTAGATGTTGGCGCCGGGCCCGGCGTACTGGCGGCGCACCTCAATGCGAAGCGAGCCTGCTTCGTCGATGGCATTGAGCTCGATCCGTCTTCGGCCGTCTATGGGACGTCGGCATTTCGATCGCTTTGGATCGCCGATCTGGAGCAGGATAATGTAGCGATCCTTGTTGGCGAGAAGCGATACGACGCCATCATCTGCGCCGATGTTCTCGAGCATCTGCGGACGCCGGAACAACTGCTGCGGCAACTCATACCCCTGCTGAAACCCGACGGCGTGCTTCTGTTGTCGGTGCCGAACGTTGCCCATGCAGGCCTGATCGCGGAGCTGATCAGCGGTGAGTTGCGGTATCGTGAGGAAGGACTTCTGGACCGGACACACATTCGCTTCTTTACTCGCTCTTCGCTGTTGCGGATGCTGGCTGACTGCGGACTCCGGCCCTATTCCTTCGACACCGTCAGGTTGACGATTGAGCAGAGCGAGTTCTCTTCGGATCGAGTCGACGCGTTGGCACCGGAGCTGCGCGGGGCCCTGTTGAAAGCTGAAGACGCACTCACGTATCAATTCATTGTCTTGTGTGCGCCAGAGGAGCACCCATTGGCGACGGCAACATCGTCAGATGCGGTCTTGCCGAATGAGCAGCCGGTGGACGTGATCGTACCGGTCTACGCCGGTGCAGAGGAAACGCGGCTCTGTTTGACGAGCGTGCTCCATTCGTCGGTCGTAGCGAATTTTGAACTAGTTGTGGTCGACGACTGTGGACCCGATGCCAGCCTACGCGAGTGGCTGCGGGGATTAGCCGCAGACGGCAAGATCACACTTGTGCACAACGATCGCAACCTTGGCTTCGTTGCCTCGGTGAATCTTGCGATGAGACTGCACCCTGAGCGCGATGTCTTGCTGCTGAACAGCGATACGCAAGTGGCTAACGATTGGCTGGACCGGCTGCGGTCTGCCGTCTACAGCGCCGCTGATATCGGCACTGTGACGCCGTTTGCGAATGCAGGCGCGACCATTTGCGCCTATCCATTGTTTTGCCAAGATAATGCCGTGCCTGAGGACTGGTCCGTAGCAGCGCTGGATGCGCTGACACGGGAGGTCAACAGCGGTGCCGCTGTTGACTTGCCAACGGCGGTGGGCTTTTGCACCTATATTCGCCGAGATTGCCTGAACGACGTCGGTTTATTTGATGAAGCTGCATTTGGTCGTGGCTACGGTGAGGAAGTCGACTTCAGCATGCGCGCCCACTACCGGGGCTGGCGGCATCGCTTGGCGGCAGATGTCTTCATCGGTCATCGCGGCGGAGTAAGCTTTGGAGGCGAAAAAGATGCCCTTGTAGCGGCCGCACAGCGGTCGTTGCGCGAGCGTCATCCTGCCTATGAGTTGATGGTCGCCGAGCATGTCGAGCGAGATCCGGCGCGAGCGTTGCGTGCGCGTGTGGACTGGCAACGACTCACGCGCTCGCCGCGGCGGCGTTTACTGTTCATCAGCCATGCGTTGGGTGGTGGTGTGGAACGGCATCTGCGAGAGCTTGCGCAGTGGCTGGAGCCGACGGCGGAGGTGTTGGTCCTGCGCCCTGATGGCGATGATGCCGTAACTTTGTCATGGCAGCGACGCGCAGAGTCCGCGCAGCTGTGCTTCGCTCGGGATGCCGATTATCCCCGTCTGGTCGAGCTACTGAAGGCGTTAAGAATTGAGCGTGCTCACATTCACCATGGCGTCGGGATCGAGCATACGGCCGGCCGTCTGCTGCAGGAGCTGGGTACGCCCTTTGACATAACAGTGCACGACTTCAGGCCGGTATGTCCTCGTATCAATCTGATTGATAGCGACGACCGGTTTTGTGATCAGCCAACCGAAGACGTCTGTGCCGTATGCCTTGCACGGGACATGGCAGCGACCTCGCGCGACATTAGCGAGTGGCGTAGGGTGCAGCACGGCTGGCTTGCAGGCGCCGAGCGCGTGTTAGCCCCGAGTTGGGATACGACACAACGGCTCAAGCGTGTTTGGCCGGACTTGGATGTGCTGGTAGCTTACCATGACCAGCTGCCGGAACCGGTGAGCTACCCGGCGCCTGCGCCGCGCCGCTGGCATGTCGACGCGCCCTTACGTATCGTCGTGGCCGGACAGCTATCGGATGCTAAAGGCCGGGATGTGCTCGCCGCAAGCGCGCGAGAGGCCGCCGCGCGCGGCCTGCAGATGGAGTTTCACCTGATTGGATATCCTTTGGGTCCACTGCCAACATTGGAGGAAGCTCCGCTGATCGTGCATGGAGCCTACAACGAGGCTGATCTGCCGTTGATGCTGCACAATCTCGCGCCGCATTTGGCGTGGTTCCCGGCGCGATGGCCGGAAAGCTGGAGCTATACACTCACCACGTGCATGCGGGCCGGCCTGCCGATTGCAGCTCCCATGTTGGGTGCCTTTCCCGAGCGCCTTTCCGCTTGGCGCTGGAGCGTGTTGCTTCCGTTGGACATGCAGGCAGCTGACGTGAATGATGCGTTGATCCGTTTCGCCGAGCGGCATCTGGTTACGCTGGAGCCGCCAGCGGCGCGGTCGATGCAGCCAGTTTCGAGCCAGCTATTCGACTACCGGCGAAACTACCTCGTACCGCAGGAACGGCCACCACTGGTCGCTGATGAGGGGCTCGACGCGGACTTGCTCACTGATCGCACGCCGCCGCGGCGGCCGTTTGCGCTGCTACAAAGCTCCAGTCAGCCATTGAGCGACCAACTCGTGCGGCTGCGCGAGGAGAATGACAGGCTGCATGGGGGCATCGCTGATCGCGACGGCCTGATTTCCCGGCAACTCGCCGACGCCGGTGAGTCTTGGAAAGTGCTGGTTGAGCATCGTATAGCGGCGAGCAACCTTGAACAGCAGCTTGCCGACAGCAAGTTATCGGCGAGCAACCTTGAACAGCAGCTTGCCGACAGCAAGTTATCGGCGAGCAACCTTGAACAGCAGCTTGTCGACAGCAAGTACCAACTGACCGAAGTTGCCGAAGCGTTGCGCGCACGTGACGATGAGATCCACGTGATCCATCACTCCATATCCTGGAAGCTTACCCGCCCGGTGCGTGGCGCAGGGCGAGCACTTCGTGCGTCCCGCAGGATCTCGCTCAGCACTGCGCAACGTGTCTGGCATCGAATCCCGCTAGGGGGCCAATTGCGCTATCGGGCCAAGAGTCTCGTCTTTCGGGGACTGCGCCCGTTGCTCAAAGACAGCGCTCCGTATCAGGCCTGGCTAGAGCAGACGCGGTGGATCGAGCAGGGAAAGCAGGCGACCCTTAACCCAAGGCAGGTAAGCCAGGCTCCTGTAGTCGACGATCTCCGCATACCCGGTGGTGTGGCCCGTAATCCTCTGGTTTCAGTCATTATTCCCGTCCACAATAAACTGGAATACACGATAGGTTGCCTTAATTCTATCGTAAAACACATGCCCAGCGTCGCTTTGGAAGTCCTCGTCGTGGATGACTGCTCGAGCGACGCAACGCAAGCGCGGTTGGCGGAGCGCGACGATATCCGTTATCTCCGAAATGGCGCCAACTTGGGGTTCGTCGGCTCCTGCAACCGTGGCGCCGAGGAATCTTTGGGAACGTACCTGTTTTTTTTAAATAATGATACGTTGGTCACGCCGGGCTGGCTGGATCATCTCTTGGCAACCTTCGACACCCAGCGAGACGTGGGTCTTGTCGGCAGCAAGCTGGTCTATGCCGATGGTCGCCTCCAGGAAGCCGGAGGAATCATCTGGGCCGATGGCAGCGGCTGGAATTGGGGCCGGCTATCCGATCCAGCGGCACCTGAGTTCAATTTTTTGCGCGACGTCGATTACTGCTCGGGTGCTGCGCTGATGATCCCTCGTGCCCTGTTCAAAGAGCTCGGCGGCTTCGATGCGCGCTATGCCCCTGCGTATTATGAGGATACCGACCTCGCCTTCATGGTGCGCGCGCGGGGCCTGCGGACCCTGTATCAGCCCCTGTCGCAAATTGTTCACTATGAGGGCGTTTCGGCTGGGACGGATCTGGGCAGCGGGATGAAGTCCTACCAGGTTCGAAACCGTGACATCTTCATCAACAAATGGCGTCATGTGCTCGCCGACCACGGTGATCCCGAGCTGAGGCCGCCGCGGCACTCCGCGGACCGCCGGCCCATCGCCCGCATGCTGCTGATCGACGACTGCACGCCGACCCCTGACCAGGATTCGGGATCGGTCGACATGATCAACTATCTTCGGATGCTGATCGACTTCGGCTACCGGATCACCTTCATCCCCAAGACGAATCTGCTCCACTACGGTGCCTACACCACAGCGCTGCAGGCCCTCGGCGTCGAGTGCCTGTTCCACCCGTACATCGAGTCCGTGGATCAGGTCATTCGCGAGCGCGGTGCTGAATTCGATGTCGTGATGCTGGTACGCGCCAGGACTGCGTTCGACTGTATCGGCACAGTACGAACACACTGCCCGCGCGCCCGGATCATATTCAATACCGTCGATCTGCACTTCCTGCGGGAGCGCCGACGTGCGCAGATTGAAAGTGGAACGCCGACGAGTCGTGCGGCCGCGGAGATGGAGCGCATCGAGCGTTACGTCATGGATCGTGCCGACACGACCATCGTGATCAGCAGTGCAGAGCGGGAGCTGCTGGCAAGCGAAGCACCGCATGTTCGGGTGCGCGTGATACCGCTGCTGAGGGAGATTACGGGGCGCAGCGGTGGATTCGAGGAGCGCAGTGGCCTAGTGTTCGTCGGCGGGTTCCGTCACCCGCCCAATATCGACGCGGCACATTGGCTCTGCACCGAGATCTGGCCTCTGATTCGTGGCGCGCTGCCGGGCGCGGAACTATCCATTATCGGTAGCCATCTGGTGCCGGAGGTGGAATCCCTTGCCGGCAACGGCGTTCGTGTCTTGGGCTTCGTCAACGATCTCGAGCCGGTCTTCTCGAATGCACGGCTGTCGGTGGCGCCGCTGCGCTATGGTGCCGGGCAGAAGGGCAAAGTGGTGACGAGCCTCGGCTACGGCGTCCCCTGCGTCCTCACTACGATCGCCGCGGAAGGACTGGGTTTAAACGAAGAGTACGGGGCTGCCATCGCCGATGATCCGGCCGCCTTTGCGGAGGCCGTCATCCGCTTGTATCACGATGCACAGCTCTGGCGGCGTTTGTCGGATGACGGCCTAGCGCTTGTTGAGCGCGAGTTCTCTGTGGCAGCGAATCGTCGTCGACTTGCAGATCTCTTGCTGGAGCTTGATCTGCCGGTGTCTAATACGTCCTGAGCCGCCCGTATGGGTGTGTCCGATGGCCCGGCGGTGCCGGCGGACTACGCTGAGGGACATTGTCCTTGTTCCGAACACCCAACTGGTATGACCTTGGGCGCATGACCGACAGTAACGACTACGACGCGAAGCTCCGCCAGCAGATCGACCAGTATCGCGAAGTCGAAAATATCCACGATCTGCCGCCGATCTTCCATTACTGGGCGGGCCGTTACCTCGCGCCTCCGCTTGATAGCCTGTTTGGCACTGCCGATCCTGTGCAGATATTTACCAACACCTTTACGGGATGCGCAGGTGGTGGTCGGACGCGTTTCCTGAGTATCGGCGCTGGCGATTGCTCAATCGAAGTGGACATTGCCCAACGCCTCAAACAGGCGGGCTTGGACTGCGTCCTGGAGTGCACCGAGTTGTCGCCGGTATTGCTCCAGCGGGGGCGCGACGCCGCAAAGGCGGCTGGTGTTGCAGATCGTATCGTCTTCACCGAGGTCGATATCAATCAGTGGGAGCCTTCAGAAACCTACGCGGCAGTGATGGCCCATCACTCCCTGCACCACATCGTCGGGTTGGAGCACGTCTTCGACCGCATCCACGAGGCCATGGCCAAGGACGCACGCTTCGTGATCTCCGATATCATCGGCCGCAACGGGCATATGCGCTGGCCGGAGGCGCTTCACCTGGTGCAGGCCATCTGGAAGACACTGCCTGACCAGAAAAAGTACAACCAACAGCTGCGCCGTCTGGAGGTGGAATTCGTCAACTGGGACTGTTCTGGGGAGGGCTTCGAAGGGATTCGCGCGCAGGACATCATGCCGCTGCTGGTCGAGCGCTTTGACTTTGTCAAGCTGATGGCATTCGGTAACCTTACCGATGTATTTATCGACCGGGCGTTTGGCCACAACTTTGATGCCGACTCCGCCGCTGACCGGGAGCTCGTCGATCGCCTCCACGCCGTCAACGAACTGCTGATCGATCTGGGCGTACTGAAGCCGACGATGATCATCGCCACCATGGCCCGCAAGCATGCCGGGCAAGGCGAGCCCGAGTGCTATCGCGGCTGGGAGCCCGCCTTTTGTGTCCGACAAACCCATGACACCTGGAATCACAGCAGCGAGACGGGCGCGTCGCTGGCGAGTACGTCGGCGCCAGCTACGGAGAGTGGGCAAGGCCCTGTCAGCGAAGGGGCTGGGACGAACCCAAGCAATCTTCGGGAGCAGTTGGCACTCGCGCAAGAAGTGCTGGAAGCGGCGCGCGATGCGAAGCGTCGCGCAGAGGAGCAATTGGTCGAGCTGCGGTGCTCGACGTCCTGGCGGGTGACTGCGCCGATGCGTTGGCTGAAAACACGGCTTCGGTCGCCGAGGGATTGAGAGGAATCCTCAGGGGGCACGGCTGAGGAAGCGCGTGGACGGGGTGAGTCTGCCGACCGCCACTGTAGGATTCGTTCCCGGGATATTCCGGGGTGCCGGGCTCGGGCGCGAGCAGGGTGAGTGGAAACCGTGCTGATTGTGACCACCGGGCGACGCTTCCCTTAGCCGCCCTGGATATGCCAGCGCACCATGGAAGCGCCGACAGACGCCCCACGAATGGGGCAGGTTGTTACTGTTCCAGATGCAGCGTCGAGAGTGCGTAGCCCGGCGGTAGCTGACAGAAGAGCGCGACATTCCAATAGACCGGGTTGGGGGTTCCCGTCGCCGCGATAATGGCGTCATGGGACACGGTACCGACGGATTCCCAGAGAGGGAAGCTGAGGCTGGTGCTGAGCGGTTGAATAAAGGTCCGGCCGCCGCCCCCCATGGTGATGTACGGATCGAGGTTTAGGTTGTCGCTGGCGGCCGCAGCAAAGAAGCAGACCGGCGACTGCGACGCCGCGCCATTCTGAATGGCGCCAGCGATGTCGATGAAGCTCCCAAACCCGGCGGTAAATGTGACGAGGTCATCGTCAAATGTAAGTGGGCAAATCACGAACGTCGAAATATTCGAGGCGGGGTTCATCAGGTAATGCTCGTGCCAGCGCATGGGACCGGCCTGGCTGAGGAATGGCGCTTGGCAGCCGGCGGGATGCATGATGATGTTGCTGGCCGAGGCGGTGGTGGTCACGGTACCCGTTAAGAGCAGGACCATACCTGCTGCGATTGACGTGAATCGGGTGCAGGTGGAACGACGGATTAGCTGCAAGTCTTTCATTGTGAAACCTCTCGAGGGATTGACTATCCGGTAGCGCCCAGACAACTGGTGATGGTCGAGGAGCGTGCCTTGTGCTGTTGCCTCTTGGCTGATGGCGCCTAAGGCGACGGGATCACGTGCATGGCGCCGGTTGCTGGTGTGCTTGAGATCAACGGGTTTGGCCAGCGTTCTGCTCAAAGGTCACTGTCAAGACGGGGCCGTTGTCACCACCGCGCCAGTTGACGGCCATGGGCCCTAGGTCGTCAACACTCCGAGCGGCAAGGGCGAGTATTTCGTAGCGGGCTTGGCCCAGCAGACGGTCCCGCTCGTCTTCGCCGACCTCTTCGAAGGAAGGAGCGAGCCATTCCACTTGGCAGGTCGTCTGGCGGCAATCCGAGACGACGGCGCCGCCGATGTCGCCAAAGAAAGGATGGTCCACAGCGGCCGTTTCGACCGCGTCCGTGGCTGCTGCCCCCCAGTCGCTTTGGCCCCACTCGTTGGCAAAGCGTTGGATCACGGGGGGCTCCGTATAGGCGGGAATCTCAGGTCCGACGGCGGCCGAGTCGTTGTCTGGCGGTGGTACGGCCGGCCGGGGCGGGCCGGGGCTCGCGGCGGAGACTTGTTGGCCTGCGCGGATCGCGGCGATCTCCGCCTGCAACTGCTGTATTGCCAGGGCCATCGCATCAGAGTTTTATGATGTACTTCTAGACAAAATCTGAGCTTACAAGCATAGTCAGCTGATTTACATCAGCAGGTTGTCTGACCATGTC
>PR_CR_10_Liq_1_inCRDRAFT_1000946_pt1 | contig 17164 bp, 12 predicted proteins | sample PRCRCaboRojoPR_3_FD_10241 | JGI IMG/M metagenome (IMG submission 10241)
CCAACCTCCTCCACTTCTAGTGCAACGTAATCCCAACCCCATTCCAAGCCTTTCTGTTTCAAGGAATCTTCAAGCTATGCCAAGTATCTATTGTCCTAAATGCTCTAAAGTAAGCATCCAAAGAAGCATCAACCCAACTCAGAAATGCAGTAACTGCCAAAGTTTTTTGTGCTTCAGGTGCAATCGTTTATCAGAAGAATGCAGATGCCCAAATTAAGATTAAAAATAAAGTTATCTAAACACACTCTCGAGGAGCTGAGGATAAAACTTAACAAGCTTCGCGTAAATACGCTTTCCGAACTGTGTATTTTTGAGGTGGCTCAGAACGCCTTTGATTTCAGTCAGCATTGTCGACTTGGATTCTTTGTCAGCTAGCATCAACGCTCTCTGAACTACGTAGTTTCCGTACTGGTCTTTAATCATTTCTGCAATGTTGTCTTTTTCAGCTATGACTTGTATCATCTTGGTTCTGACTCCGACTTGACTGAGTTCCAAACACTTCTCTATCACATTCGAAGAAAACTTTTGTTTGGCCAACAACTTCATGTTGTCCATAAACATCCCAGCAAGTCTTTCGTTCACTTCAGGCAACTCAAGGTCCAGCACATACTGAACTACGTAGTTGGCAAAAGCGTCCTGAACTAGCTCTACTGAATGCTCCACTATGTTGTTGACTAGGCTGTGCATCTGGCTTGGAGACGCTGCGTCTATACACCTCTGCAGTACACAACAGCCGTGCCTGTGCTTGGCGATTTCCACTAGCTTCTCACAGGCGCCCCTGTAAATGAACTCATTGAACTGGGGGCTAAAGGAGTTGAGGCACTTCTGAACAACATGGTTTCCGTTGGGGTCTTTGATGAGTGAAACTACTTGGGACTTAAGGGAGAGTATAAGCTTGGGAACTAGCTCAGGGTGCTGAGAAATAACTTCTATGAGCTTTTGGACAGCGCGGGTTCCGTGGGTGTCTAGGGATATTTGGTAGAGGTGGGTGTTAGTTTGTTCAACTATTGTTGAGAGTGAAGAATAATCAGATACTTCAAAGAACTTCTGTGCTAAATAGTTGCCGAAAGGGTGAGTCATCAGTGAAATGATTTCGGGCAAGATTTGCTCAGAAATAGTTTGGAAGGTGAAAGGGTTGTGCTCTTCCAGCTTTTTCTGTATGACTCGGCAGCCTAATTGATCCCGAGCCATTTCCAAAGCCTGCGTGTAAATTGAGTACTGAGGGTAAGTCCCAAGTTGGTACCTGTAGTCTTCGAATTCCTGGCTGTGGAGTGCTTCTTCCTCTATGCAAGTCTTGACGACATTTTTGACAAGTGTTTTGGTGGAGCTGAGTTGTAAGTCATCATCTGAGTCGTTGAGGCTTCTGACCTCTTCAGGGGTTTCGCACTTTTTGTCGTCTTCGAAGGCGTAGTATGCAAACAGGTTTTTTTCGTTGAGAGCTAGCTCAGTCTTTCCCAGAGTCCACATTATCTCATAAATGGAAGATCCCCAGCAATACCCACCTAATGAATTAGACTTAGAAGACGAGGAGGAACTAAGTGAAGGGGGCTGGATTCCTTGGTTTTGTTCTTTGGAAGGCCACGAATTCCTTGCTGAAGCTGAGGAGGATTTCATCAGAGACAATTTCAATTTATACGGGCTGCGCCCAAAAATTCCTCATTACCGCGAAGCTTTGGAAATGATACTATCACCTGAAACTCCTGATGAGGAGGACCTTCAAGACGAGGCTTTTCTTGAGCTTTACCAAAACGCTTCAGACTTATACGGACTCATCCACTCAAGGTTCATCTTGTCGCCGCGGGGTTTAGCAATCATGCGAGAAAAGTACTTGTCCGGGAAGTTTGGCATTTGCCCAAGAGTTATGTGTGAAAGGCAAAACGTGCTCCCTCTGGGTATGTCCGACGAACTCAGGACTTCTAGAGTTAAGGTGTTTTGTCCTAAGTGCGAAGATGTGTATATTCCCAAGCACAAGTACGGAGATTTAGACGGAGCTTACTTCGGAAGGTCTTTTCCCCACATTTTGCTGCAGAGCTACCCGGACCTGTCTCCCTCGCCTTCCAAAGGGAATTACGTGCCTAAGATTTACGGCTTCAAAATTGTAAACCATAAGGGGTCCACTTTTTACAGCCCAGAACAAAAGGATGCTGAGTTCCGTGTTCCAGGTTATGTGAGAAAAGTATAGTTAATTACAGATTTAATTTGCCCACTTGAGTAATAATAAATGGCAGAGAGGACCAGGAATGAAGTGCGCGTGAATGCTAAAAGGGACAAGCCTAACAGTTGGGTGCCAACTATCATCAACACTATGCGCACTAACGACCAAACAATCGTGACAGCAATGGGCTCTGCCATTAGCATTGCGATTTTTGCTTTGAAAGTCGTAGAAAACAGAGGTTTGGGAAAAATCACGGACATCTCTACAAGCATGATGCGGGGCAACTTCAGCAACACTCCTACGATTAAAGTCACGATTGACAAGACACAAGAGTTCGATAAGTTGGTTGACGAACGAGCAAAAAGAACTTAATAAGTTTTGATTATTAAACCTAGCAGACTAGACTTTTTAACCTTGGTTTGAGTTTTTCTTGTTCTCGGATTTTCCGCATCAAGTTAAAGTCAATGGCTAGTCGGTGAGGTTCTAGTTTCATGAACTTGTTTACTTTGTCTTCTCGGAAAGAATTTGGGGTTGGGGATTTCTTAATGAGTTCTTCTGAGGACTTATTTGGAGTTTGGAGTTTCAGTTCAAAGTTGTACTGAGTTATCTTTTTGTTGAATATTTTTTCTGAGTTGGCCCTTTGGATAGGAGTTGTTTTAGTGGGGGTTTTAACAGGATTTGTAGCAGTGGTTTCTTCGTTGGCTATTTTGGTGAGGATGGTTTTTCTGGTTTTAGCTTCGGGTTGTGGTGTTTCACTCTTAGTCACCTGAGAAAAGTCTTTGGTTTCTGGAGTATTTAGAAAGTTAAACGAAGAGTTGGTGTTTTTGGTTTTGATTCGCTGTCTGTTGCTTCTTTTAAATATTTTGTTTTGAGTACCTATAATGTATTCGCCTGAAAAGTACTTTTGGTGAAGTTCGTTTTTTCGTTTGTAAAAACTTGGTTTGGGGTAGTAGATCTTGAGCTGTTGTGGGGCAGGTGGAGGAGTTTTCCTGGGCTTTTCGAAACCCAAGCCTAAGAAAGGCTTAGCTCTAGAGGTATCTTCTTTAGTTCTAAGGACCCGTGAAGAACTTTTTCGATTTTTGTTGACAAGAGTGGGTGTTTTGACTCTAAGTATTTCTCTGGAAAACCTCATGTTGTACTGAGTCAACTTAGGACGGTGAATAGGACTTTTTTGGCATGCCTTGTCATTCATTCTAATTATATTAAAATGGACTAGTTACACTAGATTACATCTTATTCAGATTAAGTTGCGTATTGACTTTGAGTAGTTTCTTCTGAGTCTTTGCTTGTTCATCTTTTGGTTCCACTCTTCAGTGCCGATCCAAGAAGGACCTAGTCCCCCTAACTTTTGGGAACTGAGTTTTTGGATTCTTTTGTAAGACCTTAAGTTGTAGGGTTCGAACTTAATAGTTCTAGGCTTATTTGAGTTGCACAGGTTGTTTTCAAGCAGCTTCTGACTCTCTTTTGAAATGGGTTTGAAAATAGAAGCTGCTTTGCTAGCTAAAAGTTGTTCAGGAATGTCTGAAAGGGGCTCAGGCGAATGGTTGGAGTAGTTCTGTAGAAAGCTTCCACGGAAGTTAGTTTTGGGCTTTTCAAGCTTTGAAGTGCTGTAGGACTTAGGGTGGTGAGATTTTTTTATTCTGATTTGGGATTTCACCACGAACCCTCCGAAGTTCTTTAACATGCTAGTTGAGTGTATTTGGCTGGGGCTTATGTTTTTGCTTACAGGTTTTTCTTTCCCAGAGAGAAATATCTGGTTCCTAATGGTGGCTTTGTTCATTATAATATAAATGGAAGAGATTAATAAGGATTTAGCCAACTTAGAAGTGGAAGAGGGAACTGAGTGGGTCCAGAAGAAGGTACTAGGCCAGAACCTGCAAGTGAGACTCCAGGACGGAAGGGAAATCTACGGAAAACTCCAGTGCTTGGACCACTTAGGAAACGTTGTGCTTATTGAAACAGATGAATACATCCCTGCCCATGAAGCCAAACGAGCCTTAGGAAGTGCAATTATTCCCAAGTCTGCCATTCATTCCGTGTATTTAATTTCATAAAGATGAAGTGTTTAGCCATTATCAGTGGGCAATTTCTCTCACTTATCTACACACTTTCAGGAGTGTTTACTGAGCTTCTGGTGGAAGATGGTCTGGACACTCCTATATTCCAAGTAGCTTGGCAGTATGTTTTTATCTTTGCAGTTTACATAACTATTATCTTAGTTAAAAAGCAGCACTTGGAGTGGGGCCAGGTATGGAAGTTTTTACTGGCTTCGCTGACAGACTCCCAGGGGAACTTTTTGGTTTTGCTGGGTTTCCAGTACACAAGTGTTACTAGTGTTTTCACTCTTGGAAACACTTCAATCATTATGGTCATGTGCTTGTCAATTGTCTTTTTGAAAACTAAGTTTACAGTTTGGGAGTATGGAGGTGCAGCTTTGGCCTTGGTGGGAGCTGCGTGCATTGTGGTCTCTGACTTGTGGAGTTCAGGTTGGGTGTGGGGAGGCAGTTTCTTTGGAGACATGATGGTTTTGGTGGGCACTTTGTTGTATTCAATGTAACTTTTACTTAGAACTAATGTTTGGGCTGAGTACTTGATGAAGCAAGGACACAACCCTAACCACTACTTGTGTGTGTTAGGATTCTGCGGGGGTATCATCTGTGCAGTCCAGTCCTTAGTGATGGAAATGAAATACCTCAAAGAAATAAGCAACTTTTCTCAAAGTAATGCATACTTAGTATCCTACTACTTTGGGTTTGCAGTTTGTTTGTGTGGAATGTACTCGATTTCCCCTTATTACTTCAAGAAGTTCGGAGCTACTATGTACAACTTGTCTTTGATTACGTCTACAGTTTACTCTTTGATTTTAGGGATACTTTTCTTTGGCGAAGACATTACTTGGCTTTACATAGTTGGTTACTGCTTGGTGTTGTGCGGAATCTTGCTATACAACAAGCCAAGACCACAGACAAAAACACAAGAGGAGTCTTTAGTAACTTTATCGGAATAAATAAATAATGATTAACTCGAAGTCAGCAGTAGACAAGTTCTACCAATTCAGAAAGCAACAAACCACTGAAGCCTCTGACAGCTCAACTGACTTGTACTCTGAGTTCAAAACCCAGGAGTCCGCCCTTAAAGCTGTTCTGAGTGCTTCACACAAGTTCCCCTTGGTTCTTTCACGACACATTTCACTTACCACTCCCAAAACTCAGTTGCAGTCTGCACTCTCTTCAATCTTGTCCTCAAAGCAGATGGTTCCAGTGGTTGTTTCTAAGCAGTTGTTGGAACGATTCTGGTCGATACTTAAACTCGAACTTAAACTAGCTGAAAGTGAACTTTCCAGGAACAAGCACAGACTTGAAGAGTTCATTAAAGTAGTTGACGAAAACAGAGAAGTACTTGCGAAAGTCGTTAAACAAGCCTGGGAGTGCTTAACTCCTTTAGAAGAACCCCACTTGCCTGACTCAGACTCACGCAAGCTGTGTGCAAGACTGCTTGTTTGTGTTGCTGAAACTGTTAAGCTCAAAATGAGGAAAGACAAAGGCATACTTAAAGAAGTAAAGGACATGCTGGGCAGAGCTCAGCGACTCTACAGCTTTGACGGAAGAACAATGGAACTTTTCGGGCAGTGTCACGTGCAAATAGGTGACTTCTTTGGAGGCATTTACTGGCTAAGTAGGAGTTTGTGCTTGGTTGAAGGCGGAAGAGACTTAATTAGTTGCCACGACAAGTTAAGGGAAAAGTGGAACAGCCATATGGCTCTTTCAAAAGTGAGCAGCCAGCCTTCATGGTACATTAGTTTCTGTCTGAGCTTTTTAAGACTCCACGGACTTTACTTCACCAAAATAAGTACTGAAAACACACACTTCTTAATGAGAACTTGCATGGAAAGTTTAAGCGTTTTTTTGGACCAGAAAGCCAACACTGAACAAAACTCAAATCTCCTAGTGAGCATGGTGCATATTTGGATTTTTTCTGTTCACAGTCTGCACACAAGTGTGTCTGCACTTCCTGACTTGATTAACCACAACTCGGGTTTATTCGACTCGAGTCTCAACGCTTTAACTGAGGAGTGCCTTGGGTTCTTCTTTGAGTTTTTAGCAGAAGTAACTCGCAAGGTGTCAAGTGCCACTTCTGCCTGGGTTTCTTCAATACTGGTTTTTTTGTACTGGGTAGACTCCTACCCTGGGCTCTTAAAGTTAATACCTGACTTTTTGAAACAAGAACTTGTAGGGCTTTCTTTAACACTCCACACTTACGACCAAGTTCCCCGCAACACTCACTTAGTTCTTCCAGAAGACTTCCGAAGCATTGGGTTCCTTCCTCTGCACTACTACTACTTAGCACACAAAGACTTTATGAACGAAGCTGCTAAAGGCCAAGAGATTGAAAGCATAAGGATAGTTACTTGCAGGGACTTGCTAGAACAAGTGCTGGAAAACACAAACCAAGAAGCACCTGAGTCCTTTGACACTCCTGGCCTCTTCTTTGAAGAAGCTAAAAAAGTCGTGGTGATTGACGGCCGGAACGTAGCAGTCAGGCACGGCAACGGAGAGTTCTCTAGCAAAGGTTTGAACATTGCTGTGGAGTACTTTGCCTGCAGAGGTTTCGAAGTCAAAGTAGTAGTGCCTGAACAGTACCTGCAAAAAAGCAGAAAAGAACAACTTAAGTTCCACGGAGCAGAGGCCAAAAGGATTCCCAAAGGAATAGACATTTTAGAACAACTAGACTCGCAAGGAGTGCTTATCAAAACTCCACCTTGGGACTATGACGACGCCTACTGCATTCAGTTTGCCAAACAAAAAGAAGGGATCATTGTAAGTAACGACAGGTTCTGGGACTTAATTGACAAGGACCCTTCACTCAAAGACTGGCTGCGGTCCCATGTATGTTCTTACACCTTTGCTGGCCAGGACTTTTTGCCCAACCCTGACTTTAATTTACTAACTTAAGTGTTGAAATGGTATTTGGCGAAGCTCTCTGCTACTATAAGTGGAAACACTAAAGTAGCTTCAGCAAATACTTTAATAGGAACTCCTTCTCCTTTGATCTTTCCCCAAGATACAGCTTCGTCTGGGGCTGCTCCAGAGTCAGACCCCTCGTGCTCTATGCCTGTGTTTATGTACACAGAAAAGTCGGCTCCGTTCCTGAACAAGTTGGCGTTGCATGTGTGGTGTTTAGGCAGACCTCCTCCCAAAATAACTAGTCCAGACTTGCGGGCGTGCATAGCAGTGTTGTTGATTGCTCTAATATCGCCTACTAAGTCCACAACTAGTCCTGGGTTGGAGTAACTGTGCACGTAAAGCATGTCTCCGAGCGAACCGTCAGTCAGTCCTGGGCAAAACACTGGAATATTGTTTTTGGCAGCCCAGTAGTAAATGCTTTCTTCGTGGTTGATTTCGTGTCCGAGTTTTTCAATGAGTTTGGAAGGAGTCCAGACCTTTTGTTCTCCAAGCATCTTGTCGAAGATAGGCATGACCCACTCTTCGAACTTGCAGTAGTTGTTGTTGGGAACCAGCAAGTTGCCAATTCTGTTAAGACCTTTGTCACGCAGTTGGGCTCCATTTAGGTGGAAGTCCCCTAAGTAAGTTGGTGCTAGGCACTTGATAAAGTCTTCTTCGATTCCACCTGCAGAAGTCACCAGCACGTCAACTAGCTTGTGCTGCACTAAGAACCTAATCACTTCCCTTAGTCCGCACGATACCATGTTAGAAGTGTAGGCTAGAAAGATCGTGCACTTTACTTTGGACCTTTCTGAGGGGTCAGTGACGTCGTCTTCTGCTTGAACAGGTTCGTCAGAAAGTCGCCAGTGAAGCATTTTGTTGATTTCTTCAATAGCTCTGGCTAGGTTTGTGGCTTGGAAACCTGTTTGGGCAAAGGACTCTAGTATTTTGCTGTAGTTTACTCCTTGGTTAAAGTCGTACCCTTTAACTTCAACTCCGTCTGTAAGTTCAATTGACTTAGTAAAAACTGAGGACTTTAAGTTATCAGGAATTCTTTCCATTTTATGTCATAAAAAGTTAGTTAGTAAAAATAAGTGCAACTAAAAAGCACACTGATAAAGCTGAGGCAGAGTCTTCTTCTGAGTCCTCTTCTGGAGCAGCTGCTGAAGTTTTGGCTTGGACTTCAGTTACTTGAGTTTCTTGGCAAAGAGGCCACAAAGGATAGTCTTCGCAAATAGCTAAGTAACAGTAATAGTCAGTTTCAGCTTCTAGTCCAGTTACTTCTAAAGTCCCTTCTGTAGTGAAGTTGGCACAGTTGTAAGGAATAAGTTCGTTAGTTGCAGAAAGACCTACTAAAACTTGCTCAGGTGTAATAGCTGTGTTTGGTGACTTAGCACAAGCACCGCAGACCAAACTGCTTGAAGCAGACTTAACTTTGAAGCTGGCACTTGATGAAGTTTCAGAGTCCAAAGAGGGCGTTTCAGAAAAGGCAGGCATTGCACTTGAGTGTGAAAGAGCACTTCCTCCAACTACTGTAATAGTTGCAGTTGAGTCTACTAGGTTTTCGTTTACTAAGCTTTCTTTAAGGGCTTCTTTGTTTTGGGAACTCAAAGCTACAAAGTCCTCTGGTTTGTTGGCTGCATTGGCTCTATCAAACAGAACTGAGAATTCAAACTCGCTTGTAATAACTTCAGTTCCGTTAGAAGCAGAGTACTTGTAGAGTTGAACCCAAGAAGGAGGCAAGTCCATTAAGTCAGCTAGTATTTCTATGATGTTGTCAGCTTGCGCTTCTCCTACTTCGCTAGCTTGGTCTACAGAAACTGTGTAGGAGTGTATTGCTGGCATGGCAGTTGTTTTGAAGCTGTCTGTGGAGTTGTTAGGAGTTCCACTTACCAAGTTGTCAGCAAAAGCTCCGAAGTTGTAAGAAGTGTCAGCATAAAGCCAGTCGAAGTTTACTGAGCCTTTGCCTTCATATACAACTTGGGATCCCACGTATAGCTTGTTGCAGTGTTCTGCGTATTGTCTTTTCAAGTACTCAACAACTGACTCTCCTTGGGCTGGTTCAGCTTCATAACTTTGGTATTCCTTTTCAGTTTGTTCCTGGTAGTCAGTTCCATCTCCAGGTTCAATAAGGCTTGCAACTTTAGTTTTGAGTTCATCAAACGAAGGGTCTTTTGTGCCTTCACAGGAAAGCCACCAGTAAACTAAACTGTTTTGGTCCACTTCAAACTCAGCAGAGCCTGCGTTAGGACTGTCTGAAGAAGCAACTAATGAAATGCTTGCAGTAACTAAGTCTTCAGGAACTGCTTCAATAGTTAAACTCTTTGATTCTGGCTTGCTGAACACACTGCTGTCAGCTCCTGAGATTTCAAAGCTCAACAAAGCCTCTTCAGAAGAGTTGTAAGAACTAACTACAGAGAGTTCAAAGTAAAGTTGGTTGGCACCAGGAGAGAAAGACAGTGAGGAGGGGTTTGCCTCAACTCCAGAAGGAGAAGTAATATCTAACACCAGTCCTTTTTCTGAAGCTGGCGAGTTTTCAAGTTCAACTTTAATAGGAATAGATTTTTGTCCGATGTACAAAGTTGGAACCTTGGCAACCGAAACACTGAAAGGTGTTTCTCTGTTGCAAACTTCAATGGGTGTTTTGATGGGTGAGTAGTACTTGTCAGTGTCTACTCCGTCGTGGGATTCTTCTTCAACTTCCCACTTTAAGTAGTAGATGCCAGGCTCCATGTCTACAGGAGTGGAAATTCTAAAGTCGATTGAACTGGTCATTTGCCAAAACTTGAACTCAAACTCAGACGTAAAGTTGAAGTTTCCTTCAGAAGAAGGACTTAAAGTTAAGCTTTTGGCTGCAAGTCTGTTTCCTGAAACAGACAGTTCTTTAGTTGTTCCTGAGTACACTACTGTGTGACCTTCAGTCAAAGGACTGTAGCTGTCTACAGTGTGTTCTTGTCTGGAGTTATTAATTCCCAAGTAAGCTGAGTTAAGGACTGAGTAACTCCTGTAAGAAACTTCTTTGTCTACACTGTCGTAGATATGCATTGCAAACTTCTTAGTCCACAAACTGTATTCTTGTGGGTATTTTTTGATCAAGTCAATGTCAAGTATTTCATCAGTCCCGCTTCTTGAGTAACCCCAACTAGGTAAAGTAACGCCTTCTACTTCTAGTTTGGCCCAGTAACCGTCTGAGCTAGCATGGGCTGCAAGTTGGTGCTTAATAGAGTCCTTTTCAACGGTGCAAGGTGCTTCAGAAATAACTTTCCACTCAGAACTTTCGTAGTAGTAAGAAGCACAAGTTAAGTCTGATGCCAAGTCGAAAGGCAGTGGGAATTCCAGCACAAGGTAGTCGTTTTCGTCAAGGTCTGCTGCCAGTATAAATTCAAATTCAAGTTTAGCAGAAGACCTGACTTCGTGCTTTTCAGCTTCAACTGCCTTAAGGCTCAAACTGCTGGGTGAGTCTTTGAGAGTCACCTCGAAAGCATCTTTTTTGTAGGCTTTGTAGTTGCCTTCTTTGTCGCGCAAAAGCACTTCAAATCCTGAAATAGCACTTTCAGTGTTCAGGGGGTTCTTCACTGCTTGCAACTCAACTGCAATGTCAGTTTCTGCCTCAACACTAGCTAAGTTCTTCAGTACAACTGTCCAGTGATCAACCAAGCAACTCAAAGAGTCAAACTTATCACTAGAGCAGCTAATGCTGAACAAGTTTTCTGAGCAAGAAGGGTATTTAGCTTCGTGGTCTCCAATGTAAGCGTCGTAGTTTTTAGGAAACACTATCCACAACTCGTCGTCAGCAGAAACACTAACAGCTGAGTTAAAGGTGAACTTGTAGTTTGAGTGCATACCTTCATTTGTTACTGAGAGTTCCAAAGATCCTGAAATCTCTTTTGCTGGGTCTGCAAGCACTTGGTAAGTTCCTGAGGCACTTGTGTCTGAAACAACAACTATGTCGCTGTTGTAAGTAGCTTTGATGCTAAGTGCTTCAGCTTCGCCTTCAGAACCAGGCAAGTTGTAGGCACTGTCTAAGTACAGTTCCCAAGAAGTCTCGGCTTCCAAATTGTTTTCCAAAACAATCTCAATCTTGGAATTTTTGAGTTCACAGGATTTGTAACTGATGCTTGACCAGCACTTGTTTTCTGACCAACTATCAGTAGTCCAAGAAGCCCCGCTTCCAGGCGAAATCTCTACTAGGGTGTCTTTTAAAAGTTTCTTAGACAGTTTGAACTTCAAACTCAAGTCTGCTTTTTGGTAGCCTGCAATATTGGGGTATGGCACAAAGGACTCTAAGTTACTAGTGCCTGGATCTACAGAAGAGGCATCAGTAAAGGTTTGTGTAGGCATGTTGGCTGCAGTGCTTTCTGAGTCAATGTCTTTTTTAGCTGAAGCACTGTTGTCAGCTTGTGTTTTTATTGAAGTGATCATTTGCGCGTCAGTGGCTGCACTCGAAGGCAAAAGAACGTTGTGTACTTTAACCGAAATGGAAGATCCTGCTTCTGCCTGAGCTGGACTTATAGAAATGCTGTTAGCTGAAAGGCTAACTTGGGAGTCATCGTTCAGCAACCCAGTAACTTCTCCGTAAGCTGCGTCAGCACTTAAATCGAACTCAGAATATACCCCTATTTCGATTTTGCCGTCTTTAGGGATAGCGTGAGTAATGTCAAAAGTAACTGTGAGGGAGCTGTCGATGTTGTCAATAGTTCTAGTTTCAGTTTTTGAAGTGAATTTAATGTTTGAAATGCTTCCAGCTCCTACAGTCACTGAAACAGGTCCTGAGTTAGCGCAGGCTTGGGCAGGGTTACTTTCATCAGTGTGGCGCACATAGAACTGCTCGTTGTTGTCCCCAGAGTTATCGTAGTCTTCTGTAGTAGGAGTAACTAACCCAGCTACAGCGGCAGCAGCAGAACTAGTTGAAATTCCATCAAACACTACAATGTTAACAGGGAAGTCAGAGTCGAATTCCTTAGGAAGTACAAACGACTTAGCGGTTCCCTCCATAGTGGCAGAAGTTAAGTCCCAGCCTTTTCCAGCAGACAGAACTACTTTGTTGGAGTTGGTGAAAGAAGTAGTTGTGATGCTAAAGTCTTGGCCGTTCTCACTAACAGTCATAGACCCAGTTGAGGAATAACTAGTTTGACTTCCTGCAGCAGATCCTTTTTTGTTCAAAGAGTCTCCTAGTATCACGTTTTTAATGCTTGAGTAAGTTTCATCGTCCTTGTAAACTTTGAAAGAAGTTACGCTGGAGATATCTTTGTTGTTGGCTGGAATAATCACATCTAGAGTGTCAGTTTTCGTGACAGTCACTCCACTCAAGGTAACTTTTTGGCCTCCTGCCAAAGAAGCTTTGGCGTTTGCTGCAGAAAGTGAAGAGTAAATGTCCAAACTAGAAATGTCACTTTGCCCCAAAGAAAGACTAGCGTCGAACTCAACTTCTATTTTGTAAGAGTCGTCAATGTCAACTGGAAGTTCACTTCCTGCAAAAATCACTCTTAAAGGAGAAAGTTCGTCCTGAGTAGTAGAGTCACTCAAGCACACAAAGCCAAAGTAAGATGCTTCTGAACCTGCAGTGGTTTCTACTTTTTGGTTATCAACAGTAAACTGGCCTACAGACAACTCGTCTTCAGAGTTTCCAGATAAACTAGCTTTGACTTTGCACTCGTAAAAAGTAGCTTCGTTGCTTGCTACTAAAGGAAGAGAAACAACTTTACTGTTGGCGTCGTCAGCAACTATCTTTATAACTAAAGTTGGAGAAACAGAGTCTGCGTCTGGAGACTCTGTGTCAATTGTCACAGTAAGAACACCACTAGATAAGGACCCAGAGGCTACAGAAGCAGTTGTAGCTCCGTCAGAGTCAGCATTGTCATCGTCGCTTTCGCCCTCAATAACTATTTTAGGCGAGCTGCTAATAGCAATCTTTCCAAGTGAAGGGTTTTCAGAAGAGGCATCTGCAAAGGGACAGTCAATTTCAAAAGTGTCTCCGTTTTTAGGAAGTGTAGTTGTGCTTAGTGTGAAACTTATGGACTTTGTGTCAGCAAGCACACCAGCTAAGTTTGAAACGTCGTCACTTACTGCTAAGTCAACTTGCTGGTAAACTGCAGGATCACTAGTGTCGAAAGAATAACTTATGTCAGTTGCTTCAGAAATCTTTTTGTTATCTGTTGTTTTAGCCTCGATAGTACTGATTTTGGCACTTGCAGCTAAAGTTGACAATAAATAAACCTTGAAAGAAGTTCCCTGGGCTACAACTTCGTTGGCTGTAATAGTGACATCTGAAGCAGTTGCAGCACAAGATGCGTCAGCAGTTGTTTCGAGGTAGCATCCATAACCAGAGTCATCAACTGTCACGGAGGAAAAGGATACTACTATTTCTCCTGAATTAGGAAGTTGCTTGTCTAGTGAAAACTCAATAAAGTTGTAAAGCTTCATGCCTGGAATGACTTCAGAAACTGAAAAGGAATTCACAGTCCCCCAAGTTACTGAAGCTACTGATGAAGCTTTTAGAGTTGGGTTAGGTCCAGTTCCTGAGTACTTGAGCTTCAAGTCTTTAGTGCCGTATCTGTAAACTTTCAAAACCCAACTGAACTCGCTGGCTGCGTACACTGCTCCAGGAGGACTAAAAGACCCTACTTCTATTTTTATTTGGGAACTGTCTGTGAGTATTTCTTTTCCAATGCCATAAATAACTATGTTGGACTGACTGTCTTTAAAGCAACTCAAACTAGTTGAAGTTCCATCAGGCCCAAACAGCCGGTTAGAAGTTTCTTGCGAAGGGTCTTTGGCTTCACATGCAGGTTCTCCTGAAAGTTTCCAACTATCAGCTTTGGTGTCGTCATTCCAACTAGGAGGCTCTATAACTATTAAGTCGTCACGCCAAACGTCAGTTGAGTCCAGCTGGAATGAAAAAGCTAAAGTGTAAGTGCCCTTTGAAACTTCAATATCTCCAGTTGCAGTTGTTTCAACAGTTAGAGACCCTGGTTCTTTGGGAGCTTCAGCTATAACTGCGTGTCCAAAAACGTAGTTAGCATCTACAATCTGGGAGCCGTCTTCTCTTCTAGTGAGGAGTTTGAAAGGTCCGTAACTGCCTGGGCTTCCAAGCGTTACAGATCCGACGGTTACACTCATGTCTCCAGAAATTTCTTTTTTGGAAACTTTGCAGACACTTCCTGAGCACGAAGCATCACCCAGTGTGAACTCAGCTGAAGGAAAATGGACTTCAACGATTCCGCCATCCGATAACGTAGTAGATGGTCTGAAGTTGAAACTGATACTAACACCTGAGTCTCCTGAGTTAACTGAAGACATCTCTATAGGTTCGTTCCAAGAGTATTTTTGCCAAGATATCATTCCTGGGTCAAGGTTTTGGTCATACTCGCCAATAACTAGGCCGTTGACAAGAGCGCCTAATAAAATAACACTCCACATTTCTTTATAACTGTTCATTTTTCCAACTTGTATTTATATTTGGGGGGTCCATTTTTTTACCCCTACAAAAATTTTCCATTTCTGACAGGGTTTTTGAAATAGAATTCAGGGGCAAAAACCTAGAATTATACAGGGTCAAACTATAAGAATTTCCATTTAACCTTTCTGAGGAGTAAGTTTAGTCATCAAGAATTAATTACAAAAAGTATAAGCACCTTCTCTGAGTCCAAGACTCGTGAGGGTTGGGAGGACCGTCTTTCTTCTCTCCGTAGGAGTAAGCTAGTTTGTGAGCGTACTGACAAGGAGCAGGCACTCTGATAGACCCACTCCAGTTGTAGTACCCAAAGCACATTCTGTAGGCCATCTGATGAACTTGCTCGCTAGGAAGTCCAGTGTCATCGTACACTACAAAAAAGTGAGTAGGAGTCATAGCGCCTTGTGTAGCTCTTGCTGGGCAAACAAAGAACTCGTAAGTTGCATTGCCAACTACTTTGGAGTCTACGCAAGTTCCGAGTGGAGGGTTTTCTACAGTGCCAGACTTGTCAAGGTAGAACCTAGAGTTGATTCTTTTGTTAACAACACAAACCAGAAGCTTAGGTTGTTCTGCAATTTTGTTTTCTTCCTTTAGTCGAGTGAAGGCCTGCAAAAACTGAGGTACTTCTCCTTTCAAAACTGAAAGTCTCTGGGAGTCCGACACTCCGTCCCTAAAGACAATGATTCTTTTAGGGTCTGTGTTTCCGTTGTCCTTTTTGAACTCCAACACAGAGTTGTACACACACTCAGCTAGTTTACTACAAACTTCTTCCGAGGGCGCGTTCACCTTGGCTACTGAAGTGTACCTTGAAAAGAACGGATCGGTAGTTGCTACAAAGCCTAGTACACTAGGACAGTTGGTTTTGTGGAACACGTCCATTCCCACTACCATAGTTGGAATTTCGCCACATGGCATGTTTTCAAGTGCCCAAGGAGTTCCTCCTACCTTTGCATTGATTTGCATGATTAGCTTGTTAACAACTGACCTGAGGCCTTTGTCTTTTTTAAGAGTGCCTGTAAGCACAGCTTGGGTTGGCACAGGCAAAGAAGAAAAAGTAAGCTTTTTCAAGTCATCGTACAGACGCGACTTGCCTCTGTTTCCAGGCAGTATGCAGACCATCATGTCAACTTCAGGGTTCAAGACTTCTCTGAGTTTCCGGTCCCAGTCACTCCAGTTTTCAGTTCTAACTGGGAACTTTTTAGGCTGACTGCAGTCAATCCTGAAGGTCCTCACTACTTGGTTGAGAGTATTTAGAAAGCTGTCGCAGAGTTTTGTTTCCCTTTCAGGGAACATCACTCCCCAAGTTTTCAGTCTGCCCTGAGAAAACATTTTGTTTTGGACTTCCCTGTCAAAGCCTCCGTTCTGCTCATTGATGTTGAAGGTTTTGTTGTCCCCCATCTTAATCTTCCCAGCTGCTAAGGACCTTCCTCTCAAAGCTATAGGCTCAGTAGAAATTTCAACTTTCCACTCAGACAAAGCACCAGAAGTTTCAGGTTTGTTCAACATAGCTTTGACGAGTTCAGCTGACTCTAGGAGTCTCTGCTTGGGTTGCTTTTTAGTAGCATCAGCCATGTCTTTCATGATTTTGAAGTCGTTCCGGATGTCGTCAGTGAGTCCAGTTTGGACACAGAGTTCAGGAATTAAGAACACCTCCATTCCTTTGACTTCTGACTTCAAAAGTGGTTGTTCTTCGTCCTTCACAGTGAGTCCCCAGCGAGACTGGTAGTAGTCTTTGAAGGTTTGGGACACTCCTTGTCTGTTGCTGAACTGCGAAAGAGGAGTTTTGTCCCAGTCAATGTCGTCAATTTTGTAGTTCCTTTTGTTGTAGACAGTTAGGACCATTGCACCTATGATTTGTCTGCAAGCTTCTTCTCTTTTGACCTTTTTGATTTGGTCGTATACTGTGATGGTGCGAAGGCACCTGTGACACACATCAATGTTGACCAAACACCCTTCTTCGTAAGTAGACACTGAGTTTACATAACCAGGCCAAATAGTTAAGTTATGGTTCTTGAGGTCAACTGGTCTTTCAGAGTTGAAGAACTTCCTGCCTATAAGAATCAGCCCTAGTTTTTTTTGGAGTGTGTTGAAGAGCTTGTTGAAAAATGCTGACCTTTCGAACTCATTGATCTCATCTCCAACTGGCCTGATACTTAGAGTGTAAGCTTGCGAGTTAAACTCAACATTGAAGTCAGTAGGCTCTATCTCTGAACTAGCACCTGCTGCATACAAGCAAGTGTTTCCGAACACAAACCGGCCTATAAGAGCTGAAATTTGAGTGCCAGCCCTTCTAACTACCTTTTCCCTTAGGCGGAACTCGTCGTCTGGAAGTGGAGGATTGAACTCTACATGGAACTTTTGCAGCTGGTAAGAAGATTTGACGATGAACTTGAAGAAGTTAGCCTTCAAGGCTAACTCTTTTCCTGCAGTTGATTGATTCGGGCGTGTTGCTAATGCTTGCATAAGTATAAGGGGGTTAATCTTAGGGGTTAAATCTTTGGTTAAATGGCGCTAACTTAACTATTGAATATTTTGCGAAGGAGTACTTGGGACTCCTGGGGACCTGTGTGGGAAATCATTTTGGCAAAGAGTTTGTTGGGGTCTTGGGCTAGT
>PR_CR_10_Liq_1_inCRDRAFT_1000948_pt1 | contig 17108 bp, 13 predicted proteins | sample PRCRCaboRojoPR_3_FD_10241 | JGI IMG/M metagenome (IMG submission 10241)
GTCAGAGCGCCGTACGAGCCCGGCACGACGCTCAGGTAGGCGACGTGCCGGCGGACGGCGGCCGCCTCGCGCGCCAGGTCGTGCCCGAACACCGCGCCCCGCCCGGCGCTGGGCCGGAGGCGGGTGGCGAGCAGCCGCAAGAGCGTCGTCTTGCCCGAGCCGTTGTGCCCGCGCAGGAGCACGATCCGTCCCGCGGTCACCTCGAGGTGGACGTCGCGCAGCACCCGTTCGCGGCCCCAGCGGCGGTCGACCCCCTCGAGGGCGACCGCCGGCACCACGCCCTGCGTGGGGGCGCCCGCCGGCCCGGGCGGACCCGCCGGCGCGGGGGGAGCGGGCGAAGCCTCGTCGGGTGCGTCGCTCATAGCCGCTCGAACAACCAATCGGGGGTGAACTGCAGCAGCCAGGTGTTCAGTCGCGTGTAGGTGCCGGTCACCATCAGCACGCCGGCGAGCAGCAGCAGNGCGCCGGANGTCCGTTCGATCCACGGCAGCCACGAGCGCACCCGGCGCGAGACGCGCAGGAACTGCTCGAGCGCCAGGGCGGCGGCGAGGAACGGCACCGCCAGCCCGAGGCTGTACACCGCGAGCATCGTCACGCCGTCGATCAGCGTGCCGGTCGCGCCGGCCAACGTCAGGATGCCGCCGAGCACCGGGCCGATGCACGGCGTCCAGCCGGCCGCGAACGCCATGCCGAGCAGGACCGCGCCCCACGGCGTCGAGGCGTCGTGCGTCGCGTGGACGCGGGTGTCGCGCATCAGGACGGGGAGGCGGATCACGCCCAGCAGCACCAGGCCGAAGGCGATCACCAGGACGCCGCCGACGATCGTCAGGGCCTCGCGGTGGTCGCGCAGCAGCGACCCGAGCGCCGACGCCGACGCGCCGAGCCCGATGAAGATCAGCGAGAACCCGACGACGAAGAGCGAGGCGTTGCGCAACAGCAGGCGGCGCGACGTCGCGCCGCTCCCGCCGACGTACGCGAGGTACGACGGCACGAGGGGGAGGACGCACGGGGACAGGAACGACAGCAGCCCGGCGGTGAAGGCGAGGGAGAGCGTGGGCGTCATTGCCGACGAGTATTCCTGGTCGCCGGCTTCCCCGTCCCGCCCGCGCGGACATGGCGCGGCACGCCCGATCACCCCAAAGGTTGCACATCCAACCGCAGACTTGCTATTCCTTACATTTGGGTAACGCAACGTCGCGACGTCGCGACCCAGCCCCGAGGAGGAACGCGATGGTGACGTTGGCGTGGAAAACGGGTTCGGGCGTGGTGCGCGCCCTGCGCCTCACGAGGTTCGTGGCGGTGCTCGCCGCGATGGTCGGGATGGGGTCGGTGCACGCCGAGACCAATCCCTGCGACCTCCTCATGGGCGGCACCTACGACGCCGCCTCGGGGACCTGTTACCTGAGTTGGGGGCAGAACAAGCGCGCCACACTGAGCGTGCCGGAGGGCATCGACACGCTGGAGGTGTACCTGCAAGGTGGGCGAGGTGGGGATGCGTTCGCCAACAGCAATCACGGGCGAGGGGGTCGAGGAGGCCGCGTGCGGGGGACCGTGCGCGTCACGCCCGGCCAGAACATCCACGTGAGAACCGGCTACATGGACGCCTTCAGCGGCGGGTCCGGTGGGGGTTTTTCAGGCTGTTCACAGGGTGGCGGCGGTGGATGGGCCTCCGGCCTCTTCGACGGCGATCGCGACAGAGCGAGCCACGCCCTTCTGGTCGCCGGCGGCGGCGGGGGTTCGGCCGGATCGCAGTTCTGCCGGCACGATTTTTCCTCGAACGGTGGTCACGCCTACAACAATGGGAGCAACATCGGTTGGAGCTTCAAGGGGCCAACGGGGGGGAGTGGACGACGTGACACCAGCGATGGCGGGTCGAACGCCACGAACGGCGGGGGAACGGGCGGTGGCGGGTCCCCCGCCGGGCACCGTGGGAGCGGCGGAACGTCGAGTTCACGTAGCACGCCTGGCGGTGGCGGCGGCTCCGCCTACCGCGAGGGGCGCGTCACCGGCTACACGTTCAAGACCCGCTCCCTCGAGGACGTCGAGGGCAACACGCCGTTCGCCTCCATCCGCTACGACGCCGGCGTCAGCGTCCTCTCGCTGGTTCGCCTCGATGCGAACCCCACCAACGCCTCCAGCATCGCCTTCGAGGTCACCTTCAGCGAGGACGTCGTAGGCGTCGATGCCGCCGCGTTCGTTCCCATCGGCGACGTTGGGGGAAGCGTCGCCGACGTCCAGGGCGACGGCGCCACGTACGCCGTGAGCGTGGATCTCGCCGCCGGGGACGAGGGCGTCGCCGGATTGCGGGTTCGCTCCGACACCGGCATCACCTCCCCCGCGACGAACCTGGGCATGGTGGCGGACTACGAATCGGGTGAGACCTACGACGTCGACGTCACACCCCCGCACGTCGCGGACGGATCGGTGTCCGTCGCGGGGGCGAGCTCCGCGGGCGGGTTCGCGGTGGGCGACCGACTCACGGCGACGTGGGACGACGCCGCGTCCGGAGAGGCGCTCGGGTACGCCCGCATTGCCTTCGACGTCACCGCCGTGGACGGACCGGCCGACGTCGCCGCCACCTCCACGAGCGACGGCTGGACGGGGACGTACGACGTGCCGGCTGGAAACGATGCCTGGAGCGACGCCGCGCTCGGCCTCACTGTGGAGGACGCCGCGGGGAACGTGACGCGCGTCCCCGACGCCGCCTTGGTGAGCGTCGACGGCGTCGTGCCCGACGTTCGCAGCAGCGCGCTCCACATCGCCGGGGGGACCGGCCCCGGGGGTGGCTACGTCGTGGGCGACGAGGTGACGGTGACGTGGAACGCCGGGGCCGAGGGCGCCGGCGTCACCGACGTCGCCGCCGACCTGAGCGCGTTCGGGTTGGGCACCGACGTCGCGCTCGCATCGTCCTCCGACGCGACCTGGACGACGACGCAGGAGGTGACCCAAACCGTCGACGCAACCGTCGACGTCGCGGTGCGCGCAACCCGCCCCTCGGGCAACGAGGGCGTGGCCACCGTCCCGGTCCGCGTCGCCTCCCTCGACGACTCCGTAATCCACGTCGACGCACCCGCGGCGGTCTCGACCGAGCACCCCGAGGCATCCATCACCGTCGAACTGCGCGACGCGCGTGGGGGTGCCATGGGCGCGAGCGCGGGGGTCGTGGAGGTCGCCACCGATCTCGGGACGCTCGGCGCGGTCGACGACCTGGGCGATGGACGCTACACGGTGGCCCTGAGCGCCGAGCCGGAGGTAGGAGGCGGCACTGCGACGATTTCCGCGACGCTGGACGGCGCGCCGATCGCGGCGACGGCGACGGTGCGGATCGACTTCACCGCGCCCGTCGTGTCGGCCGGCGACGTCACGGTCGCCGGGGCGACCGGCCCCGGCGGGCGCTTCCGGATCGGCGACGACGTCACGCTCACCTGGAGCGACCCCGAAGCGAGCGGCGCCAACGCCGACGTCGCGGCGGTCACGCTCGACGCGTCGGCGCTCGGGGGCCCCGCCGAGATCGATGCGACCGCCTCGGGCGGGACGTGGACCGCCCGGTACACCGTGGGGAACACCGGGGTGACCGGGGACGACCTCCCCGTCGGGTTGCGCGTCCGCGACGCGTCCGGAAACGCCACCACCGCGCCGCGCGTCGCGGGCCTCACGCTCGACGCCGCCGCTCCGGTCGTGACCCGCGCCAACCTTCGGACGTCGGGCGGAACCGGCACGGGCGGGGCGTTCCGGGCGGGCGACGTCGTCACCGCCACGTGGACGGCGGGAGCGGCGGGGGACGGCAACGTCGACGTCTCCAGCGTCACGCTCGATTTCGGGGCGCTTGGGGGTCCGACCGCCGTGAGCGCCACGCGGGACGGGGAGGCCTGGCGGGCCTCGTGGACGCTCCCCGATCCGTTGGCCGTCGACCGGGCCGACGCCCAAATCGTGTTGACGACCGACGACGCGGCGGGCAACGTCACGACCCTCGCCTCGAGCCCCTTCGAGGTGGACGGCGTCGCACCGACCGTGACCTCGGGCGCGCTGACGGTCCAGGGGGCAAGCGCCGCCGGCGGCATCTTCAAGGTGGGGGACGTCGTCGAGGTGCGGTGGGACGACGGACCCGGCGGGGACGCGAACCCCGACGCGATCGCCGAGGTCGCCGTCGACTTCGGCGCGTTCGGGGGACCGGAGCGGGCGCCGGCGACGCGGGAGGGCGACGTGTGGGTCGCGACCTACCCGTTGGGGCCGGGGACGTTGAGTGCTACCGACCTGTCCGCCGAGGTCCACGTGCAGGACGACGCCGGCAACGCCGCGTCCACGGTCACTCCGAATCCGATCTCCGCGAACACCGTGGCGCCCTCCGTCCCCACCCCGGTCGCGCTCGGGTCGGGCAACGCTTCGACGCGGCCGGCGCAGGTCCGCAAGGACGGCGTGCCGACCCTCGCCACGCCCGAGGTGCGCCCCACCCTGTCCGGTCGCGTCGATCCTGGGACCGACGTGACGCTGTTCGTCGATGGGGTGGAGCACGCGACGTTCCCGTCCGACGCGGAGGGCGCCTGGAGCTACACGTTCCCCGATGCGTTCGAGGACGGTGCCTACGAGGTACGGATCGCGGCGACCGCGGACGACGCCATCGCCAACACGTCCCCGCCGTCCGAGCCCGTCCGGCTGACGATCGACACGCAGCCCCCCGAGGCGCCCCCCGCCCCCGACGTCGTGGTGTCCTCGGGGAGCGACGTGCGTCCGGAGGTCGGCGACGCGAGGTACGTCACGCGCGACCCCAACCAAAGGATTTCCGGGTCGGGGGAGTCGATGACGGACGTCGTGCTGTACGTGCGCCCCGCGATCGAAGCCGCCCAGCGGGCAGCGCCCCAGGTCGCGACGGCCGCCACCTCCGAGCGCGACGTCCCGGTGACCGCCTCCACGAAGGACGGCTGGTCGTCGGTGGGGGACGCACCCATCGACGCCGAGGGGAGCTGGACGTTCGCGTTCCCCGACGGCGCGCTCCGCGAAGGGGACAACGACGTCGCGGCGGTGGTGCGCGACGCCGCTGGGAACCTTTCCCCAATGTCGGGCTCCATCGTCGTGCGCCTCGACACCGCCCGCCCGACCCTGACGTGGCGGACGCCCCTGGCCGGCGACGCTACGGGCGTGCCGACGCAGGCGACGTTGGCGGTGTCCGGCACGTCGACCGGATTGGACGACGGCGCCGTCGTTCGCATCTCCGCCTCCGATGCGACGCGGCACGTGGGGGTGGAGGCCACCGTCGAGAGCGATGCCTGGCAGGCGACGCTCGACCTCTCGACGCTCGACGACGGTCCGCTCACGTTGCGGGCCACGGCCACCGACCGAGCCGGGAACGCCGCGGAGCCGCAGATCCTGAACCTGGTCAAGGACGTCGGGCGTCCCACCGTGCGCCTCGAAGGCCCGGAGGCGGTGGACGGGCCGTTCGAGGTGACGGTCGCCTTCTCCGAGCCCGTTCGCGGGTTCGACGCCGCCGACGTCGTGCTCGAGGCGGCTGCCGTCGCGGAGGTGCAGCCCACCGACGACGCCGCGACGTATCGTCTCGCCCTCGTCGACGTCGAGCTCGGGGAGCGCGTGACGATCGCTGTGCCCGAAGGGGCGGCGCACGATACGGCGGGGAACGCCAGCTACGCCTCCGACGTGCTCGAAATTCGAACCGGGAGCCCGGCGTCGGCGTTCGAGGCGCACCGCGCCACCGTCGAGGCGTGGCTGGACGAAGCCGTGCGCGACGACCTCGAACGGACGCTGGACGTCGCGACCACCCAGCTGGAGGCTCGTGACGGGGCCGCTCCGGGTGGGCGGTCCGCAGCGGCGTGTGGCGCCTCCACGCCCTCCCGGTCCGACGCGGACGCCACCTCGTGCCGGAGCCCCACGGTCGACGTCTGGACCGCTGGCGAGGTTCGAAGCGGTGGGGCGGAGGCCGAGGGGCGCCTGCGGGTACGCACGCCGCGAGGGGCGGGGGGAGGCGCCTGGCGGGTGGCGGCCGGCTACGCCGTCGACACGTTCGCCGAGGAGGCCGTCGCGGCCGCCGACCTCGAGATCGGCTGGACGCGAGCGGCGGACGCCACCTCGCCCGCACCCCGCTTCGGGGTGGCATGGCGCACCGACGTCCATACCCGTGAGCGGCGCGATGGAGCGCTGGCGGGTACGGGCACGACGATGGGGACGTCGCTGACGGCGTACGCGGCGCGACGTCCGTGGCCGGGGGTGACGGTCCGTGGGCTCGCCCTTGCCCGCGCAAATCGCGTGGGCCTCGACGTCGCGGACGACGAGGTCCACGTCGTCGCCGTCTCGCGCGGGACCGCGGCGGTGGTGGCCCTCCAGGTCGAGGGCCGCGCCCCATCCGAGGGGGCGTACTTCGTCCCGAGCGCCGAGATCGCCGCCGGGCGCACGTGGCCCGGAGCGGCACGGGTCGCTGCGGAGGCCTACGGCCGGCGAACGACCGGTCTCGTCGCCGACGTCGAGGGCGCCTGGATGGCCTCCGCGACGCTTCAGCCCCGCTGGACGTCGGCCCCGTTCGTGGTCGCCTCCGACCGTGCGGCGTGGCAGGTGTCGGCCGCGCCGGGCGTCGCGTGTCGGTGGTCGGACGCCCCGTCCGCCGCGCTGCAGCTCCCCTGCGAACCCGAGCTGGAGGCGTCGCTGACCCGGAGCCTGGACGGCGTGCGCGGCGCCTGGGAGACGAACGTCACCGCGACACTGGACCGCGCAGGGTATCGGGTCTCGATCGGGACGCTCGGGACGTTCCGCGGCCCGGTCGGCCCCTGAAGCGGAACCGGGTCGCCCTGCGCCGTCGCCGGGTGGGGTCGCACGCGAACGTGACCCCACGCCGGGTCACGACGCCCCGCGCCGGCGTACCCTACACCCCATGAGCGACCCCACCTCTCCGCCCGCGCAGGACGCCACCTCAGCGACCACCCCCCTGGAGACCACCACCTTGGGCGGCGGCTGCTTCTGGTGCCTCGACGCCGTCTACCGCGGGGTCGAGGGCGTCCACGACAGCGTCGCCGGCTACGCCGGCGGGCACGCTCCGCACCCCACGTACGCCGACGTGTGCACCGGCACGACCGGCCACGCCGAGGTCGTGCGGCTCACGTACGACCCCGGGGTGGTGACGTTCGACGACCTGTTGAACGTCTTCTTCTCCATCCACGACCCCACCACGAAGGACCGGCAGGGGGCGGACGTCGGGCCGCAGTACCGCTCGATCGTGCTGGCGGAGAGCGACGCGCAGGCGGAGGCGGCCCGCGCGAAGATCGCCGAGCTCGACGCGGAGGCGACCTTCGGTGCCGCGATCGTCACCGAGGTGGAGCGGCTCGAGACGTTCCACCCGGCGGAGGGGTACCACCAGAACTTCTTCGCGAACAACCCCGGGCAGGGCTACTGCGCGGCCGTCATCGCGCCGAAGGTCTCGGCGTTCCGGGCGCGCCACGCGCACCTGCTGAAGCCCAACCGCGCGACGCCGGGCACGACCGGCGCGACCTGAGGGCCGCCCCGGCGCGCCCTCAGGCGTCGTCGGGCACGAACCGTAGGGCGACGCCGTTGCTGCAGTAGCGCAGGCCGGTCGGCTCCGGTCCGTCGTCGAAGACGTGCCCGTGGTGCCCGCCGCACTTCGCGCAGTGGTACTCCGTGCGCGCGTAGCCGACGTGGTAGTCGGTCTTCGTTTCGAACGCGCCGGGGAGGGCGGTGTGGAACGACGGCCAGCCGCAGTGCGCGTCGAACTTCACCGACGCGTCGAACAGCGGGTGGCCGCAGGCGGCGCAGACGTAGCGTCCGGGCCGCCACTCGTCGTTGAGGGGGCTGCTGCCGGGGCGTTCGGTCGCCTCGTGCCGCAGCACCCGGTAGGCGGCGTCGTCCAGGCGCGCCCGCCAGTCGTCGTCGTTCAGGGCGGTCGGGTCGAACGCGGCGTCGCGGGGATCGTCGTTCATGCGGGCATGGTACGGGGGCGCGGCGGGGCCGTCCGTGGTCCAGGACGCGGCGTCAGCCGTCCGCCTCCCCGAACGCCTGCGCGACCCGCGCCCGACCGACCTCGAGTTGGTCGGCGCCGATCGTGTGCCCCAAACCGGGGTACAGCCGCACCTCGACCTCCGCGCCCAGCCCCCGAAGGATCTCCGCGCTGGCCTCGACCCGCCCGGTGGGGATGTGCGGGTCGGGGTCGGCGCTCCCGAGGAACACCGGCGTGCCCGCCAGGTCGCCGTCGTACGCGTCGGGGTCGAGCGTCTCGCCGATCAGGCCGCCGGCGAACGCCAGCACCGCGCCCAACGGTCGGCCGCGGCGGGCGGCGACGTCGGTCGCGAGGCAGGCGCCCTGGCTGAACCCGCCCAGGACCGTGCGGGTGGGGTCGATGCCGGCCGCCTCGAGGGCGTCGAGCGTCGCGCCGACCTTGGCGCGGGCGGAGTCGAGCCACGGTTGGTTGGCCGCCTCGGGCTCCACGAAGCGCCGCGGGTACCAGACCGACCCCGCCGCGCGGGGGAGCCGCACCGCGACGGCGGCGGTGCGGCCCTCGAGCAGCAGGTTCGCGAGCGGCGCGAGGTCGTCGGGCGCCGCGCCGCGCCCGTGGATCAGGACCAGGGCGGCGTCGGCGTCGGCGAGCGCGGCGCCGGACTCGAGCGGCGCGAGGGGGGCGTGGGGATCGTCGTTCACGAAGAACCTCCTGCCGGCATGAGACCACGGCGTCCGCGCTGCGGACGTCGGCGGGGACGGCGTGCCGTCGGCGCGACCCACGTCGCGGCGGCCGCTCGGTACCTTGGGTGCATGACGCACGACGACGCCTCCGACGACGCCCCGCAGGTCGCCCCCGCGCACGATTGGCCCGACGCCGAGGACTGGGTTTGGCACGGCCCCCTCGGCGCGCCGGGCACGTGGGGGAAACCGGGCCTGGTGATGGCCTTCAACCTCGAGTGCCCCGGCTGCATCTCGCGGGGGATCCCGTTCCTCAAGCGGTTGCAGGGGGAGCACGGCGACGCGTTGCAGCTGGCGCTGCTGCACACCGCCTACGGGCACCGCGACCTGCCGCGCGACGGCGTCGAGCCGGAACTGCTGCGCTTCGCGGAGAGTTTCGCCCGCCTGACGATGCCGATCGCGCTCGACGTGAGCGGCGAGCGGGCCCGCCGGTGGGGGACGGAGGGCACCCCGCACTGGTTCGCCTTCGGTGCCGACGGCACCCTGGTGCGCAGCGTCTACGGCTCGCAGGAGAACGCGCAGACGCGCCTCGAGTACCTCCTCGACGAGCTGGTGCAGGCCCCCACCTCGTGACGAGGGCCGGTCGCGGCGACGGCGGTGGCGACGGCGGCGTCGGCGGCGGTGGGGGCGGTGCGCCGACCGCCGGGGCGGCGGTTGGAAGCGCCGGCGGGGCCGCCCGCATGATCCCCAGCACCCTCGTGTACGTCGAGCGCGGCGAGGCGGTGTTGATGCTGCGCAAGGCGCGCGGGCACCAGATGGGCATGTGGAACGGCTTGGGCGGCAAGGCCGAACCGGGGGAGATGCCCGAGGCGTGCGCGGTGCGGGAGGTGCGCGAGGAGGCGGGGCTCGAGGTGACCGACCTGCGCTACCGCGGCCTGATCGTCTTCCCGCGCTTCGACGGCCTGAACGACTGGTACGTCTGGGTCTACCTCGCCTCGGCCGACGGCACCCCCGTGAGCGGGGACGAGGGGGAGGTGGCGTGGGTCGACCGCGCCGATCTCGCCGACCTCGACCTGCACGAGGGCGACCGGACGTTCCTGCCGTGGCTGTGGCAGCGCGAGCTGACGTTCTCCGCGCGCTTCGACTACGAGGACGGGCGCTTCCAGGGGCACGAGGTGGCGTTCTACCCTGGTGCCGGCTCCAGCGGCCCCGGACGCGGCGGGCGGGCCGACGGGTAGCGTCCAGGGGGCGCGATCCCGTTCGCCGGGCGGTGGGAGGCGTACGGGTTGGCCGGCTCGGGAGAGGAGGACCGCGTGGACGAACAGGGCACCTCGCGCCGGACGTGGGCCGTTCGGTGGACGGTCGTCGCCGTCGTCCTCCTGGTGGTTTCGTCGGCGTGGGCGGCGGAGCACCTTGGCTACTACGAGGACGTCGCGGGGACGGTGCCGCTGTCGCAGGTGCCCGACCTGCCGTTCACGCCGCTGGATCGGGGTGTGGCCCAGGGGTACGGAGACGTGACGACGGTGCACTGGTTCGAGGTGCACGTTGGCGCGGCGACGACGGAGCCGTGGCGCCTATTGCATCTGCGACCGCACCACGTCGACGAGGTTCGTCTGTACGAGCAGGCCGACGGCGCTCTGCGGCACGTGGGGACGACCGGGATGTACGCCGCCGGAGGGAGCGACCCCCGCAACCCGGGGTTGGCGGGGTTCGTGCTCGATGCGGAAGCGACGCCGACGACGTACTACGTCGCGGTGTCGACCCGCGATTCGATGGCGTTGTCGTTTCGGGTCCTGGGTGCCTCCCAGGCGCGGGCGGTCTTCCTCCGGACGGTGCTCCCAGCGGTCGCCTACGTTGCCCTGGTGCTGGCCGCGATCGTCGCCACGTTGGCGTCGTTCGCGCTCCATCGTGACGGGCTCTTCCTTGCGTTCGCGGGGGCGCAAGCGGCGTGGCTGACGTCGTTCGTCCTGCTCGAGGGGTACCCGCTGCTCGGGGCGTCGTGGAGCGGGCTCGGTGGGCCGGTGTTCGATCACACCCTCCCACTGGCGACCCTGATGGCCAACGTGTTTCACGCCACCGTGTTCACGCGGTACGGGGCGCGCCCGTTCGTCGTGTGGGGCTTCGGGCTGGGGGCGCTGACGTCTGCGGTGGCCGCGACGCTGGTGGCGACGGGGTTCGTCACCCTTGGCCTACGGATGAACGGGTTCGCCGTGGTCGCCACGCCGCTCCTGCAGTTGATCGGCGCCGTCGGGCTTCTGGAGCGCCGGCCACGGCCGAACGGCGTGATCGCGGCCTACGCGATCCTCGCGCTGGTGACGCTGGGGTGGGTTGGCTCGGTGGTGGGCGCGACTCAACCCAACGTCCTCACGGAGTGGGCGCCGTTGGCGTACGGCGTGTCGACGATCGCGCTGATGTTCGCCATCGTCGTCGGCTTCGAGCGAGACGCGGATGCGCAGCTTCGTGAGGCGGAGCGCCTCCAGGAGGTGTGGCGCACCCGACGGGGTGCCGAGCAGCGGGCTCGTGCGCAGCGCGCGGAGATCCTCGACGCGATCGACCACGAGGTGCGGAACGCCTTCGCCGTCATCGGCATGAACGTGCCATGGTCGACGCTCCCACCGAAAGCGCGGAGCCGGAGTGAGGTGGCGTTCCGCGCCGTCGAGGAGGGGCTCGAACGGATGCGGCGGCTCGAGGTAGGGGCGGACGGTACCGCCGGCGAGGAGGTACGCGAGCGCCGCTACCTCGTCCCCAGCCTGCGCGAGCTCGTCGCGCAGCGTTTCGCCACACCCGACGCCGTCGCGGTGAAGGGCGACCGGTCGGTCGCCGTGCGGGTCGATGCGTACGCCTTCGACAGCGCCTTCGGGGAGCTCCTCGACAACGCTGAGAAGTATGCTGCTCGCAGCACGCGTCCGGCGGTCCTCGTGCAGCGCGTGCGCGGCACCGGGTCCGCGGCGACGTGGTTCGCGTCGGTCCGCGTGCGCAACGACGTTCCGGACGACGTGACGCTCGACGTCGATGCCGTCTTCGAGCGGCACTACCGCGGCGAGCGTGGCGAGCGCGGAGAGCGCGGCGAGGTGGTGCCCGGTGACGGGATGGGCCTCGCAGTCGTTCGAACGTTCGTGCACCGCATGGGCGGCACGATCGGTGCGACGTTCGAGAAAGGGGTGTTCGAGGTATGGATCCGACTTCCGGCGGACGCGTAGCGGTCGTCGAGGATCACACGGATTTGGCGGCGAGCATCGTCGACGTGTTGCGGGACGCCGGGTGGGATGCGCGCTCGTTTCCGAGTGCGGAGGCGTTCCGGCATGCGCTCGCCACGTTCGTGCCCGACGTCGCCGTCGTGGACCTGAATCTCCCGGGAGAGGACGGCGTGTCGCTGACGCACTTCCTTCGAGAAGCCCATCCTCGCGTGGGGATCGTGATGCTGACGGCGCGGACGTCGGAGGGCGATCGGCGTGTCGGGTACGAGGCCGGTGCCGACGTGTACGTGGCCAAGCCGGCGCGGCCGGACGAGTTGACGACGATTCTCGCGCGGATGTTCGAGCGCCTACGCGGGGGGGATGGCCCCGGCGGAGGGGAGGCGCCCTACTCCCTCGACGTCGAGCGATTGGTCCTCGTCGGGCCCGACGGAACGGAGGTCCAGCTCCTACCGCGCGAAGCGGCGTTGCTGGAGCGTTTGGTGGAGGCGGGCGCGGACGGCCTCACGATCGAGACGATTCGTGAGCTCGACCCGGGGGCGGCGACGTCGAAGGGCTCGATCGAAGTACGGATCACCCGGCTCCGCGAGAAGCTCGGGGCCGCGGGGTTGCCGCGTCGGCTGGTCGTCGCGATTCGTGGCGTCGGCTACCGCTTGGCCGAGCGGGTCGTCGTGTCCAAGCCCGCGCCGAACGGGTCGTCGACCCCACCTGCACCGCCCGACCCCTGATCAACACCGACAAATTCTAACGAAGGCTGACACATCCTTGCACGGCGGTGGTACCCTGACGCTCCGTGTTCGATCCGAAGCCCCCGCGCCGCCCCGCTCCCCGCCCATCTCGCTGGCCGGTGCGGGAGGCGAGCCTGGGCGTCCTCCTCGTGTTCCTCGGGGCGACCGAGCGGGTTTCGTCGGGGCCCGAATCTTCCCCCCCGCACGATGCCGCGATCCCCGTCGCTGCGGGCCCCGCAGCCCCTCCGTCGGCGCCCCCACCCGCGTCGTTCGGCGGGGTGCGCCAGGCGTTGCGCCCATCGCCCCCTCCCGATCCGCCGGGCGGGCCCGCCCCCGGCGTCGCCGCGATCCTCGATCTCGGCCTGCGGACGCCCCCCACGTCGTGGCCCTGCTCGCGTGCCGGAACGCTCGATGGCGTCGGGGGAGGAGCGCCCGTGATCGGTGCCGCGGCCGCACCGCGCCCGGCACGTGCCTGCTCGCCGGCATGCCCCACCGTTCGGCCCGCCTCCCTCTGCGAGGTCGGGCGGGGGCCCTTGCGGATCCGTGCGACGCCCCACCTCACCGTCGCGCCGGACGCGCGGGCCGCCGACGATCCCCTCCCAGCGCGCGAGGATACGCGCGGCCTCGTCTGGCACGGACGGATGACCGCGGGTGTGGGGCGCAGCGTCGTGTCCGTGCGCGTACGGCACGGGCCCGACGAAGTCCGCGCACGGACGCCGGTCGTCGCAGGCACGTGGGGCGTCGCCGTCGACACCCGCCCGCTGCGTGAGGGGGTCGCACGCGTCACCTTCGCGGCCGTCGACGGCCTCGGTCGCACCGCACGATCCGTCGAGACGCGGGTACGGATCGACCGAACCCCACCGACGGTGGTGCTCGACGCACCCGCCCATGCGAGCGGTCGGTTTCCCGTCGTCGTGGCCTTCTCCGAGCCGGTCGAGGGGATGCGGGCGGACGCCCTCGACGTCGTCGGCGGGCGCGTAGCGCACCTCGACGGCGACGGTGCGGTCTACGTCGCCCACGTCGTGCCCCACCGGGACGCCGACGCCGTGCGCATCACCATCGAACCGGGCGCCACCCGCGACGCGGCCGGACATGCGAACGCCCGCGCCGACGTCGTCTCGGTCGACCACGAATCGCCGCCGTGGAGCGGGCTCTTCGACGGGGCACCGACGCGTTGGGTCGCGACGCTTCCCGTTCGTTGATCGCGTCGTTGGCGCCTGCGCGCCGGATGTGGCGCGCTCGCACCGCCCCCCCGAAGCGCCCCCCGCATCGTGGGGGTTGGTGACGGGGTCGACCCTACCGGAGCGCCGGCCGCGGCATGATGCACCCCACGGCGGGTGGGGCGCGCAGGTGCCCCCGTCCCGCGGGATGCCCCCACGTCGACGGGGGTCGTCGAGGGAGGCGTATGCGGCTCGATTGGAACGACGGACGGACGCAACTCGGGGTGGCCCTCATCCTTCTGGGGGTGCTGGCGTTGTTGGCCAACACCGGGGGGTTGGCGGGCTTGGGGCGTTGGGTCGGCGTGATCCTGTTCGCCGCCGCCGGCGCGGGGGTGCTGAGCGCCTACCGCGACGTCCCCGGTCGGCTCTGGGCCCTGCCGGTCGGCGTGGGGCTGGTCGGCCTGGCGATCGCGAACCTTCCCGGCGCCTGGTGGGCGGGCGCCCCGTTCGTGGGGGTCGGCCTGGGCTTCCTGGCGATCCACCTGCGCGATCCCGCCCGCGAGCGGTGGTGGGCGATCCTGCCCGGCGGCCTTGCGATCGCGCTGGGCGTGACCGCGAGCCTCGACGAGGTGCGTGGCGTGCCGGACGAGGTCGGTGGGCTGCTGTTGTTCGGGGGGGCGGCGGCGACGTTCTTCGCCCTCACCCGCCTCCGCACCCGCCCGCAACGCTGGGCGATCTGGCCCGCCGCCGCCCTCGCGCTGGTGGCGTTGATGGTGCTCGCGTCGGGCGGCGGCTGGTGGGTGCCGGCGGCGTTGATCCTGGTGGGGGCGGCGTTGTTCCTCGCGCCCGGCCTACGCGCCCGCTGAGTCGTCGTCCGGCGGCCAGGCGGGCCGGGCGACGGCGAAGACGTCCCCGAGCGACGCGTAGTCGAGGCCGGCGAGGCGCGCGACCGGGTCGAGGGCGCGCACGTCGACGTACCCCTGCGCGTCGCGCAGTCCGTCGCGCACGTGCGCGAGGAGGACCCGACCGAACACGACGGTGTTGCCGCCCTCCGGGATGGCGTAGTGGTGGAGCGTCTCGCACTCGAAGGAGACCGGGGCGGCGCTGACCCGCGGGGCGGCCACCCGCTCCGACGGGGTGGCGTCGAGGTTCGCGAAGTCGAACTCGTCGACGTGGTCGGGCGCCTCGACGCTGGTGTCGTTCATCGCCTTCACCAGGTCGCCGCTCGCAACGTTCGCGACGAACCCGCCGGTCGCGACGGCGTTCGTGGCGGTGTCCTTGAGGACGCCGTCGCGCGACCCGACGCTGAACATCAGGACCGGCGGGGTGGAGGCGGCGATCGTGAACCAGGAGAACGGCGCGAGGTTGCGGCGTCCGTCGCCGTCGACGGTCGAGATCCAGCCGATGGGGCGGGGCACGACGGTGCCGTTGAGGAGCTTGTGGCGTTCCTTGGCGTCGAGGGTGTCGAGATCGATGCGCATGGGTGGAGGGTACCGAGATCGACCGCCGAGGTCCCATGCATTCGGACGACACCGTCGATGCGTGCCACCGGTTCGCGAGCGGCGACGTTCGGTACCACGAACAGAGGTTGTTGACAAGGGGGAAACGTACGTGGCGATCGGTGGCGCCCGCTACGCTGCGAATCGGAGGAGGTCGTCCCATGCCCACGCCGAGATTCGTGCTGCGTACGTCCATCATGGTGTTGATCGTCGCGGCTCTCGCAGCCTGCTCAGACGCTCCACGTTCCGACGGGGGCACACCCCCGGATGCGTCCATCCCGGAAATCGAAAATCCGATGGCGGGCGCAGGAGCGCAACATAACGACGTGTTGGTGTGCCTATCGGACGACGGTCCTCGTGAATCCGAAGATCGGTTTGCGGCGATGCAGCGCTGCGGATTCGAACCCACCGCGGACTTCTCGATCGATGATGCGCGTTCGCGTTTCCAGGCGTTCGGTCCCGACTTGCCGGACTGGATCGATTGGCTGATCGCGTCCCCGTTCAACCCGAACCCCAGCATGATGGGGGGAGGCGTCACGTTCGACGAGACGCAGGCGGGATTTCTGGAGGAACTCGGCGCCATCGTAGCGCTCGGTGAAGAGGACACCCCGTCCTCGGAACGTGTCGACGAGGCGCTCGTAGCCCTCGATGCGCTCGAAGGGCGCGCCGTCGACGCGCTCGCCGACGCCGAGGACGACGCCAGCAAGGCCGTTCTTGCGGGCATCGCCATTGCGAAAGCGTCGCTCGGCTACTGGTCCGACATCTGGCTCGACGAGGATGCGGCCGAGCCGTTCGCCAGTGGACCCAAGTGGTGGCAGGTCGTGACGGCGGACGTCGCCGGAGGCATCGTCGGAGGCATCTTCGGGGGTGGTGTAGGAGCCGTGGGCCTCGGAACGGCCGCATCGAAGGTCGTGGGGGACCTCGCCGAGGGAGCCAACGACGAGGGAGCGGGCGGCGTCAACCCGGGAGTGGGCGTCGACGTCGCCGTCGGCCAGGAGCACAACGACACGCTGGCGTGCATGGAATCGACTGCCGACGTGCGCGCGACGCGCACGGCCGATCCCATCTCGCTTCTGATCGACGTCTGTCCCGTCGATGGACTCGATGCCGACATGGCCGATGGATTGCGTGACGTGATGCGAACCGAGCTGGGCCTGCCCGACGCAAGTCACGCTGGTGAATTCGCCGACGGGTTGATCGACGATTGGTCCGGCTGGTTCGACACGGATACGTACACCGATGCACAAAAGCGCTACCTCGAGGAGGTCGGCGTGATCATCGAGAGCATCGACGAGGGGGGTGGGCAAGCGGCGTTCGACCGTGCCCTGCTGCGCCTACGCCTTCTCGAAGGTCGAGCGCGAGGGGACCTCGTAGCCGGTGACGATGCGAGCGTTCTGATGGGATTGAACATCGCGGTGCACTCGTATCAGTACTGGGCCGACAGCGACTTCGTCGCGCCCGCAGCAGGTCGTCCCAAGTGGTGGCAGGTGACCCTCGCGGATGTTGCTGGAGGCGTCGTGGGAGGCATCTTCGGCGGTGGTGCCGGCGCCGTCGGTCTCGGGGCGGCCGCGTCGAAGGTGGTCGGCGACCTCGGGAACGATCAAGACGGCGACGCCGACCCTTGAGGAACCTCTGACGTCAGGCGATTGAACCGACCGAGGCGCTGCAAACGCGGCGCCTCGGTTTCTTGTGGCGACGTGGGCCACCTGCACGGCCGACCCATGCCGTGCGTGGACCTCCACCGACGTCGCGGTGCATGGGACCGAGGGGATCCCACCCGTCCCCGACACGCCTTCATCGGCGCGGGCCGAACGTCCGCGACCCATCCACGCGCTTGCGCTGGGGCCCGCCGATGCGCTAGTCTCATACGGCTGTGTCGCGGCTGGAATCGGCCGCCCC
>PR_CR_10_Liq_1_inCRDRAFT_1000949_pt1 | contig 17082 bp, 16 predicted proteins | sample PRCRCaboRojoPR_3_FD_10241 | JGI IMG/M metagenome (IMG submission 10241)
TGAAAACATCGAGGAAAAATTGCGTCAGTTGGGCGCTGTCATTCGTCGGTTGCCTGCATCATGACGGATTTAAGTCACTCTTTACAACGAGGTGTGGCGTCCAAAAGCGTGCTGTCGCGAAGCGCCATCTCGATGGTGCGTGCCCCATCAGATTGCACGATCTTCACCGGGAGCCAGTTGAACTCGGCTGAGACCCACAAGTCGTAATTTCGGGACGATCCTGTTTTCCTGAAACGATAAAAGTGCTCGGTATCAAAGCAACCCGCCGGGACCTGAATTTGGGCTTGTCCTCGGTATTCGATGCGCTGATTTTCGACATCGTCGCGATCGAGCACCACGTAACCGCGTTGTGGCTGCATGGGCAGATCGGCTTGAAGATCAGCGGCCAGTTGCAATCGAAGCGTCAGCGGATCCAGTAGATCGGGTCTGAGCTCGATGATTTGCTCGCCATCGTGGGTTGAGGTGGCCGAGGTCATGGCATCCCAATCATAGCGATGTTGCCAATAGCGCGTTTGAAAAGGCCCCCTCGAGACGTTGTGATAGGTCAGCGGCACAACGCGAAGCCGGTCTTTTTGCTGTTCCCAAACAAAGTGGCTGGCCTCTGTGACAGACATGGATGCCAATTTGGCCAGCATCGAAGTCGCTTTGGTTTCTGTTTTGAGATGCCACACCGAGGCATTGGCTTTTTTCAATACAAACGATGCCTCGCCGACAGCGCGGCCGTTGTGTGTCACCCGATAATTTGATTCGTGAGCGGGAATGGGAGGCGCATCATTGGCTAGGGCAGTGAGGCTGCCAGTGGCCAGTGACATCCAGATCCCGACCCAGAACCATGGGGTTGACCAAGTTTTGCCCATCAATCGCAATGTCTTCATTTCGATATTCGACCGCATGTCTTGTCAATAGTGCCACACTGGCCTGCATCAATTGATGCTCTAACGGCAGCAACCGTTCGGCGAGGTCGGTGGCGGTGTCGGTCTTGTCTATGCGCATTCGAACCTGGCTGAGAACAGGCCCACCGTCAAGGGCTGCGGTCACAAAATGCACGCTGGCACCGTGCTCGCCATCCCCTGCTTCAAGTGCGCGCCGGTGCGTATCAAGCCCCTTATATTTCGGCAGTAAGGATGGATGGATATTCAGCATCCGACCCTCGAAAGGCATCAAAGCGGTGGGTGTCAAGATCCGCATAAACCCCGCCAAAATCACCCAGTCTGCATGCCAGTCACGAATCTGTGTGACCAATGCGTGCTCAAATTGATTCGATGATGAATGCCTGTCGGGGCGCACCAAAGCCGTGGCCACGCCGAGCCGTTGCGCCTTGGCCAAGCCAGCGGCATCCGCACGATCAGCGATCACGCCGACAATCTCAGCATTAATCAATGAATTGGCATGGACATTTCGGTGAAGGTTCTCAAAGTGGCTGCCGCGCCCAGACAAAAGAATCACCAGCCTTTGAGGCCGATCTTTAGCCATTGACATATTCCACTCTGGGGCGAGCCTCGCTGTGTGGCACCACTTCGCCGATCGCCCAGGCATGCAGACCGTGGTGTTGAGCAATGAACTCAATCAAGGCTGCTGACTGTTCAGCGGGCACCATCAGCACAAAGCCGATCCCCATGTTGAATGTCCGGCGCATCTCTTCAATATCAATCGATCCGGTGCGCATCATCCAATCGAACACTTCAGGCATTGGCCAGGCAGAGGCATCGATTTGGATGCCAAGCGTTTCTGGCACGACGCGCGTGATGTTCTCAGTCAGCCCACCACCGGTAATATGCGCCATTCCCTGAACGGCAAACTGTGGCTGCGATAAGACACTCAGCACAGCAGTGACATAGATCTGCGTCGGCGCGGTCAACGCATTCAGAAGGCTTTGGCCTGATGCGCTGGGCGCGCAGGCCTCGGGGTCCAGCTCGATCAGCTTTCGAATCAGCGAATAGCCATTGGCATGGGGACCGGTGGATTCGATTCCCACGATGTGGCTGGTGGCGCGAATTTGATCCCCATTGATCATTTGATGGCGATCGACGGCGCCGACGGCGAATCCTGCCAAGTCGAACTCATCGTCTGCATACATGTCTGGCATCTCAGCGGTTTCACCGCCGATCAGTGCGCAGCCTGCCTGCCGACACCCATGGGCAATGCCTTCAACAACGCGAGCGGCCTGCTCGACTTGCAAGTGCCCGCATGCGAAATAATCCAAAAAAAACAGCGGCTCGGCGCCGCAGACCAAAATATCGTTGACACACATCGCCACAAGATCAATGCCAATGGTATCGAGCGTGTCCGTATCTTGTGCGAGCATAAGTTTGGTTCCCACCCCATCGGTGCCGGACACCAATACCGGGTCTTTATACCGATCACCCAAGGCAAAAAGCCCCCCAAAGCCACCCAGGCCGGCCATGACCTCAGGCCGATGGGTTCGTGCCACCGCAGGTTTGATGCGATCGACAAGGGCATTGCCCGCATCAATGTCGACACCAGCGTCTTTATACGTCAGGGGTTTCTTCGATGACATCTTGGGTTGAGTGTGCGCTTGTCAAAGGGTTTCATGGGGTCTGTCTGCTCGCCTCCGGCTGGCGCCCTTATGGTATCGTTTCAAGGCCATGAAAACAGCCCTCAATTTAAAAAAAGCCTGCCGAGTGATTGGTCTTGGCATCGCTTTGAGCGCCTTTGGGCCGGCTCAAGCGGCGTTTTTTGAGGCTTTGTACACCGGTGAGGGGGTTTTAACGCAACAAGACAATGCGCAAACCAAAGCCCAGCTGGCCGCCTTGGAAAACGTGCTGTTTCGGCTCACCGGTCAGTGGCAGACTCGCGAGCGCTTAGCGATTGACGGCGATAATATCTCCGGCCTGATTCAGTCTCAGCAGATGGTTGAGCGCGAATGGCTGAATCTTCAAGGCGAATTGGAGACGCAGCTGCGATTGCGCGTGGAGTTTGATGCGATCGCTCTCGATCAACGCTTGGCGGAAGCTGGACTGCGGCGCTGGGGCCGCGAGCGGGTCAGCGTGCTGACCTGGGCGGTGATTGAGCAAGCTTTCAATGTGCGATTGCTGGATGATCCGACGCTGGAGCGCGCATTGAGACAGTGGGCCGATGTCTATGGTTTGGACTTGGTTCGGCCATTGGGTGATGCCATGGATTTGGCGCAGTTGGATCTGGCTGACATCCGGGGCGGCTTTTTGGATCAAGCGGAGCCTGGGCTGGCCCGGTATGGCGCCGGTGTGGCATTGATGCTGGACTTGAGGCCACGAGGCAGCGGCTGGTCGGTGCGTGCTTTTTGGCGAATTGATGGGGTCGATGAGGGTCAGGTTTTTGACGGGGACACGCAGGTTGAGGCGCTGGCGAACGCGCTTGAAGGTCTCTTGCAGGCCCTGGTTCAGCGTTATGCCGTTGATCTTAACGATACGACAACCCAAACCAAGGTCCTTCGCCTGGAGGGCATCACTGACCCGGTTCAATACGCCGAAGCAGTGCGATATCTCAACGATCTCAGCATGATCAATGACCTCCGTCTCATCGAAGCCGCCCAAGACGAGATGGTCTTTGAGGTGATGCTCAGAGGCGATAACTTAATTGACCTTTTGGCGGTCGGGCAGACTTTGAAAGTCACGGGGACCGCGCCAGATGGGGCGGTCACCGTTCGGTTGCAATAAATCAAGCTTACATGTCTCCAAACAGCATTCCCAATGTCCTCACGGTCACCAGAATGGTGGCGGTGATCCCGCTGGTTGGGTTGATGTGGACAGGCCACTACTGGGCGGCTTTGGCCGTGGCGTTATACGCCGGGTTGTCTGATATGTTGGATGGTTACTTGGCTCGTCGTTGCGGTTGGCAGAGTCATTTTGGGGGATGGGCTGACCCTGCTGCCGATAAGTTGCTGATGGGTGCAAGCTACATCACCCTGACACTGATGGACGTGTTGCCGATTTGGTTGACCGGATTGGTGATTGTCAGAGACGGGATGATCATTGGTGGGGCCTTGTTGTATCGCCACTTGTTTGGGCGGTTTGCTGCTCAACCGACGTGGTGGTCTAAGGCCACAACTTTGGCTCAGGTGATGCTGATCTGGTTGGAGCTTTTGATCTTGGCGGGATTGACCATGCCTGACACGATCAATGCCGGAATCATTGCCGTGGTTGGTCTGCTGACAGGAGTCACCTTGATTCAGTATCTGTGGTTGTGGAGTCACCGGGCACGACAAATGGCGCAAACGCTCAAAGGTCAGTCATGAATCCTTTTCAACAAATGCCTCTGGCACTCAAGCCGCCCAGGCGTCCGAGCTTTGAGAATTTCGTTGTGGGCGAGAATGAGGCGGCCGTGGCCACATTGCAAAATGCCCCGACGGTGCCCGGTTGGACGGTGCTTGTGGGGCAGCAAGGCTGTGGAAAGAGTCACTTGGCCACGGCGCTGTTCAACCACGCGTTGGCAGCGGGCCATGCGGCCACCTTTGTGTCGCTGTCTGATGCAAGCCGCTGGCCGCTGTTGGATGACATGGCATCGGCGGTGCTTGTGCTGGACGACGTTGACGCCCTGGCGACCGACCGCTCGGGTGAGATGCGTCTTTTCAATGCATTAAACCGCTGGCATGCCGATCAATCCACCGTGGTGATGACCACCCGCAGCCTTTCGGCGTTTGTGTTGCCCGATCTTTGTTCACGTTTGGGACAGGCGACGCGGTTGACCATCAAGCCGTTGGACGAAGTCGGCTTGGAGGCCATGGCGCATCAACTGGTGGCCGATCAAGACATGCAGCTCTCAGCTGAGGTGGCCCGCTATTTGATTCTGCGTATGCCGCGCAATGCCGATGTGCTGACACGGACGATGAATGCGCTGATGACGCAGGCGTTAAGCGAGCGCCGCGTCATTACCAAACCCATGGTTCGGGCGTTACTCGATCATTGAGGCGTTGACGTCCCGCCGGCCATTGACAGATCAACCTCCAGGCTGGACCGATCCACACCCAGTTGAAACTCAATGCGCTCAGTCTGGGTGATTTGGCCCCACGAGCGGACGCGCTCAAGCCACTCGGCTTGAGCCGCGATGGCAGGCCACAGGGACAGCGAGTCGCGAAGCACATCCAGCTGATCAAGCTGAACAACGCCCATCACCCACGGCACGACATCATCTGATGCAGAGTCGCCGAGCAAGCGCTGTTGCGATCTCGTGGAGCGCTGCTGGGGGACATCGGGTGTCGCGCTGGCTCGGATGGATGAGGGCGTGGTGGACAGGTAGACCGGCACCCCCGCGACCATATCGGTCAGCTTTTTCGGGAGCGCAACGGGCGTTTGGTTGGGACGCAGATCCAACCGGGCCAGATCGGGCGAGAACAGTTGTGCCAGGCCCAACACAACCTGCGGGTCGCGTAAAAATAGTTCAGTGGCATACTGAGGCGCGGGGCCTGTGCTCGTGTCGGCCCAGCCCTCCAGCCGGCTGGTGAGGCCCATCACACCGCTGAACAATGGCGGTATCGGCCGATTGGCCAACGACCGCACACGGCGACGCTGGCGGCTGAGCGCCTCGGCATGGGGACACGCGCTGGCACCAGCGTCGGCCGCATCAGTCCAGGCGAGCATTCGCTCTCGAATGCGCGACAGATTGACTGCGAATCCGATGCCCGCGATCTTTGCATGTCGCACAGCAGTGGCATCAACCGCCGGGCCAGTGGGTTCATCCAGTGTCGGATCTGGGCGCCACAGCGGGGTGTCGATGCTCGCTCGCCAATGCAGTTGATTGTCATCGAGTCTGTGGGTGCCCAGACGAATCGAGCGCACCGGTAAGGCATCGGGCGGCCAGAGCGCACGGCATGCAGCAGACACCCAACCCGCTTGGGTCAGGGCCGTGTCGAGATTGATGCGGGCGCTCAAGTGGCCATCAAAGCGGTGGTCTTCGTTGAACCGATGCCAGCGCTTTGCGGTCCAGGGATTGATGGCGGGCGGAACGCGTCGGCCAGACTGATTGTTTGTGCCGGCAAGATGCCAAATCACCGTGAGGTGATCGGCGCGGGCAACAAGCTCAACGACAGACGGTGCCGCCTGTTCACTCAGCCATCGGCCCGCCGGAAGGGTCATACGAGTGGCCGTGGATCCATCATCAGGGCCGGCGGTGGCTGGAGGCCAATCGGGCTGCAGTTGCGACCACCAGCGCCAAAACGCCTCCACGTCGCTCAGCGGCAGTCGCGCGATCAGCTGATTGGGGCGGGCATGCACAGCAAAAAATCCATTGGGATCAAAACCCGCCGCGCGCCATCGCTCAGCGGTCTGCAGCTGATCCAGGATCCCGCCAATGGAGGGATATCGACGCCACTGCGCCGCGCCATCGAGCAATCCTGGCCATCGGGCCGGGCTCATCAATCGATTCCACTGGCCATCGGAGAGGCGGCGGTTGTTGGCAATCACAATGGGGCTGTCGAGCTCGATCTCGTCGAGCCATGGGTTGGCGGGGACTGGCGCTGTCGCTTCGGTGTCTGATCGGCAAGCGACCAAGACCAGCGCTGCAACCACCAGCGCGCTGAGTCGCCAAAGTTGGGTTGGGATTGACGGGATCATGGGCCGTGTTGGCCTAGCCCAAGGCCTTAACATCGGCGATCAACTGCTGAGCGACTTTTTGAGCATCGCCATAGAGCATGCGCGTGTTGTCTTCAAAAAACAGAAGGTTCTCGATGCCTGAAAAGCCCGTCCCTTGGCCACGCTTGACAACAATGCAGTTTTTGGCCTTGTCGACATCCAAGATGGGCATGCCATAAATGGGCGAGCTGGTGTCTTTGCGGGCCGCAGGGTTGACCACATCGTTTGCGCCGATCACCAACGCCACATCGGTGGTGGGGAATTGCGCATTGATGTCTTCAAGATCATGAATCATGTCATAGGGGACCCCTGCCTCGGCCAGCAGCACATTCATATGCCCGGGCATGCGCCCGGCGACAGGGTGGATGGCAAAGCTCACCTTGACGCCGCGCTGCGCCAAAAGTTCGCACAACTCCCAAATCTTGTGTTGGGCTTGGGCAACGGCCAAGCCATAGCCGGGGACAATGATGACTTTCTCAGCATAGGCCAGCTGAATGCCAGCATCGGTGGCGTCGATGGATTTGATTTCGCCGGTCAGAGCACCCCCTTGGGTCTCCTCTTCGGCTTGGCCAAAGCCTGCAAACAAGACGTTGGCCAGCGATCGGTTCATGGATCGGGCCATCAGCTGGGTCAGCAATGACCCGGCAGCGCCGACCACGATGCCTGCAATCATCATGGCGGGGTTTTGGAGCACGTAGCCTTCGAAACCCACCGCCAAGCCCGTCAGGGCGTTGTATAAGGAAATCACCACAGGCATGTCCGCCCCGCCGATGGGGATGGTCATCAACACGCCAAGCACCAAAGCCAGGCCAAAAAAGGCCGCGAGCACCGCGGGGCTGGCTGGCGCCACCATCAGATAGATGCCCAAGCCCAACACCGCTGCAAAGACCGCGGTATTGATCACATGTTGGCCTCCAAACCGCCAGGCCTTCTTGATCCACCCTTGCAGCTTGGCAAAGGCGATCAATGATCCGCTGAAAGCGACCGCCCCGATGATGCCACCGAGCACCGCCAAGACGATGGTGACCGTGTCCAAAACCACCTCACCGGAAATCAGTTTCAGCAGTTCCACGGCAGCAATGGCCGCGGCGGCACCTCCACCCATGCCGTTGTACAGCGCAATCATTTGAGGCATGTCGGTCATGGCGACACGTCGGGCGCTGACCCACGCGGCCAGGCCGCCGGTGCCAATTGCCAAAAGCATCAGTCCATAGTGGTCAGACACTTTGGGGTGGGCAAAGGTCACCGCCACAGCCACCGCCATCGCCCAGCCAGAGAGCACAATCCCACGGCGGGCGGTCACAGGAGAACTCATGGCTTTAAGCCCATAGATGAGCATCACTGCGGCCAAAAAATAGGCCAGTGGCACGACAAATTCAATCACGGCACTCATCATGAATTGTCCTTGTCCTGCCCGGACGATTTAAACATCTCCAGCATTCGGTCTGTCACCACATAGCCCCCGACCACGTTGCCAGCAGCCAGAAACACCGCGATAAAGCCAACAATGATCTCCGCGGTGGTGGTGGCCATGCCAAGAATGACCATGGCCCCCACCAAAACAATGCCGTGAATAAAGTTTGACCCAGACATCAACGGCGTATGCAAAATCGCAGGGACGCGTGCGATGATTTCGATGCCGGTGAACGCCGCCAGCATGAAAATATATAAAGCCACCCAGCCTTCCATCACGCGATCTCCTCTAGCTTTCTTGGGTAAAGTCTTGATGAACGATTTGCCCCTCGAAGCTCAGCAAACACCCTCGAATGACCTCGTCATCTTGATCAATCACCACCTGTCCGTCTTGCACAATCAAACGCATTAAGGCAGTGATGTTTTTGGCATACATCTCAGAGGCATGCAGCGGTGCCATCGAAGGCACATTGATCGGCCCATGAACCACCACGCCATTGTGAGTGATGGTTTGATCAGGTTTGGTCAGTTCGCAGTTGCCACCGCTTTGGGCCGCCAAGTCGACAATCACAGAACCTGAGCTCATGCCCTCAACCATGGCTTGGGTGATGATGACCGGCGCGGTTTTCCCGGGAATGGAGGCCGTGGCAATCACCACATCGGCTTTGGCCAGGTGTTTGGCCAGCACATCGGCTTGCTGCCTTTGCTCGTCTTCGGTCAACGCACGGGCGTAACCGCCATCACTTTCAGCATCCACGCCGGTGTCAATCATCACCGCGCCCAGGGATTCAACCTGCTCGCGAGCGGCTTTTCGAATATCGTAGGCTTCCACTTGAGCGCCCAGCCGCCGGCTGGTGGCAATGGCCTGCAGGCCGGCCACCCCTGCGCCGATAACCACCACTTTGGCCGGTCTAAGCGTGCCCGCTGCTGTGGTTAACATTGGAAATAATCGAGGAGACAGTTGCGCGGCCAGAATCACCGCTTTATAGCCGGCCACGGTGGCTTGTGAGGACAACACATCCATGGCCTGAGCGCGCGTGATTCGAGGCACCAGCTCCATTGACATCAGTGCGATGGGCGCGCTTGCTGCAGCGAGCAAGGTCGCAAGGTTGTGATGCGGATCGAGCTGTCCCACCACCACCGCGTGCGGCTTGAGCGCGGCGATCACTTCAGCGGGGGGTGCCTGGACGCACACCAGAATGTCAGCCCGTTGGGCGACTTGTTGCGCTTGGCCGACCCATTCGGCGTCCGCCCAGCCGGGGTGGTCATCGCTGAAGCCGGCGGCTTGGCCCGCTTGCGCTTGGATCACCACTGAGTGGCCTTGTTGAAGCAATTTCGAAACGCTGCCCGGATCGAGGGCAACGCGCCGCTCACCCGCCGCTGTTTCTTGGATGACGCCGATGACTGCACTCATACCCACACCTCACTCGCGTATTCATCGAGTGTAGCGCTTGGCTGTGAACAGAATCAAATGGACTCCGATGGGGGCCGAGTTGATGGCCAAGCCCCCATCCATTGATCGCGCGCCGTCTGGAGGCGCTCGGGCGTCCCCAAATCCAACCACTGGCCCTTAAAGTGCGTGCCGGTGAGCTGCTCGGCCCGAATGGCAGACTCGAGAACTGGGCGCAGTCGGCGGTGGCCCTCCGGCAGTTGACCAAAGAGCTCGGTGGAGAACACGCCCAAACCTGCGAAGGTCACCGTCCTCTCGGTTGAGTCCTTGGGCAGCTGGATCAAGCCATCGTCCAACACAAAATCTCCCGCGGGGTGATGGTTGGGATTGTCGACCATGATTAAATGACCGGCACGTTGTAAGCGATGGGTGGTCAGTTGACGGTAATCCAAGTCGCACCATGCATCCGCACTGATCACCACAACTGGCCCCGGTGTAAACCGGTCAATGGCATGGCGAATGCCACCGGCTGTCTCCAGCGCCCCTTGAGGCTCTTGAGAATAGCTCACCTTGAGCTTGAGCAACGGCGGTTGGCTTAGCCATTCCTCCAGCGCCTTGGGGATCTGCTCACCCAACCAACCTAAGTTAATCACAACGTGCTCAATGCCTGCCATGTGCAACCGTTGAAGTTGATGAACCAAAAGCGGCCGGTCCCCGATCGTAAGCAACGGTTTGGGGGCAGTGTCGGTCAGTGGTCGCAGCCGCTCGCCGCGGCCTGCCGAGAGCACCATTGCTTGAGTAATGAGCGCAGATGCAGCGGTCATCATGCCCGCTCCGGCGTGGCGCGCTGCCGCCAGGCATGAATCAGCTCAGCCAACGGGCTCAAGCGCGGCAGACGCCCCAGTGTGTCGCTCAGATAGTCAAAAAAACGCGGTGTATCGGCCAGGTAGTGGGGTTTGTGATCACGATAAGCGATGCGCGCAAAGATGCCAATGACTTTGAGATGGCGTTGAACACTCATCGCATCGCACCACATCAACCACTCATTGGCTGAGTCTGGAACGCTCACCCCCTGGGTCAATAGCCGATGTCGATGCCGCTCGAAGGCCTCATCGACTTGGTCGCGTGGCCAACTGATAAAAGCATCCAAATACAACGAGACCAAGTCGTAAGTGACCGGCCCGATGCAGGCGTCTTGAAAATCGATAATGCCTGGGTTGGGTTGGCTGACCATGAGATTTCGGGGCATAAAATCGCGATGACAGAACACCTGCGTTTGGCTTGTGGCCACATCAATCAACTCAGCGCACAGCGCATGCCACCGATCGAGCTCGGCAGCCGTGGGCGTGACCGACCAATGTTGGGCCAAAAACCAATCGACAAATAAATCCATCTCTCGTTGAAGCTTTGCAGCGTCGTATACCTCAAGCCCCTGAGTTGCCACCTGCGTTTGCATCGTCTCCAGAGCACTTAAGGCCTCGTCCAGCAGCGCAAACGACGGTGCGTCTTGCAAGGCCTCAAGAAAAGTCTGCTGACCTAAGTCCGTCAACAGCATCCACCCCTCGCCAGGCTCACATGCCAGGATCGTGGGCACATGAAGTGACGCTGACGACAGGCGCTGTTGGACGTCAATAAACGGTGAGATCTCGGGGCTGTTGGGTGGAGCATCCATGACGATGAATGTTTGGTTGGAGCCGCGCAGCCGAAAATAGCGCCTTGAGCTGGCGTCTGATCCAATGGCCTCAACAGACCAATGACTGCCCTCGAGCTGAGAGATGCCCCATTCGCACGCCGCCGCCGCGCGCGCATCCATCAGTTCAAGTGTTCCGCCATGTCGTGTTGGCAACACCAACGCCAGCTCTGAGTCCAGCTGTCCAGCGCTTGCGCATACCGTTTTGCAAACGTCTGGAGGTCACCGGCAAGCGCCTCCAAGTGCGCTTCGGCATGCTCATCAACGCCCGCCATTTGCTCTGCCACCTGTGTAAACAAGGGTTTCAGCCAGGCCGGGGGGTCAGCTTCAGCAGCGGTTTCATTGATGTCTTTGAGCTGCGCTGCTTGAAGTTCAGCCAGCTGATTGAGCAATTGGGCTTTCAGAGTTTGCGAGTTTAAGTTCGCCAGGTGCTCAAGGCATGCTTTTAAGTAGGCCAACCGAGTTGCGTGGTGACCCTTGGACATATCCAAGGTCGAAATCCAGTCGCACAGCACACGAATGACTCCATGGCGCTTGTGAAGGGAGGGATCGACTGAGAGGTTGTCCTCGGTCCAGCTTCGTTTGTCCTCGGGCCGGTGGGGCAACATCATCGGCAACTGCGCACACATCGCGTCGGGGTAGAGAAAACGAATCAAAACACCAAACAACAAGTCCTCATTGCGGCCTTTCGCTGCGGTGGGCAGCAGCATCACCCGATTGTCGATCCCCGTCAGGGTCGTTGTCATCAGATGAAAATCCGTGGTGATCTGTGTGCCCAAGCTGGACCGCGCGAAGCGTCGATTGAACAGGCGGTTTTTCCACGCCGCGTCTTGATGACAAATGGCGCTGAGTTCATCGGCCGGGAGGCCAAAGAGCCAGGTCATGGCGCTTGTTCCCGGATCGCCCAAAGTCCCGTTGGTTGTCAGACGGATGACCGGGTCGCCACTGAGCTCATGGAGGGTTTGGGCGTCGATGCGACTGAGCAGCTCGGGATGGCGGGGGGCCTGACTGGCAACCACGTTGGCCAGTGATTGGCCCAGCCACTGGGCATGAAGCGCCACTGGGTTGACGGTCAGCGTGGGAAATTGGCTGGCCTCGGGTTGATCGGGATCAACGAACGCGGTCTTTTGATGACGGTCTGCTTGGATGTGAATGCTGGCATGCCCGTCGGGCAAGCCAAAGGGGCTGAGTGTGGCATCGTCGTCGAGTATGCACAGTCGTTGACCGGCCGCCAACAACAGGGCGGTGTTCAGACTGGCGCCATAGGTGGGCTCGGGATCATGTTCATCACCTTCAATCAGCCAATGAAGCCAATCGTGATCGGCCCCGGCGCGCTCGGCGATCAGTTTGATCAGCGCGCGACGTCTGTCGATGTCCACGTGGTGGACGTTGCCGGTCCACTGCGCGGCAAACGCATCGATCGCTGTGCGGTTTATTGACACGCTTGATGCCTGCTTGGAGTCATCAAGCACCCAAATCGTCAGATCGGGCCCGCCGGATAGCGTGTGCTGGAGGCTGGCCAGAAGTTGACTCAAGTTGTCTGGTCGATCGCAGGTTCGAATAAAGCAATGGCCTAACGCTGGCGCAGGGGCATCCTGGCCAGCCGTCACGCTCAGGCCCTGCAGCAGCGTCGACTCCGGGATCAACAGTCCACGGTCTTTGAGATGCTCAAGCCCCTCTTGAACAGCGCCGGCATGTTTCGATGACAGGCCCAGCGTCTTCGCAATGTGCCGACGGTGGCCATCCATGTCCCTGAGCTCATTGCACAAGCCCAAAAGCTGAGCCAATTGCGCGTTGATCTGCTGGGGTGGGTATTGCCCCTGTGGCTGAATCAGCACAGCCTCGGCGTTGATCGGATGGCCTCGAAATGGCGGTGCCATGTAGCGCTTTGGTGGCTCAGTCGATTTGGCCTGGGGGGTCGCATCCAGGCTCATTGAGAAGTCAAAAGAATCGTTTTGCTCTGTCATCGCATCAAGCCTTGTCACACTGTCCGAGAAGGGCCTTCACCCCAGTCTACGGGATCCCCGATCTTCACGTAATTCATACTGATTTGGTCTTCATTTGTTATGATGTGATTAATAAGTATTGGGCGAGGCCATTATGCTCCGAATCAGCAAGCTGACAGACTATGCCACGGTGCTGCTCGCCGAGCTGGCTCGGCAACAGCCGTGGGATGCGCGTGCCTCGGCCAATCAGCTTGCAGAGGTTACCGCGATTGAGCCATCCACGGTGGCAAAAGTCCTCAAAATGTTGGCCAGGGGCGGCTTGGTGCGCTCCATTCGGGGCGTGAACGGAGGCTATCAGCTCACTGCTCGCCCCGCCGACATGTCAGTGGCGGCGATTGTCGAAGCCATGGAAGGCCCGATTGCGATGACCGAGTGCGGCCTTGAGCCGGGTTTGTGCTCGCACGAGGCCTACTGCAGCCTGAAAAGCAGTTGGCAAACGATCGGTTCAGCCGTCGAGCAGGCGCTGCAAGACCTCAGTCTGGCGGACTTGGCTGGCTTAAACAAGTCAAAGCCGATGCTGGGGCAAGGCAAAATCCCGATCACCACGCATTTTGATGGGTGAGTCGGGGCTTTCAGCTTCTGCCAACAATCAGACGATCGAAAATCCATGGCTGCGAACGTGCAGCCAACACACGCGATACTTGGATATGACCTATGAGTGAGACAGTCGAAAAAATTGAAAGCCGACTCCAGCAACGGTACACCGCTGGATTCACAACGGACATTGAGTCGGACATGATTCGTCCAGGTTTGGATGAAGAAATCGTTGCGATGATTTCAGCGAAGAAAAATGAGCCTGAGTGGCTGCTGGAGTGGCGACTGAAGGCGTATCGCCATTGGCTGACCATGAAGGCGCCAAACTGGGCTCATTTGGATGTGCCGGCGGTGGATTTTCAGGCCATTCACTACTACGCGTCGCCGAAACAAAAAAATCGGCCCAAGAGCTTGGATGAGGTTGATCCTAAGCTGTTGGAGACCTTTGACAAGCTGGGTGTGCCGCTTCATGAGCGGGCGCGCTTGGCTGGCGTGGCGGTGGATGCCGTCTTCGACTCGGTCTCGGTTGGCACCACGTTTCAAAAGGAACTCGAAGAGGCGGGCGTTATTTTCTGTCCGATGAGCGAGGCAGTGCAAAAGCATCCGGACTTGGTTCGGCAGTACTTGGGCACGGTCGTGCCTCACACCGATAACTTTTTTGCAGCACTGAACTCGGCGGTGTTTTCCGATGGCTCATTTGTCTATGTGCCCAAAGACACGGTGTGTCCGATGGAGCTGTCCACCTATTTTCGGATCAATGCGCGCGACACGGGTCAATTTGAGCGGACGTTGATTGTTGCAGAGCCTGGCTCAAAGGTGAGTTACTTAGAAGGGTGCACGGCGCCGATGCGCGATGAGAATCAACTGCACGCGGCGGTGGTTGAGCTGGTGGCGCTAGAGCAAGCGCAAATCAAGTATTCCACCGTCCAAAATTGGTATCCCGGTGATGAAAATGGCAAAGGTGGCATTTATAACTTTGTGACCAAGCGCGGGGATTGCCGAGGCGATGACTCACGGATCTCATGGACTCAGGTTGAGACAGGCTCAGCCATCACGTGGAAATATCCCTCTTGCATTATGCGCGGAGATCGCTCAGCGGGTGAGTTTTATTCGGTCGCGCTGACTCATAACCATCAGCAAGCCGACACCGGTACAAAGATGATTCACTTGGGCAAAGACTCCACAAGCAAGATCATTTCAAAAGGCATCTCGGCTGGGAAAAGCAACAACAGTTACCGCGGCTTGGTGAGAGTGGCGAAAAAAGCGGACAACGTTCGAAACTACACCCAGTGTGACAGCCTTTTGATTGGCAAGACCTGCGGGGCACACACTTTCCCCTACATCGAATCGGCCAACGCCGGGGCCAAGATTGAGCATGAGGCCACGACGTCCCGCATTGGTGAAGATCAGCTGTTCTACTGCCGGTCCCGTGGGCTGGATGAAGAGGAGGCAGTGGCACTGATTGTCGATGGGTTCTGTAAGGAGGTCTTTAAAGAGCTTCCCATGGAATTTGCGGTTGAGGCCAAGGCGCTGTTGGAAATCTCGTTGGAAGGCTCTGTCGGGTAACACCACCAAGCGGCCGATCGGGTGAAGCCTAATGAGCCGGACTTGGCGTGAAATGAATTGAATTGAATGGTTGGATTATCGAATATGTTGAAAATAAAAAACTTGCACGTCAGTGTTGAAGATCAAGAAATCCTTAAAGGCCTGGATTTAGAGATTGGCCCCGGTGAGCTGCACGCCGTGATGGGCCCAAACGGGTCTGGCAAATCCACCCTCGGCTACACACTGGCCGGGCGTGAGGATTATGAAATCACCAGCGGCTCGATTGAGTTTGATGGTGAAGACCTCGGTGAGATGGAGCCCGATGAGCGCGCCGCGGCAGGTTTATTCTTGGCTTTTCAATATCCGGTTGAAATCCCTGGAGTCAACAACGCTTACTTTCTCAGAGCCGCACTGAACGCGCAGCGTAAAGCGCGTGGGGAATCAGAGGTGGACGGCGTTGAGTTTTTAAAGATGGTGCGTGAGTCGCTCAAAGGCCTGGACATGGATGAGTCATTGCTCAAACGCGCCGTGAATGAAGGCTTTTCAGGGGGCGAGAAAAAACGAAATGAAATCACTCAGATGGCAGTTTTGCAGCCGAGATTGGCGATCTTGGACGAGACCGATTCTGGGCTGGACATTGATGCGCTCAAACTGGTCGCTGAAGGGATCAATCGTTTGAGAGATGGTCAGCGTTCATTTTTGGTGATCACCCACTATCAACGCTTGCTTGACTATCTCTCTCCGGATCACGTGCACGTCTTATCGGACGGTCAGATTGTTGAAAGCGGCGGGCCAGAACTTGCGCATCGTCTGGAAGAGCAAGGCTACGCGCACCTGGAGAGGGCATCGGCATGAGCGCGTTGGCCCAAACATTGATGCCAGAGGCACAGGCCTGCGCTGATGACTATGAAGCCACACGTAAGGTGGGTTTGCAGCGTTTGATGCAGCATGGTTTTCCTGACCAAAAAACGGAGGCCTGGAAGTACACGCCGTTGCGGGTCCTTGAGCAGCGGGAGACGCAAACAGAACCCAGGACAATGGGTGAGCCTGCGGCCTTGCCTGCCTGGCCTGTGGCTGGCACCTTGCTGCATTTTGATCATGGCATTTTGCAGTGCGACCCCGGCGAGTTGGCGGAGGGTTTGACACTGATGCCAGCCGATCCCAAGGCGCTTGAGCAGCGTGACTTTGACGCGCTGTATGGTGGCCGTGAGGGTGCATTTTCTTGGCTTAATTTGGCGCGATTTGACCACGCCTGGCATCTCCAGGTCAGTGGTGAGCACACTGTCATCATGGCCACCACCACAACTGATGCATTCAGTGCCGACGTGCACCCACGGATCAGGATTGAGGTTTTGCCAGGCGCTCGATTAACGCTGTTGCAGGATCAAACAGACGCCGGCCAAGGCTTGGTCAACATGAACTGTGAGATTGACGTGGCCGAAGGTGCGCAAGTCGAGCACGTGCTTTGTTGCAAAAACCATGAATCGGTTTGGGTGCAACGGACCGATGTTGATATTCACAAAGCGGCTGAATATCGTGTGGTGGCATTTGACCGCGGTGGCCGACTCACACGCCATGACCTCACCATGCGCTTACGTGAAGGCACTGCCCACGGTGAGATTGATGGGCTCGTCGTCATGGATGGGCACCAGCATGTGGATTGGCATACTGAGATTGTTCACTGCACCGGCCACACCAACAGCCGCGAAGCGTTTCGGATGCTGGCAGGTGGCACAAGCGTTGGGGTGTTTAATGGACGCATTCATATTTTCCCCGATGCCGATGACTCACACTCGGATCTCAACACTGCCAACTTGCTGCTGAGCGACCAAGCTCGGGTGAACATCAAACCGGAGCTTGAAATTTATTCTGAGGAGGTGACGGCCAGTCACGGTGCCACCATTGGCCAGCTGGACGATCGATCGCTGTTTTACATGC
>PR_CR_10_Liq_1_inCRDRAFT_1000950_pt1 | contig 17082 bp, 16 predicted proteins | sample PRCRCaboRojoPR_3_FD_10241 | JGI IMG/M metagenome (IMG submission 10241)
GCCCCTCGGATGATCTGGCCTTTGAGCGGATCGTGAACACGCCCAAGCGCGGGCTTGGTGACAAGGCGCAGCAGACCATTCAGCGGATTGCGCGGGAAAACGGGGTGTCCTTGCTGGATGGGGCGGCCTTGGCGGTGGAGCAGGGCGCGATCAAGGGCAAGGGGGCCAATGCGCTGGGCAAGCTGGTGGTGGACCTGTCGCGCTGGGGCCGGATGACCGGGGATAAGGACCTAAGCCATGTGGAACTGGCCGAGATCATCCTTGATGAGTCCGGCTATACCGAGATGTGGCAAAACGACAAGACGCCCGAAGCGCCGGGGCGGTTGGAGAACCTCAAGGAATTGGTGAAGGCCTTGGAGCAGTTCGAGAACCTTGGTGGGTTCCTCGAACACGTCAGCCTGATCATGGATAATGAGAGCGAGGAGCAGGGCGAGAAGGTCAGCATTATGACCCTGCACGCCGCCAAGGGGCTGGAATTTCCCGCCGTGTTCCTGCCGGGGTGGGAGGATGGCCTCTTTCCCTCGCAGCGCTCAATGGACGAGAGCGGCCTCAAGGGCGTGGAGGAAGAGCGGCGACTGGCCTATGTGGGTATCACCCGGGCTGAAGAGATTTGCACCATTTCCTTCGCCGGCAATCGGCGGGTCTATGGCCAGTGGCAAAGCCAGATGCCGAGCCGGTTCATTGATGAGTTGCCCGAGGAGCATGTCGAGGTTCTGACCCCGCCGGGATTATATGGCGGGGGCTATGGTGCCGCGGGTGGGATCGGCCAATCGGGGCTTGAGCAGATGGCGGCGGAGGCCAATGTCTACAACTCCCCCGGCTGGCGGCGGATGCAGTCGCGCGCAGGCGAGCGGCCCATTTCCCAACCCCGCGAAAGCAAATCCAGCGTGATCGACGCGCAGGCGGTGAGTTCCCACACCATGGGCGAGCGGGTCTTTCACCAGAAGTTCGGCTATGGCGCGATTGTCGGGATCGAGGGGGACAAGCTGGAGATCGATTTCGAGAAGGCGGGCGTGAAAAAGGTTGTGGCGCGGTTTGTCACCGGCGCGGATGATGTGCCGTTTTGAGCGAAAATCCATCGCGAAACGCCCCTTTTCACGGCTCGTATCTAAGTTATATATGCAGGTCACGACACAGGGTTGAGACAGCGCGTTGAGCATGAGCCAGCATCAGGTGATCACGGCAGGGCCTATGGGGGACGACGGGGATGATACCTCGGTCGTGGTGGAAACCCGTACCAAGACCAAGCGGCCACCGCTCTACAAGGTTTTGCTGTTGAACGATGACTATACGCCGATGGAATTCGTGGTGGCTGTGCTGGAGCGGTTTTTCGGCATGAACCACGCGCAGGCCTTCGAGATCATGCTGACTGTGCATAAAAAGGGCGTGGCCGTGGTCGGTGTCTTCAGCCATGAGATTGCCGAGACCAAGGTGGCGCAGGTGATGGATTTCGCACGCCAGCACCAGCACCCGCTGCAATGCACCATGGAAAAAGAGTAACGTGGCGCAGGTGTCTCGCCTGACGCTGGCCGTGGAGGCGGGCGATTTGGCCTTGCCCGAGGTGGGGCGCATTGCGGTTTTCGCGCCGCGAGGCGACACTGATCTGTCGGCGCTTCCCAAGGGCCGGGTGCAGGTCATCACCGGGTTCAAGCCGGATGTCGATGCCTTTGCCAAGCAAGAGTTCAACTGTGCAGTTGCGCCGCAGCGAACCTATGCCGCCGCTGTCGTCTTTGTGCCGCGCGCCAAGGCGCAGGCGCGGGCGCTTGTGGCCAAGGCTTGTGCGGTAAGCGAGGGCATTGTCATTGTTGATGGGGCCAAGACCGACGGGGTGGATTCGATCCTCAAAGCGGTGCGGGGCCGAGTGCCGGTCTGGGGTCCTGTGAACAAGGCGCATGGCAAATTGTTCTGGTTCGAGGCGGGCGCGCATTTCACCGATTGGGCCGTCGCAGGAACGCAAGAAATTGCGGGCGGTTATGTCACCGCGCCGGGGGTATTTTCCGCCGATGGGGTCGATCCGGCCTCACGGCTGTTGGGCGATCACTTGCCTGAGAAATTGGGCGCGGTGGTGGCCGACCTTGGGGCCGGTTGGGGATACCTGAGCCGCCGGGTTCTGGAGCGCGAAAGCGTCGAGCGGGTGCATTTGGTGGAGGCCGATCACGCCGCCTTGGACTGCGCCAAGCAGAACGTAAGTGATCCGCGCGCCGCGTTCTATTGGGCCGATGCCACAACATGGCACGCGCCCGAGCCGGTGGATAGCGTTGTGATGAACCCCCCCTTTCACACCGGTCGTGCCGCCGACCCCGACCTTGGCCGTGCCTTCATTGCGCAGGCGGCCGGGATGCTGAAGCCCAAGGGACAGCTTTGGATGGTCGCAAACCGGCATTTGCCCTATGAAACCGCGCTGTCCGAGCGGTTTGGTGAGGTAACGGAAATCACCGGCGACAATCGCTTCAAGGTGCTGCGCGCCACGCGGCCTGCGCGAAAGCATAGGTAGAAAGCCCTTTTCCCGGTTTTGCTGCTTGGCGTAGGTTCAACCGGCAGAATCACCACAGGAGTGTTCCGCGCATGTCATTTTCAATTTCCGGCAAGACCGCCATCGTCACCGGCGGGGCCAATGGTATCGGGCTAGCCATCGGGCGGCACTTTGCCGACAAGGGCGCGAATGTGATGTTCGCCGATATGGACGAAGAGCGCCTGATCAAGGAATTGGGGGAAAACAAGGAGGATAGCAATATCCGCTATTTCGCCGGGGACCTTCGGGAAAAACTGACCTTGGCCAACCTTTTGTCGGCGACGATTGATGCCTTCGATCAGGTGGATATCCTGATCAACGGGTCACGGCAGGTGGTGCCCTCGGACCCGCTCAATCCCGATGACGACGCGGTTGAGATGCTGTTACGGCAAAACCTGTTGACCTCGCTTCGGTTGAGCCAGTTGGTGGCCAAGCGGATGATCAAGCAGGCGGAGGGCAAGGAGGGGGGCATGGCGGGCACCATCGTCAACCTGTCGTCGATTGCTGCGCGCCGTACGCATCCCGATCTGCTGGCCTATTCGGTGTCCACGGCGGCCCTGGACCAGATGACGCGCAGTTTGGCGGTGGCCTTGGCGCCGCACCGCATTCGGGTAAACGCGGTGGCCTTCGGGTCGGTCATGTCGGCCTCGCTGAAAGACACGTTGCGCGACAACCGCAGTTTCCGCAGTGACATCGAGGAGCACACGCCGTTGGGACGGATCGCCTCGCCCACGGAATTGGCCGAGGCGGTGCAGTATCTGTCGTGTGACGGGTCGGGGTTCATGACCGGGCAGATCATGACGGTGGATGGCGGGCGGTCTTTGCTGGACCCGGTTGCGGCACCTGCGCACTGAGGCTGGTCTTGGCTTGGGGTGCCTGCTAGGGAACGCCAAAGACAGGAGGAACACGCCCATGACATCCGATTTCACCGAAGAAAAACGCCGTGCGGCTGCGTGGTTTCGAAGCCTGCGTGATGAGATCGTCGCCGCTTTCGAAGGCTTGGAAGACAGCCACGCCGAGGGGCCGTTGAGCGATGCGGAGCCGGGCCGTTTCGAGGTGAGTGAGACCAAGCGCAAAAGCGACGACGGGTCAGACGCGGGCGGCGGGTTGATGAGCGTCATGCGTGGCGGGCGCGTATTTGAGAAAGTCGGCGTCAATGTCTCCGAAGTGTACGGGACATTGGGCGAGGCGGCGCAAAAGGCCATGGCGGCGCGCGGTGTGCCGGGGATGGACAGTGACCCGCGTTTCTGGGCCAGCGGCATCAGCCTTGTGGCCCATATGCAGAACCCGCATGCGCCGGCGGTTCACATGAACACGCGGATGTTCTGGACNCCGGGGGCGTGGTGGTTCGGCGGCGGGTCGGACTTGAACCCTTGCATTGAGTATGACGAGGACACCGCCCATTTCCACGCCACGCAAAAGGCGCATCTCGACCCGCATGGCGCGGATATTTACCCGTGGCTCAAGGATTGGGCGGATGAGTATTTCTATATCCCGCACCGGCACCGGGCGCGGGGTGTGGGCGGTATTTTCATGGATGACCGCAATACCGGCGATTGGGAGGCCGATTTCGCCCTGACGCAGGATATTGGCCGGGCCTTCCTGCCCGCCTTCCTGCCCTTGGTGGAAAGGCGCCGGGTGCAGGAGTGGGACGCGGCCGACAAGGACGCGCAATTGGTCCATCGCGGGCTCTATGCCGAATACAACCTTGTCTACGACCGAGGCACCAAGTTTGGCCTTGCCACGGGCCATGATGCCAATGCGGTGTTGATGAGCCTGCCGCCCTTGGCGAAATGGATTTAAGGTGCCGAAATCTTCAAAAGATTTCGGTCCGATTTCTTTTGAAGAAATCGGGGGTCGGCTTGGTTACAGTGGCCAGAATACAAGGATCGCCGGGATGGATACCGCGATGACCAAGATTTCAAGCGGCAGGCCCATGCGCCAGTAATCTCCGAAACGATAACCGCCGGGGCCGAGGATCAGGGTATTGTTCTTGTGGCCGATGGGGGTGAGGAACGCCGCCGAGGCCGCGACCGCGATGGCCATCAGAAAGGCATCGGGCGAGGCATCGAGCCGGCGTGCCATTTCGATACCCACGGGGGCGGCCACGAGGCTTGTGGCGGTGTTGTTGAGCACATCCGAGAGGGTCATCGTGACCGCCATCAGGATCGCAAGGATGGCCCAGCCGGGCAGGCCATCGGTCAGCCCGATCAACTGTCCGGCCAAAAGATCGGCCCCGCCGCTGTCATTGAGCGCGGTGCCCAGTGGAATGAGAGAGCCCAGCAGCACCACGACCGGCCACTCGATCTGGTCATAAAGCTCGCGCAGGGGGATGATGCCCGTCAGCACATAGGCCATGACCACGGCCCCGAGGCCGATCGGCAGGCTGAGGACCCCGAAGGTGGCCGCGCCCACGGCGGCGGCGAAAAGCGTTATCGCCAGCCATGCCTTGTTTTGCTTGGTGATCGACAGGCCTCGCTCGGCCAGAGGCAGGCACCCCAGCCAGTTGACAATCTGTGGGCCGCTGTCCACGGGGGTCAGCAGCAGAAGAATGTCGCCCGCCTTGATCTTGGCGCGTCGCAGGTTGTCGGATATACGCCGCCCCTGCCGAGAGACGCCAACGATTATGGCGCGTTGTCTCCAGTGCAGACCTATGGCCTGTGCCGTCGTTTCGGCGATACGCGCATCGCGGGGCACCACCGCTTCGATCAGGGCAAGGCCTTCGGCCTCACCCTCGATCACGTCGCGGCGGTCGGAATCGGTATAGGCCAAGCCCTGACTGGCCCGGAAATCATCCAGGGCGTCGGGGTGCGCTTCGATGACAAGGATATCGTCAGGTTCAAGCCGGGTGCTGCGGGCGCTGCCATAGCGGCGTTTGCCGTTGCGGATCAGCCCCAGAATGGCGACTTCGGATTCGTCGGCGGCCTCGTAGAGTGCACCAAGGGGTTCGCCGATGGCGGAGTTGCCTTCGGGCACCGAAAGCTCGGCAAGATAAGCGGATGTTTCATGCAGGGCATCGGCCGGGTCGCTTCTCGTGGCGCGTTTGGGGATGAAACGCCAGCCGATCAAGGTGATGAACGCCATACCGGCAAGGGCGACGGTAGCGCCCACCGGGGCGAAATCGAACATTTGGAAGGGTTCGCCCATTTCCTCGGCCCGGATCGAGGCAATGATGATATTGGGCGGTGTGCCGATCAGGGTGACCATGCCACCAAGGATGGTGGCGAAGCTGAGCGGCATGAGGGTTAGCCCCGGTGAGCGGCCCGCTTTGCGTGCGGCGCGCATATCGACCGGGATCAGCAGGGCCAAAGCTGCTACGTTATTGATAAACCCTGATAAAATCGCGCCTCCGCCGCCCAGAACGGCGATGTGGCCCTGCAAGGACCGGCCACTGTCGACAACCACGCTGGTGATAAGCTGCACGGCGCCGGCCTTGGCCAACCCGGCCGAGACCACAAGGACAAGTGCGACGATGATGGTGGCGTGATGGCCGAAGCCCGAAAAGGCGTCTTCGGTGGGGACCACGCCTAGGATGACGCCCAGAAGGAGGACGGAAAAGGCAACGATATCATAGCGATAGCGCCCCCAGAGCAGCAAGGTGAAGAGCAGGCCGAAGAGGCTGAAAAGGATAATCTGGTCACTGGTCACTGGCGCGCCTCCATTGTCGTTTTCAGCCAAACGGAAATCCCGAGGGTTTGCAACCGGCTTGCGGGCTTGGGGGGGAGTGGCCTATATCAGGCGAAACTCACGCAATTCCCGAGGGAGAGACCCCATGGCCGGCCATTCTAAATGGGCAAATATCCAGCACCGTAAAGGGCGGCAGGACGCCGCGCGATCCAAACTTTTTTCCAAGCTCTCCAAGGAGATAACCGTTGCCGCCAAGATGGGCGACCCGGACCCGGAGAAGAACCCGCGCCTGCGTCTGGCTGTGAAGGAAGCGAAATCGAATTCCGTTCCGAAGGATGTGATTGACCGGGCGATCAAGAAATCCACCGCAGGCGACGGGGAAGACTATGAAGAAATCCGTTACGAAGGCTACGGCCCTGACGGCGTGGCGGTGATTGTCGAGGCGATGACCGACAACCGCAATCGCACCGCCAGCAACGTGCGCTCGACCTTTACCAAGAACGGCGGCAACCTTGGTGAGACCGGCAGCGTGGGGTTCATGTTCGAACGCAAGGGTGAGGTGACTTATCCGGCCGAGGTGGGCGATGCCGACACGGTGATGATGGCCGCCATCGAGGCCGGCGCGGAAGACGTGGAATCGGGTGAGGATGGCCACACGATCTGGTGTGCGGATACGGATTTGAACGATGTTTCCAATGGGTTGGAGGCCGAACTGGGCGAGAGTGAATCGACCAAACTGGTGTGGAAGCCCACGACCACGACCGAGTTGGACCTTGAAGGCATGCAAAAGCTGATGAAGCTGATCGACGCGCTTGAGGATGACGACGACGTGCAGCGCGTGACGACCAACTTTGAAGCCTCAGACGAGGTCATGGCGCAACTGGCCGCCGAGTGATTTTCGCGCCCGGACGGGCGCATTTTCACCGAATCGTACGACTCGTACGTTTGCCCCCCGGTTTTCGTACGAAAATCGGGGGTTTTGTTTGGCCGGTCGTACGAGTCGTACGGAACTTGGCGGGTTTCTGTACGGATTGCACAGAGTGTACGTGTTTTCTGCACAAAATTTCGGGCCGGGCAGGGCGACAATGTACAGGTTGTACTGAACCTGTGGCTGAACTGGGGTAAAGCGCGCCGCGGCAAGCCATTGTTAATACATTTCATGCGAGTGTCACCCCGAGGTGAACTTTGAAAGGAGATGTGCAAGTGAGGATGCAGACCTTGAGCAGTTATTGAGTGATTGTCTGGATGGTGGACAAATCCTCCGTTGGATGCCCTCGAGCCAAAGAGTATGCGGCCTTGATTGCGGCTTCATTCATTGCTTTGCGGTTTTGGCGCGAAAGCGTATGCAGCCCCTCGGGTTGAATGCCGCCGGGGCACGCTGTGATCGTCTGTTTTCGGCGCGGGCCGCATCGTTCAGGTCTTCGGGGACAGTTTCGAGGCCAGGCGCTTGAGCGTGCCGTGTACGATCCATTTATGGGCGATACCCACCGGGATCATGTAGGCCCGCCCGAACCAGTTATGGATGCGCACCGAGGAGGTGATGCTGACCGTGGGGCCATCGCATGAAATACAGGTCATCACGTCAAGGTGGCGGTCACGTTCGGTCAGGACGAGGGCTGTCTGGTCAATATATTCAACCAGAAAAAAATCCAGATGGTCGCCGGGTTCGACGTTGGTCACGGTTTTGCCGCTGAAGCCACCGATTTTCTTGACGCCGAAACACGATGAGATGGCATCGCGGATGCGGAAGGCGAGTTGCATGAATGGCTGTGGGTCGGCCATGGCGAGAGCCCAAGCCTCTAGTGGACGGACCGGGNGGGGGNGGTTGATGCTTTGACTGTCGTAGTAGTCAAGCGCCGGGACCGGGGCGAGAACGCGGATATGGGTGTTGGGCAGAGTGATCATGGCTTGGTTTAGCGAGGGGCCTGCGCCGGGGAAAGAGAGAGCGGCGTTTGAGCCAGTGGTCAGGGTGTGGCAAGTGGATGCAGGGCGCTTTTGGCCGCCTCGCGCAGGGCGCGGGTGAGCGGGGAGAGGGCTTCGGCGAAAAGGCGGGGGCATTGCCAGTAGAGGGCGGTGTCGACCTCGGCCCCCGGTAGAAGCGGCACGAGGTGCCCTTGGGCGATCTCGGTGCGGACCAGTGCTTCGGGGTTGAGGCCCCAGCCGAGGCCGAGGCGGGCCGCGTCGACGAAGCCTTGGGAGCTGGCGATGTCATGACAGGGCGGCGTGAGGCCGGGGCCCATATGCCGCGAGAGCCAGTTGTGTTGCAGGCGGTCTTTTTCGTTGAAGCGCATCATAGGGGCGCGGGCCATGGCCTGTGGCGTGATCCCATCCGGGAAATGCCGCGCGATGAAGGCGGGGCTGGCGGTAGGGATGTAGCGTAGCGCACCCAGCGGCGTGACATCGCAGCCGGTGACAGGCCGGGCGCTGGCGGTGATCGCGCCCATGACCTCGCCCCGGCGGAGCCAATCGGCCGAGACATCCTGATCGTCCAGCACAAGGTCGAACACGTGCTCGCCCAGTTGTGCCAGTGCGGGCAAAACCCATGTGGCGAGGCTATCGGCATTGACTGCGAGGCGCAGGCGGGTGCCCGGCGTGGCCTGCCCCAGATCACGGGTCAGCTGCGCATCGAGCAGGGCCAGTTGATCGGCATGGGCGGCAAGGCGGTTGCCGGTCGGCGTGCCGGTACAGGGTGTGCCGCGGGTGACGAGCCGAGTGCCGATCCGGTCCTCCAGCGCCTTGAGGCGTTGCGAAATGGCTGATTGCGTCACGCCCAGATCATGGGCCGCGCCTTCGAAGCTGCCGTTGCGCAGGATGGCGGCGAGGGCGGTGAGGTGCTTGGGGTCGATACGCATAAGAAGTACTTATGAAGGCGTAAGGTTTTTAATTTGTGTAATCGCGTGGCGCCACCTAAGCAAGCCCGGCATGAAAGAGGAGGCAGCGCATGCAGGCGGTAATTGACGGGTATCTTCTGGGGTTTTCGCTGATCCTTGCGATCGGGGCGCAGAATGCCTTTGTGCTGCGGCAAGGGCTCAGGCGGGAGCATGTCTTGCCGGTGGTCTTGTTGTGCGGAGCCTCGGATGCGGCCTTGGTGACAGCCGGCGTGCTGGGATTCGGGGCCTTGTCGCAGGCGGTGCCGGGCCTCGAGCGGGTGATGCTTTTTGGTGGTGTCGCATTCTTGCTGTGGTACGGGGCGAGAAACCTTTTGGCGGCATGGCGCGGTGGCGAGGTTCTGGAGGCCGGGGAGGCGGCTGGCAGTCTGCGGTGGGCGCTTTTGACCTGTCTGGCGCTGACCTGGCTGAACCCGCATGTCTACCTGGATACGGTGGTTTTGCTTGGCTCGGTCTCGGCGCAGTATGACGACACGCTGGGTTTTGGCGCCGGGGCGGTGACGGCGAGTTTCAGCTTTTTCTTCATGCTGGGGTATGGCGCGCGGCTTTTGGCGCCGTTTTTCCGGCGGCCGTCAAGCTGGCGTGTGCTGGACCTGATCGTGGGGCTGACCATGTGGGGGATCGCGGCCAAACTTTTGTGGGGCTGAGGGGCTTGCACAGAATATGTGCGGGGGTGTCGGGGTGATTGGGCGCTTGGCTTTGCTATCTTCTTGTGAGGATAGATTGGAGGAATGCCATGAGTTGGAACCCCACGTTAGAGCCGCAATGCCCCGAGGCCGGGAGCCTTGACGATATCGAGACCCTGATCGTGCCCCGCGCGCGCGACATCGGCGGCTTCGAGGTGCGGCGCGCGCTTCCGGCCCCACGGCGGCAGATGGTGGGGCCGTTCATTTTCTTCGATCAGATGGGGCCGGCGGAGTTTCTGACGGGGCAGGGAATTGACGTGCGCCCGCATCCGCATATCGGCTTGGGGACGGTGACCTATCTGTATGACGGCGAGTTTCAGCATCGCGACAGTCTGGGCACTGATCAGATGATTTACCCCGGGGCGGTGAACTGGATGGTGGCGGGGCGCGGCGTGACCCATTCGGAACGCACCAGCGAGGCCACCCGCAAGGGACAAAGCAAGCTGTTCGGGATTCAGACATGGGTGGCCTTGCCCGAACAGGCCGAGGAGCGCGAGGCCAGTTTCGAGCATCATGCGCAGGAGGCGTTGCCGGTGCTGGAGGGTGAGGGCAAGCAGTTGCGCCTGATCATGGGGCGCGGTTGGGGCGCGGAGGCGCCGGTCAGTACATTTTCCGAGATGTTTTATGCCGATGTCACGATGGAGGCGGGGGCGAAGCTGCCGTTGCCCGACGATCACGAGGATCGTGGGGTTTATGTGACCCAAGGATCGGTAAGCGTGGCAGGCGAGGTGTTCGAGGCGGGCCGTATGATGGTCTTTCGCCCCGGTGATGCGATCACCCTGACGGCGGGGGCGCAGGGCGCGCGGCTGATGGCATTGGGCGGCGAGACGCTCAATGGGCCGCGCTATATCTGGTGGAATTTCGTGGCCTCCAGCCGGGAAAAGATCGAGGCGGCCAAGGTGGCCTGGGCCGAGGGGGATTGGGCGCATGGGCGATTCCAATTGCCGCCCGGGGATGACGATGAGTTCATCCCGCTGCCTTAGGGGGTTTTCATTCCTGTCCAAGCAGCCCTAAATGCGACCATGAGTTCCGACCAAGGCAATCGCCCCGGATGGGGTATCTTCTGGATGGTGGTGACCGGCCTGCAATTCGTGGGTGTTACGGCGCTTGTCAAAACCCTTGGGACGCGCATTCCCGCGCCCGAGGCGGCCTTTATCCGCTATGTATTGGGCTTGGTTTTCTTGCTTCCGGTGCTGGGGCAGTTGCGGCGCTTGCGCCCGGGCAAGCGTGTTATGGCTTTGTTCGGATTGCGGGGGCTGGCGCATACTTTGGGCGTGGTGCTGTGGTTTTATGCCATGGCGCGAATCCCGATCGCCGATGTGACGGCGATGAACTACCTTTCACCGATCTACGTCACGCTGGGGGCGGCCCTGTTCCTTGGGGAGCGGCTGGCGCTGCGGCGGGTCTTGGCGATTGTCGTGGCCCTGATTGGCGCGCTGATCATCCTGCGGCCGGGCTTTCGCGAGGTTGGGGCCGGTCATCTGGCGATGATTTTCACGGCGATCTTCTTTGGCGCGTCTTACCTGACGGCCAAGCGGCTCTCGCAGGAAGTGGGCCCCGGTCTGGTGGTGGCGATGCTGTCGATCACCGTGACCATCGGCCTAGCCCCCTTGGCGGCGATGGAGTGGGTCTGGCCCACGGCGTGGGAAACGCTGATCCTCTTTGGAGTGGCCTGCCTTGCCACGGGCGGGCATTTCACCATGACCTTGGCCTTCCGGGCGGCCCCATTGGCGGTGACGCAGCCGGTGACCTTCTTGCAGCTGGTTTGGGCGGTGGCACTTGGGGCCTTGGTGTTCAACGAAGGGGTGGACCCATATGTCGTGCTGGGCGGTATGGTGATTGTCGGCGCGGTGAGCTTCATCAGTTGGCGCGAGGCGGTGTTGAAGGGCCGTGCCGTGACCCCGCCGGTGTCGGCCACAAAAGGGTGAAGGGCAATTGCGTCGCAAGGTGAAAGAATCCTTGCGTGCGCCTGCGGCCTGCGACAGAGTTTTCTTATCAAGGTGCTGCACACCGGTCATTCGGGGTGCGGAGAATTGGGAAGCCGGTGAGAGACCGGCGCTGCCCCCGCAACGGTAAGGATGGGGGCAAGGGCATCAAGCCACTGGACCGCCGCCATGGTCCGGGAAGGCGCCCTTGCCAGACCCGCCAAGCCCGGAAACCAGCCTTGTGTCACGTCAAGCCGCGGGGGGCGGTGCGGGCGCGTGTCATGGACCGCTTCCCTTAACATCCCCTCGCCCCAGACCGGCCCGGGGTGTGGCCGGGGGAAGAGAAGTAGAAGTGAGCGTTACCCAGATTTTGGATGGATTGGAAGCGATGCCCGAAACCGGGGCCGAGGCCGATAGTGCCGCGCGCCTTGGGTTCCTGGAATGGGTTTTTGCCATGCCGGGGGCTGCGACGCCGCAGGCGGCACGGGATGCTCTGGCCACCGAGGCCGCACAGGAGGCCACGAGCCCGGCGGCGCGCGCCTTTGTTGAATTTCTGCAAGCGGCCTGCGTGCCGGTGCGCGGCGCAAGGGGCCGGGCGCGGCGGGGCCGGGTGCTGCACTAACCCCGTTGGACCGAAATCTTTAAAAGATTTCGGTCCGATTTCTTTTCAAGAAATCGGGCGCTAAGCCATTCCGCCTTGCACGAGCCTATCGGCCAGTTGGGCGTAGGCCTGAGCCATGGGGCTGTCGCCTGCGGCAATTGGTGTACCGGCATCCCCGGCCAGCCGGGTGTCGAGGTCGATGGGCAGGGCACCGAGAAAGGGGATGCCCAGTTTGTCGGATTCCGCCTGAACCCCGCCATGGCCGAAGATATGCGCCTCGTGTCCGCATTCGGGGCAGTGGAAGGTGGACATATTCTCGATCAGCCCGAGTACCGGGGTTTTCAGGGTGTTGAACATGTCCATCGCCTTGCGCGCATCCAGCAGCGCCACGTCTTGTGGCGTGGAGACCACCAGCGCGCCGGTGGGAGCGGATTTCTGGCATAGGGTCAATTGCACATCGCCGGTGCCGGGAGGCAGGTCGACGATCAGGACGTCCAATTCGCCCCAGTTCACCTGCGTCATCATCTGTTGCAGCGCCCCCATGAGCATGGGGCCGCGCCAGACCACGGCCTTGTCGGGGTCCAGCATCAGGCCGATGGACATCAGCGTGACGCCATGGGCGTGCAGCGGTTCTATGATCTTGCCATCGGGGCTGGCCGGGCGCTGATTGACGCCCATCATGCGAGGTTGACTGGGGCCATAGATATCGGCATCCAGCAGGCCCACGCGGCGGCCTTGCTTGGCCAGCGCCACGGCGAGGTTCGAGGACACCGTGGATTTGCCGACGCCGCCCTTGCCCGAGGCCACGGCGAGAATCGAGCGGACCCCGGCAGGGCGCACCGGTTCGTTGCCGCCCTTGGGGTGGCCGCCGATCTTGAGGCTGGGGGCCTCTTTTTGGGGGGGCTGTTTGCCGCCGTCATGCGCCGTCAACGCCACGCTGGCGTGATCCACCCCCGGCACCGAGAGGGCGGCGCGTTCGGCGGCGGCGCGCAGCGGCTCCATTTGCTGCGCCATGGCGGGCGAGGGCGCCTCGATGACGAATCGGGCGGTTGCTCCCTCGATCGACAGGGCGCGCACCATGTCGCGCGAGACCAGATCGCCGCCGTCTGGCAGCTCCAGTTTTTTCAGTTCATCGAGAATCGCGTCGCGTGTCGCTGCCATTTTTGCCACCCCCTTCATCGCTTTGCCGCAATAGGTGGCAGCTTTGACACGGAGGGCAAGGGGGTGCGTAAAGATTGATGAAAAATTCACCTTATTGCTTAACGTTAGGTCAGCAATGCGTATGCATTTGCTGCATGGCAGCATTGAGAATTCAGGGATTGTGCAAGTGCAGCATTGGGTTATCTTTGGATCAACAAACGAAACGCGACGCACTTCGGTGCAAATGAGAATAAGACAATGACCTTCGCACATGACACCCGGGCCTCGAACGCGGCCCTCGCCCTCGAGATCAGCGCCGCTGTAAGCCAGTTCTTCCAGCGTATCGACGATTACCGCCTGTACCGCAAGACGCTGCAGACGCTTCGCGATCTGGATGACCGGACCTTGGCGGATCTTGGCCTGCACCGGTCGGGCCTGCGGGCGGAAGCGTTGAAAGCCACCTACGGCATCATGCGCTAAGGAAATTCGGAATCGAATGTCTCTCTCCTCCTCCCTGAGGCATTCGTGAATGGCGGCGGCGCTCTCTCCTCCTCCCTGAGGGCCGCCGCCCAAAATACCCCGGACCATCTTGAGGTCCGGACAAGATGAACGGCTGATCCTCTCCTCCTCCCTGGATCGGACGTGAAAAGAACGGCGGTGCTCTCCTCCTCCTCCCTGAGCGCCGCCGTTTTTTTGTCTGCGCCGGGAACTTGACGCGCCGTGGCAGCGGTGGCTGAGTGGCGTCACACAAGGGGAGTCAAATGATCATGGACAAAACGTCACCGGAGGTTCGCGCAAAGATTGTTGCGGCTGTCGAGGCGGGATTCGAACGACAAGTTGAGTTCTTATCCGACTTCACGGCCATTCCCAGCGTGCGCCCCAATGAAGGTGCGGCTTTGGATTTCATGGCCGGGGCCTTGCGTGGGCGGGGTTGGGACGTGGACGACTGGACGGTTCGCGCCCATGACCTGCGTGATGAACCGGGATTTGTCGATTGCGCGGGTGAGGTGCCGTCGGTGCGTTCGGTCGTGGGGACGATGGAGGGCGCGGGTGAAGGGCGCTCCTTGATCCTGCAAGGTCATTTGGACGTGGTGCCTGAAGGCCCTGAGGATATGTGGCAGACGCCGCCCTATGCGCCAAAACTGCGCGATGGCTGGATGTACGGGCGCGGTGCGGGTGACATGAAGGCGGGCAAGGTGGCTGCGCTTTTCGCGGTCGATGCCCTGCGCCGGGCAGGATATGCGCCCATGGGGCGGCTGCATTACCAATCGGTGGTCGAGGAAGAATCCTCGGGGCTTGGGGCCGTGGCGACACTGGCGCGCGGCTATCGCGCCGACTGCGCCTTTATTCCCGAGCCTACGGGCCTTGGGCTTGTGCGGGCGCAGGTCGGCGCGATCTGGTTTCGCCTCAAGGTCAGGGGGCGGCCCGCGCATGTGGCCTATGCCGGAACGGGATCGAGTGCCATAACGGCGGCGATGCATCTGGTGAGTGCCTTGCAAGAGATGGAGGCCGCATGGAATGCCGAAGCCGCGATGCATCCTTTGTACAAGGGCGTAGAGCATCCGCTGAATTTCAATGCCGGGATGATCAGGGGCGGTGACTGGACCTCGTCCTTGCCGGCGTGGTGCGATGTGGATTGCCGGATGGGCCTTTTGCCCGGCGATGACGTGGCCACGCGGAAGGCACAGATCGAGGCGGTGGTGGCCAAGGCCGCCGCCGAGCACCCGTTTTTGCGCGACACCCCGCCCGAGATTGTCTGGACCGGGTTTCAAGCTGATGGCTTTACCCTTGAAGGGGCCGAGGCCCCCGAAGCGGTGTTGCGCGCAGCACATGAGGCGGCAACCGGGCAGNCGGGGCCGGAAGATCAGATTTGGACCGCCCTGACCGACACGCGGTTTTACGGGCTGTACCATGGCATCCCGGCGCTTTGTTATGGCCCCACGGCCGATGCGATCCATGGTTTTGACGAGCGGGTCGATCTGGCTTCGGTCCAGCGCTGTACCGAGGTGATCGCGCTGTTCATCGCCGAATGGTGCGGATTGCGGGAGTCATGAGGCTCAAGGCGCGGTGATTTATCCCATTTGCCCCTGCGTGTGACAGGCTAATCTGGAGCCAATCGCAGATGGGGGAAAGATGAACCAGCGCTTGATCTTGGCCATGATCCTTGGGCTGCTGCCCGGGATGCTTTGGGCGCATGCCTCGGAGCAGGGGTTTGTCCTGCTGTTGCCGACCGATGTCTATATCGGGGCGGGGGTGGCCAGTGTCGCACTGACGGTGGTTTTGCTCGCGGTTTTGCCGGCATGGGTGGCGGCACGGCTGTTTGCACCTTTGGCGGTTGTCGCGGTGCGGGGCCTGCCCCTGCGGCATGCGACAAGCCTGATGGCGACGCTGTTTCTGGCTTTTCTGGTCTGGCGCGGGGTCAGCGGATCGAATGATCCATCGGTCAATCCCCTGCCGCTGTTCGTCTGGACGGTGTTCTGGATCGGCTTGGTCTCGCTTCAGGGGGTGTTGGGCAATCACTGGCGCTGGACCAACCCGTGGACGGGCCTGGTGGCGCTTTTGGGGTGGGTGACGGGCAGTCGCGCGCCCATCCGCTACCCGCGCGTCTTGGGTCATGCGCCCGGCGTGGTGATTTTCCTGTGTTTTGCGGGGTTTTTGCTGGCTGATCCGGCACCGGCGGACCCCGACCGGCTTGCCTTGGCGGTGGGCGGCTATTGGTACCTGACACTGATGGGGGTGACGCTGTTTGGCCCGCGTTGGATGCTGCGGGCCGAGGCCTTGACCATTTTGATGCGCGCCTATGGACGCATGGGCCTTTTGGGCCGGGCGCGCGGGCGCTTGGCGGTGGGCCTTTGGGGCTGGCAGGTACTCGCGCGGCCGCGGCCGGGGTTCGGCTTGGCGGTTTTCATCCTTTTGATGCTGGGGTCGGGCAGTTTCGACGGGCTGAACGAAACCTTCTGGTGGTTTGGTTTTCTGGGCATCAATCCGCTGGAATTTCCGGGCCGGTCGGTTGTGATCACCCAGAACCTTGTGGGGCTGATCGTGGCCAATGCGGCGCTTATCACCGCTTTTGCCGCCTGTCTTTGGCTGGGCGAACGGATCGCCGGCACCCGCCGCCCCTTGGGCGAGGTGTTTTGTCTTTATGCGCCCACCATTCTGCCCATCGCGCTGGGCTATCACGTGGCGCATTACCTCACCTCTTTCATGGTGGATGGGCAATATGTGATCAAATTCCTGACCGACCCGATGGGCCAAGGCGCGGACCTGCTCAACCTTGGCACGTTTTATGTAACAACGGGGTTTTTCAACACGCCCGGCACGGTCAAGGTGATCTTTCTGACGCAGGCGGGGGCCGTGGTTGTAGGGCATGTGATCGCCATTCTGCTGGCTCATGCCTTGGCGGTGCGGGGCCATGGCAACAACTGGCGCGCGGTTTTGGGGCAGGCCCCCTTGGCGCTGTTCATGATTGCCTATACTTTCTTCGGGCTTTGGCTTTTGGCCTCGCCGCGCGGTGTGTGAGCCGGTAAAGCACTGGACAAGCAGAGCACGGCGGCGCACCATTGGTGCGACGGGGTGTGTGAGATACCCCTTTGACCACCAATGGAGGCGTCTTATGACCACCAAAAGCCCCAGAACCCCGAGATCCGTAACATCGACCTCGCGCCGTGGTGCGCTCAAGACCCTTGCCGGGGGTGTGGCGGGG
>PR_CR_10_Liq_1_inCRDRAFT_1000951_pt1 | contig 17066 bp, 17 predicted proteins | sample PRCRCaboRojoPR_3_FD_10241 | JGI IMG/M metagenome (IMG submission 10241)
CCCTCGCCCGCCGCCCGCAGGATGAGCTGATTGTCCGACTCGATGTCTGCGAACAGCCGCTCCACCCGCCGCCATTCCGACAGGCCGCTGCGCAGGTAGGCGCCGGCATCGGCATGCAGCTCGCGCCGCCGCACGATGGTGAGGTCGCGCGCCGTCACCAGCATCAATGCACGGTCGGCGGCGACGCCGTCGAGCACCACCCGCCGGGCGTTGTATTCCAGCGCCAGTCGGGCGCCATCCGGCAGTTCGCCGCTGAGGCTGTCGGTCCAGCATTCGCCGCGCTCCAGCACCGCCTCGGTAAACACCACCAGGGCACCGCGCTCGCCGCTGTGCAGCGCACTCGGCGCCAACGCCAGGAGCTCGGCGCGACTGCGCTTGAGCAGCACACAGGCCTGCGCGTTCACCTCGACCATGCGGTCGGCGAGCGGGTCCCAAAGCAGCTGCGCATCCGGATGCAGCTCGAACAAGGCGCGGAAACCCTCGGGGCTCAGCGCCGGGGCACAGGTGCGCCGCACCGCATCGGCGGCACGCAACCCGATGCCGGTGGAATCGGAGCACGCTGTCATGGCTTACGCATTTTCGTGGTACCGCGACGCAATTTCGTGGTCTACGAGATTTCGTAGCAATAAACGCTCGCTCCCAGGGCGGTCGACCGCCTGCAGCAATGGCCGCATCGCGGCGTCCCCGCGATTGCTCACGGGTGGCGACGCCACAGACNGCAGCCGATACGGCGCTACCCGGGTGATGTGACCGGATCCTCCCATTATCAGACGCTTAGGCCGATACCTCAGTCAATGGCGACATGCCCTGCCAGACCAGTCAAAGCGGACCGGTTGGGCCTCACCGGGACATTTGCCATTCATCTGGCATGCCACGTGCTTCACCAACCAGGAAGGCCCGGCGAGGCGGCCGTTTTTGCAGATGTCCTGCTCATCGCCCCGCACGGGCAGCGCTCAAGGCGCGGCGGGCATGCACCCTCAGATGGCAGGCCGGCACGCCGTGCACGACACTCAGCAGCCCGTCGACAACCGCTGCGCCAATCGCAACGCCTGCGCCCGATGCAACCGCTGCGCCGAGCACACCCGTTTCGCCAGCCGGGGCGTCGCAGGCGCGGCCGTCAACCCTCAGCACATCGTCACGAAGGGGAAATCGATGTCATACCGAAGTTTGGGCAATCCCTACGACGCCAACGCCGATCTCCAGCACGGACCGGCCTGCAATTGCCCCATTTGTGTGTTCAAGCGCGAACAGGACGTCAGCGTCTACGAGTGCTCCGAGTCCGAGATGACTGAGCGCTTGGAACGGGCAGTGTTCGAGGACGCCGCGACGGACAGCCAAGCCGGTTCGTCCGCCCTCGCCGCCGCCGGCGCCACCCGTCGCGAGACCTTCGACGCCCCCGACGACATGATGGACCGGGCCATCGAGAGCGCCATCGTGCGTGGTGTCTTTGGTCACAACGATCTCAGCCGCCGTCAGTTCCTGGGCCTGGTGGGCGGCGGCACCCTCGCCAGCATTTTAGGCACCATGCTGCCCATGGAGAAGATCAAGGCCGCCGCCAAGGAGGAGATGGGGCAGCTCGAGAAGTCCAAGCTCAAAGTCGGCTTCGTGCCCATCACCTGTGCCACACCCATCATCATGGCGCACCCGCTCGGCTTCTACGAGAAGTATGGGCTGGACGTGGACGTCATCAAAACCGCCGGCTGGGCCGTCGCCCGCGACAAATCCCTGTCCGGCGAATACGACGCCTCGCACATGCTCACGCCCATGCCCCTGGCGATGACCATGGGCGCCGGCTCCACAGCCGTGCCCTACCGCATGCCGGCCGTGGAGAACATCAACGGCCAGGCCATCGTGCTGCACAACGACCACAAGGACAAGCGCGATCCGAAGGACTGGAAGGGCTTCAAGTTCGGCGTGCCCTTCGACTACAGCATGCACAACTTCCTGTTGCGCTACTACGTCGCCGAGCACGGCCTGGACCCGGATCAGGACATCCAGATCCGTGTGGTGCCGCCACCGGAGATGGTCGCCAACCTGCGTGCCGGTAACCTCGACGGCTTCTTGTCGCCGGACCCCTTCAACCAGCGCGCCGTTTGGGAGAAGGTGGGCTTCATCCACATCCTGACCAAGGATATCTGGCCGGGCCATCCCTGCTGCGCCTTCGCCTGCTCGGACGAGTTCGCCGAGACCATGCCCAACACCTACTCGGCGCTGCTCAAGTCCATCATCGATGCGACCCACTACTCGCAGAAACCTGAGAACCGCAAAGAGATCTCGGCGGCCATCGCGCCGAAGAACTATCTCAACCAGCCGGTGCCCGTCATCGAGCAGGTGCTCACCGGGCGCTTCGCCGATGGTCTTGGCAACATTCAGGATGTGCCCGACCGCATCGACTTCGATCCCTTCCCCTGGCATTCCATGGCGGTCTGGATCCTCACGCAGATGAAGCGCTGGGGCTACGTCGAAGGCGACATCGACTACAAGGCGATCGCCGAGCAGGTGTACCTGGCCTCGGATGCGGCGAAATACATGAAGGAACTCGGCTACGAGCCGCCGGACAAGACCTACGAGACCTACACCATCATGGGCAAGGAGTTCGATTGGACCAAGCCCGATGCGTACGTCGAGAGCTTCGCGATCAAGCGAGGCTAACAGGAACGCGCCGGCGCCGACGGGGCGCTCCGCCCCGTCGCTGCCGGCGACATTCACCCGAGCCAAAAACGAGCCATGCTGCAATCACTGAATGCACGCGCCTTACTGGTTTCGCTGGTGCTGCTGGTCGTCACCCTCGGCCTCTGGCAACTGAGTCACGAGTCCCCCGAAGTGGACACGGAGATGACCGAGTACGAGCGGCTCATGGGCGGTGCCGACCAAGAAGCCCGGGTACCGCCGCCATCACAGGTCATTGGCCTTGCGGTGGAAGAGCTGTCGAACCCATTCTATGACGCCGGCCCCAACGACAAAGGTATCGGCATCCAGCTGGGCTACTCCATCTACCGCGTGCTCACGGGCTTTGGCCTTGCGGCACTGCTGGCTATCCCCCTGGGCTTCCTGATCGGCATGTCGCCGCTGATGTACAAGGCTTTGAACCCGTTCATCCAGATCCTGAAGCCCATTTCGCCGCTGGCCTGGATGCCCCTGGCGCTTTTCATCATCAAGGACTCCGAGACCTCGTCCATCTTCGTGATCTTCATCTGCTCCATCTGGCCCATGCTGATCAACACCGCCTTCGGTGTGGCCGGCGTGCGCAAAGACTGGGTCAATGTCGCGCGCACCCACGAGCTGACACCCATGAGCACCGCTTTCCAGGTGATCCTGCCGGCGGCGGCGCCTACCATTCTGACCGGCATGCGCATCAGCATCGGCATCGCGTGGCTCGTCATCGTCGCCGCGGAAATGCTCGTCGGCGGCACCGGCATCGGCTACTACGTCTGGAACGAGTGGAACAACCTGGACCTCACCAGTGTGATCTTCTCCATTCTGATGATCGGCATCGTCGGCATGCTGCTGGATATGGCGCTCGCCAGCGCCACCCGCCTCGTGCAGTACCAGGAGTGACGACCATGACCGAGCCACATTTTCTTGAGGTCAAGCACCTAGCCAAGCGCTTCGGGACCGATCACGGCGAGCTCACCGTCTTCGATGACGTCAGCTTCGGCCTCGACAAGGGCGAGTTCGTCTGCATCATCGGCCATTCGGGCTGCGGTAAATCGACCATTCTCAACGTCCTCGCCGGACTCGATTCGCCCAGCGGCGGCGAGGTCTACATGGCGGGCAAGGAGGTCCGCGGGCCGTCGCTGGAGCGCGGCGTGGTGTTTCAGAACTATTCGTTGCTGCCCTGGCGCTCGGCGCTCAGCAATGTGGAGTTCGGCGTGCGCGCGCGCTTTCCCGGCTGGAGCAAATCCCAGGTGCGCGAGCACAGCCTTCAGTACCTGCACATGGTGGGCCTCAAGGACGGCGCCGAGCACCGCAAGCCCGCCGCCCTCTCCGGCGGCATGCGCCAGCGCGTGTCCATCGCCCGCGCCTTCGCCACCCAGCCCCAGCTGCTGCTGCTCGACGAGCCCTTCGGCGCCCTCGATGCCCTCACCCGCGGCACCATCCAGGACGAGCTCCTCAAGATCTGCACCGAGACCCACCAGACCGTCTTCATGATCACCCACGATGTGGATGAAGCGATCCTGCTGGCCGACCGCATCCTGCTCATGACCAACGGGCCCTTCGCGCGGGTCGCCGAGTCCGTGAAAGTCAGCATCGAGCGCCCGCGGGATCGGACCACCATTGTCCACGACCCGGGCTACTACCCCATCCGCACCCATCTGGTGGACTTCCTGGTGTCGCGCTCACGCGAGCTGTCCGAGCGCGACGATGCGGTGCGCGATGCGGGCCACAGCCGTGAGGCGCGCGCCCAGGCCCTGGCGCCGGTGGACGTGGACCCGGCGGCGGAGGCCCGTGCCCGGGCCGCCGGCGAAGCTCCGCCCGAGGCGCTCAGGACGTTGCACAGCACACCGGCGGCGGCGCCGCTCAAGGCCGTCAACGGCCGCTGAGTCAACCGCCCGAACGCACAACACGCACACCACTGGACCAACCATGACCGCATCCTGCGCCCTGGAGCGCGAGGGCTTTGCGCCCCGCACCGAACCCGATCCCACGACGGGAGCCAGCGATCCGCGCGTCCCCGTCACCGTGCTCACCGGCTTCCTGGGGGCCGGCAAGACCACGCTGCTGAACCGCATTCTGACCGAGCAGCATGGCCATCGCATCGCCGTCATCGAGAACGAATACGGCGAAATTGGCATCGACCACGAGTTGGTGGTGCAGACCGACGAAGAAATCTTCGAGATGAACAACGGCTGCATCTGCTGCACGGTGCGCGGGGATCTGATCCGCATCCTCGCCCGCCTGATGCGCCGCAAGCACAAGTTCGAGCGCATCATCATCGAGACCACCGGCATGGCCGACCCGGGCCCGGTGGCGCAGACCTTCTTCATGGACGAGGAGATGAAGGCCAAGCTCCGGCTCGACGCCATCGTCACCCTGGTGGACGCCAAGCATGTATCCCAGCACCTGGATGACTCCGACGAATGCCGCGCCCAAATTGCCTCCGCGGACATCCTGCTGCTGAACAAGGCGGATCTGGTATCACCGGCGGCGCTTTCGGCGCTGGAGCAGCGGGTGCGGGGCATGAATCGTCTGGCCCGAATACAGGCCACCGAGCACGGCGGCATCGACTTGGCCAGGGTGCTCGACGTCCGCGCTTTCGACCTCGATGCCCGCGCCACCGAGACGCCGGCGTTTCTGCAGGAAGAGTTGCCCTTCGAATGGGCCGGGCTCTACGACCTGGCGCCCGGGACCTATGATCTGGTGCTGGCCGGCGGCCCCGATCCCGCCATCGATCTGGTGCTCGCCGGCCCGGGCCTGGAGCATGAATCCATGCTCACGGACTGGAAGCGGCGCAGCATCCTGCTCTACTCCGGCGCCGCCGACACCCGCAGCGGCAGCCCCGACGACGCCCCGGCCGAGCCCGGCGAGACCCTGTATCGGCTCAGTGTCGATGAGACCGACGGCGCCCGGCTGCGACTGAGCATCCCATCCGCCGGCCGCTATGTGCTGCTCACCCAGCACCTGCCGGAAGAATTCGACCTGCGGCTGACCGACGCCGACGGCGCCCTGCTGGCACCGGTGGCCGAGCACCGTTATGCGAGCCCCCACGAGCATGACGACAGCGTCGGCTCGGTGGGCGTGCGCGGCGGCGAGCTGGATCCGAGCCGCTTCGAGCAGTGGATCACCAACCTGCTGCGTACCCGGGGCCCGGACATCTTCCGCACCAAGGGCGTGCTGGCTTTCCGCGACCGGCCGAACCGCTTCGTCTTCCAGGGCGTGCACATGCTCTTCGACGGCGATGACGGCAAGCCCTGGGGCGACGCCGAGCCGCGCGGCAGCGAGCTGGTGTTCATCGGTCGCAACCTGGACCGCGCCGAGCTGACAGCGGGACTCAGCTGGTGCTCGGCCTGACCGCCCCCTTGCGAACCCTGCTCGAGCAGCGCTGGCGGCGGCAACTGCCGGAGGCGGTGAGCGCCCTGCGCTGGCGGCCCGCCGGCTGGAGCCATGGCGCCGGCGAGGCACTGCTCGCCGCCAGCGCCGATGGATGGATCCGCTGCCATGCCGGCATGGACGGTCACGAGCATCTCGCCTGGCAGGCGCACGATGGTGGTATCACCGACCTCTGCCTGAGACCAACGCCGCCGCAGTCCGACCAGGACTTGTCTGCGGTGCTCGCCAGTGCGGGCGAGGACGGNCGGGTCGAGCTCTGGNACGCCCGCGGCGGCTCGGTGGCAACNCTCNCCGAGGAAGCGAGCTGGGTCGAGCACCTGGCTTGGACCCGGGACGGCCGACTGCTGGCCGCNGCCGCCGGGCGCAGCATCCACCTCTGGCGGGACGAGGAGTCCCTGGGCNTTTGGTACGACGCCAACCGCTCGATCNTGGCGCTGGCCTGGGCGCCCGACGGCAAACGCCTGGCCACCGCCGCCAACAAGGGACTGTACCTGTGGCGGGTGGGCGGNGAGGCGCCGGTGCAATTGCTGCAGTTCCCCGGCGCGCCCGTGGTGCTCGGCTGGCGCCCGGACGGCAAGGCACTCGCCGTCGGCACCCAGGACGGCTTCCTCCAGGTGTGGCGGCAGTCCGGTCGCAGCCGGGGCACACGGAAAGCCGGTGGCTCGTCTGCGCTCACCATGCGTGGCTATCCGGCCAAAGTCAGCTGCCTGCAATGGCACCCGACCCGCTCCCGGGTCGCCACCGCCGGTGGTCAGGACCTGGTGCTCTGGGATATCCCGGCCGCGGGCGAAGGCAAGCCGACACCGCTGCGGCTGCATCGAACCGCGGTCACGGTGCTCACCTACGCCCCGGACGGAACCCTGCTCGCCTCCGGCGACCGAGACGGGCGGGTGTGCATCTGGTCCGATGACGGCGCACCGCTCCAGTCCCTGAGCCTGAACGCCGAAGTGGCCTGTGCCGTCTGGAGCGGCGACGGGTCCGCCATCGCCTTCGGCTGCACCGACGGTGCTGTCACGGTACTGGACATCACCGCCGCCGCCCGGACCGATGACCAGCCTGTGGCACGGTCAGCCGCAACCGGTGGCCACTGACGACATGCTCTGTGCCCGGCGTAGAGCGATGTCCGGCGCCAGCCCCGGCGTGCAGAGCGGCGGCCGGCGGGCGTTGCGACAGCCGCGATGCGGTCATCAAGGCTACAGCGCCAACATCCAGTCGGCAAAATCCGAAAATCCAGATGGGACGGGTCGACAAGTGCGTCGCACGACGCCGAGTCAACCAGAACAACGACACCCTGAGAGCGGCCAGAGGACAGCGGATACATCCCGCCTCAAGACGTCAAGACACCATGCGCCAGCCATGGCAACGGTCCCCGAAACCGCGCACAAAACCCCAACCCCCGAGGTAACTCGACCATGAGCCAATCCGCCCCTACTGCGCCTGTCAATGGACTCATCGCCCGCAGCACCACCGCCACCGCCGGCCTCCTGGCGGCGGCACCGGTGCTGGCACACCATCCCATGGGAGGCATGACACCCCAGACCCTGACCCAGGGCCTGCTCTCGGGTCTGGGCCATCCCATCATCGGCATCGACCACTTCGCGTTCCTGGTGGTGGCGGCCCTGTTGGCCTTCAGTGCCGCCGGTCTCGTCCGCTGGCTGCTGCCGCTGGCGTTCATCGGCGGCACCGTCGCCGGCACCCTGATCCATGTGCAGGCGCTCGGTATCCCCGCCGCAGAGCTGCTGGTGGCCGTGAGCGTGCTGGCCGGGGGCGCCCTGGTGGTATCCGGGCGCAGGCTCGGCGCCGGCGCCCTGGCGCTGTTGCTGGCGGGCGCCGGCATTTTCCACGGCTACGCCTATGGCGAGGCCATCATCGGCGCCGAGCAGGCCGTCCTGGGCAGTTATCTCGTCGGCTTTGCACTGATCCAGTACGCGGTCATCGCAGGCCTGCTGCTCGGCCTCAACCATCTCGCCGTCCGCTCCGAGGCCAAGACGGTCACACTGATCCGCGGCGCCGGACTGGGCGCCCTGGCCGTGGGCGGACTGTTCCTGGTGACCGGCCTCGTCTGAGCCGGCAACCGCCCCATCCGCACGGCGTCCCCGCCAGGGATGGCGGTCTCAAGCCGGTCCAGGCCGGTCTCCCCCACGCAGATCAAACCCTTTGCCCGCGGCGCGTTTCTGCGCGCCGCCCGGGTCTTCCTTGCTTGACGAAGGGCTCCAACCAAAGCCCCGGACCCAAGCCCAGCACGAGCGCAGTACCATGCACGAGAACACCCTCATCTCCCCCGAGCAGCTCCAAACACTGATGACCTCCCTGCCCACGGTCGTCATCGACACCCGCGCCCCCGGCGCCTACGCCAAGGGCCACATCCCGGGCGCCGTCAACATCCACGAGATCTTCACCTATCTCGCCACGTCAGACACCGAGGGCATGGCCACACTCAAGGGCAAGTTCGCCGAGGCCTTCGGTGCCGCCGGACTCTCCGGCGAGGAAGTCGCCGTGCTCTATGAAGACACCATGAACTCCGGGTACGGCCAGTCCTGCCGCGGCTATTTCCTGCTCAAGTACCTGGGCTACCCCAAGGCCGTCGTGCTGCACGGCGGCTACCAGGCGTGGCTGCACGACGGCTACGAGACCAGCACCGAGGTCGTCACCCCGCAGCCCAAGACCTTCCCCGTCGACGACGGCGCCGCCGAGATCATGCTGGACAAGGACGCCATGCTGAAGGCGCTCGAAGACCCGTCCATCATCAAGCTCGATGTTCGCGACGTGGACGAGTGGGTGGGGATCAGCTCAAGCCCCTACGGCGTCGATTTCTGCCCCCGCAAGGGTCGACTGCCCGGCGCCAAGTGGCTGGAGTGGTATCGTGTGATGAAGCCGGGTGATGATGTGCCCGTGTTCAAGACCAAAGACGAGCTCGCCGCCGAGTTCCAGAGTGTCGGCATCAAAGCAAGCTCCAAGGTCTACCTCTACTGCTTCAAGGGCGCCCGCGCCTCCAATACCTACGTGGCGCTGAAAGAGGCCGGCGTGGAGGATGTCGGCATCTACTTCGGCTCCTGGAACGAGTGGTCGCGGGACCCGTCGCTGCCCATCGATGACAGTCGGCCGACGCTGAGTTGATGGACCTCATCCCCGGGGCGCCGGCTTCGGCCGGACGCCGGGGCCCGCAGCGCTTGCGCGGCGTTCACCGCCTTCAGCCCCCCAACCCGCCATAACCGACACCCGCGAGACCGCGGGCATCCCCCGTCAGAGCAGGTAAAGCAGCAATGTGAACCCCAGCATCAGTGCCACCCAGAGCACCATGCTGCCGGTGGGCCAGGTGCGGGCGAGGATGCCATGGGGGCCGTGNTGGGTATAGAGCAGGCGGATCTGCCGNCGCGCCCAGCCCAGGGCCTGCGCTTCCAGCCGGTCGCGGGCCTCCGCCGTNCGCCCGGTGAATTCTTCNGCCAGCGCATGCAGGAATTTGCGGTAGAACCAGTCGAAGTCGAGGCTGATGGTGAGGGTGCGCTTCATCTGCGTCAGCAGCACGAAGAAGGCAAAGCCGGCGAACAACAAGAGCTGCAGCTGACTCACCACGTGCTCGACGGTGTAGGCCTGGTAGTCCACCGGATACGGCAGGATCGCGTAGAGGGGAGCCGGAAACAGCCCCAGGCCGATGCACAGCACCGAGAAGATGGTCATGGCCCGACGCGTTTCGATGGGCGGCTCCGGCGGGCGCAGGCCCGAGTCCTTCTGGAAGAAGACGAACCAGGGAAACTTGATGCCGGCGTGCAGGAAGACGCCGGCGGAGGCCGCCAGCAACAGCAGCCAGACCACCAGCAGCCCCTCATGGGCCGCCGCCGCCGTCTCCAGGGATTTGGTCACGAAGCCTGATGTGAACGGGAACGCCGAGATGGCCAGGGCGCCGATGATGCCGTGCATGGCCGTGCGCGGCATGGTCTGGAACAGCCCACCCAGGTCCGTGCACTTGCGCTTGCCGGTCATCATCAGCACACCGCCGGCGGACATGAGCAGCAGGGCCTTGTAGATGATGTGCGCAAAGGCATGCGCCGCCGCGCCGTTCAGCGCCAGCTCGGTGCCGATGCCGATGGCACAGACCATGAAGCCCACCTGGTTGACGATGCTGTAGGCCAGGATGCGGCGCATGTCGTTCTCGAGCAGCGCGTAGAGAATGCCGTAGAACACCATGTACAGGCCGATCCAGATCAGGATGTCGGCCCCCGGAAACATCACCAGCAACGCGAACACGGCGGTCTTGGTGGTGAAGGCGGACAGAAACACCGTGCCGCTCGGCGAGGCCTCCGGATAGGCATCGGCGATCCAGGCCGACAGCGGCGGCGCGCCGGCGTTCACCAGGATGCCGATGAGCATCAGCACCGTGCCCAGGCTATTGGGTGAGAGAGCCTCGACGGCCAGGCTGCCGGTGGCCGTCCAATGGGCGATGATGCCGGCCATGAGCACGACACCGCCGAGCAAATGCACCAGCAGGTAGCGCAACGCGGCGCGGCCGGCGGCATCGGTGCCGGCGGCGAAGATGACCGCCGTGGAGCCGATGGCCATCAGCTCCCAGAAGATGAACAGGGTTACCAGATCGCCGGCGAAGGTGACGCCGATGGCCGAGCCGGCATAGACATAAGCCGCCACCAACTCCAGCGTGCGCGCCTGATGCATGGCGTAGAGCCCGCCGACGAAGGCCATGAGCGCAAACACCGTGGCGAACAGCCGGCCCTCGGCGCTCGCGTGCACCGGATCGAGCTGGACATCCAGAAAGCCTGCGGGCAACGCCGCGCCGTCCGGCACCAGCCAGACCAGCGCCAGCGTCAAGAGCGGCAAGCCGAGCAGCAGGCTGCGGCGCGCGCTGCCGCGCAAGGCCGGAATGAACAACGCCCCCAGCACCATGACCAGCGCCGGGGGCAGCGGCGGCATGAGGTCAATCATCGTAATAGTCGTCCGGACGCTTCAGGAAGATACCCAGCACTTTGGCCGCGACCACCATGGCGGCGCAGGTGGCAAAGCCATACCAGGCATAGAAGCCGACACCGGCATCGAGCCGGAAGTCCGTGCCCGGAAAATGGGCATGGTGATGCACGAACAGCTCCGGCAGCAGTACCAATCCCAGGATCAGGTATTGGATCAGCCAGAGCTTGCCCCGGTTTTGCTTGCGGTACAGCCAGTGTGTCTGCGCTGACATGGCGGATCACCTCATCCGGCGGCGGGCGCACTGCGGCCCACCATCTCGTTGGCCAGTTCCAGCGGCACCTGATGGAACAGGAAGAGCAGCACCGTCAGCGCCGCCGTTGTGGTAACGGCGATGACGATGGGCAGGGGCGCTTCGCCGTGGTCGGCCGGATCATCGTCCGCCGGCCGGGCGAAGGCGCTGAAGACAATGGGTGCGAAATAGGCCGCGTTCAGCAGCGTGGACAAGACGATCACCGCGACGGCCAGCAGTTGCTCGGTCTGCAGTGCCCCCGCCAGGATGTACCACTTGGAGATGAATCCCGCCGCCGGCGGCACGCCGATCATGGACAGGGCGCCGATGGCGAAGGCCGTCATGGTCCAGGGCATGCGCCAGCCGATGCCGCGCAACTGTGAAACCTCGGTCTTGTGGCTGGCGGTGTAGATGGCGCCGGCGGCGAAGAACAGGGTGATCTTGCCGAAGGCGTGGGCGACGATGTGCAGCGCCGCGCCCACCACCGACAGCGGCGCCAGAATGGCGGCGCCGAGCACCACATACGAAAGCTGACTCACGGTGGAATAGGCCAGCCGCCGCTTGAGATTGTCCTGACGCAGCGCGATCACCGAGCCGACGATGATGGTAAAGGCGGCGATGTAGAGCAGCCATTGCGCCGCCGGCACCGCCTGCAGGGTGTCGATGCCGAAGGTGAAGACCATCACCTTGACGACGCTGAAGACGCCCGCCTTCACCACCGCCACCGCATGCAGCAGCGCGCTCACCGGCGTCGGCGCCACCATCGCCGCCGGCAGCCAGCGGTGGATGGGCATCAACGCCGCCTTGCCGATGCCGTACATGAACAGGAAGAACAGCAGCCCCACCGTCGCCGGCGGCAGGGCCGGGGCGATGTTGGCCAGCAGGCCACCCGGCATGAATTCGGTGCTGCCGGCGATGGCCTGGGTCCAGATCACCGCGGGCAACAGCAGCCCGATGGAGGTTGCGATGAGGAGACCGAGATACACCCGACCACCGGCGCGGGCCGCATCATTGCCCTTGTGCGTGACCAGCGGATAGGTCGACAGGGTCAGGATCTCGTAGAACAGGAACAGCGTGACCAGGTTCGCCGCGAAGGCCACACCCATGGTGGCGAACAGGGCGACGGCGAAGAAAACGTAGAAGCGGGTCTGATGCCGCTCGGCGTTGCCGCGCATGTAGCCGATGGAGTACACCGAGTTGATCGGCCACAGCAGCGATGCGACCGCGGCGAACAGCATGCCCAGCGGCTCCACCCGAAAGGCGATGGCGATGCCGGGCAGGGGCTGCGCGAACACCCACTCCGGACGGGCCCCGGCGAGCACCGCCGGCAGCAGGCCGAAGACGGTCAGCAACAGGAGGCCGGCCGTGACCAGGGTCACCCCCTCGCGCAGGTTCGCCCGGCGCCCGCTGGCCCAGATGCCCACGGCCCCCGCCAGCGGCAGCGCCAGGGCGAGCACGATGCGCGGGGCATCGCCCTCCATGCCCGGGATCATGGGGCACCCCCACCAGCGCCGAGGCCAGCGCCGAGGCCGGCGGCGATGTCACCGGCGAGCCCCACCGTCAGGCCGGTGGCGATGCCAAAGTACAGGTTGGCCGCCACCAGCAGCCAGGTGGGCACCAGCAGCGCCAGCGGCGCCTCGCGCACCGGCGCCGCGTCCGCCGGGCGCACGCCGAAGTAGGCGGTCTCCACCACACGCCAGATGTAGACCACCGCCACCAGCGAGGTCACCAGTACCAGCACCACCACGGGCCACCAGCCGTTCTCCAGTGCCGCCAGGATGAGGTACCACTTGGAAATGAAGCCGACGGTGCCAGGGACGCCGATGAGGCTCAGTCCGCCGATGACGAAGGCGGCCATGGTCCAGGGCATGTCGCGGGCGATGCCCGCGATGTCCTGCAGCCGGCTGCCACCGAGGCGGTAGACCAGGGCGCCCACGGCCAGGAATAGCGCCCCCTTCATCAGCGCATGGTTGAACAGGTGCAGCAGCGCCGCCGTGAGCCCGGTGACGCTCATGGCGCCGATACCGAGCAGCATGTAGCCGATCTGGGCCACGGAGGAGTACGCCAGCATGCGCTTGAGCCCATGCTGAAACACCGCCACCACGGAGCCGACAAACACGCCCGCCGCCGCCAGCGGCAGCACCAGCAACTGGACATGCATTTCCCCGAAGGTGAATGCCGGCCCGAAGACGTTGTAGATGAAACGGATCATCGCGTACAGCGCCACCTTGGTGGCAGTCGCGGCGAGAAAGGCCGTGACCACCGAGGGGGCAAAGGCGTAGGCGTTCGGCAACCATAGGTGCAGCGGGAACATGGCCAGCTTCAGCGCCAGGCCGACGACGATGAACGCGAAGGCGGTGTGCAGCGTATTGGAGCCCTCCATAGCGGCCATGCGCGCGGCCATGTCTGCCATGTTCAGCGTGCCCGTGAGCATGTACAACAGGCCAACGCCGATGATGTAGAAGGTGGCACCGATGGTGCCCATGATCAGATACTGATAAGCCGCGGTGAGCGCACGCCGATCCCGGCCCAGGCTGATCAGGGCATAGGTGGACAGGGATGAGATCTCCAGCAGCACGAACAGGTTGAAGGCGTCGCCGGTGATGACGATGCCGAGCAGCCCCGCCAGGCACAGCAGCAACAGCGTGTAGAAGATGCCATGCAGCCGGGTCGGNAGCTCACGGCGGACGCTGCGCCAGGAATACGGCAGCACCACGGCGGCGATGGCCGCGACGATCAGCAGCACATAGGCGGCGAGCCGGTCCACCACATAGTCGATGCCCCAGGGTGGCGCCCAGTCGCCGAAGGCATAATGCAGCTCGCCGCCGGCGCGCACCTGCCACAACAGCGCGATGCTGATGGCCAGCACGAGCCAGCTCACCAGCGTCGCCGCCAGCCAGGCGGGGCGGCCGCGGCTCAGCAGCAGACACAGCGGTGCGCCCAGCAGCGGCAGCACCACCAGCAGGGCGGGCAGATTGTCGAAGATCACCAGTCGTCGTCCTGCGCGTGGATCTCGTCTTCCTCGACGGTTCCGTAGGCCTCCTTGATGCGCACCGCCAGTGCCAGACCGAGCGCGGTGGTGGCCACACCAACGACGATGGCGGTGAGGATCAGCACGTGGGGCAGCGGGTTGGAATAGACCACCTCACCGGCGACGACGATGGGTGCGGTGCCCCCGGCCACCTTGCCCATGGAGATGTAGAGCAGAAACACGGAGTTTTGAAAGATGTTCAGGCCCACGATCTTCTTGATCAGGTTACCGCGGGCGACCACCACGTAGAACCCGGTCATCATCAGGAAAAACACGACGACGTAGTTGTACTGGCCGATCCAGTCCACGTCAGGGCTCCCGGGTGATGAAGGCGAAGAAGATCACCAGCATGACCGAGGCCACGGTGACGCCGACGCCCAGCTCGATGAGCAAGATGCCGGAGTGCTGGCCATGCACGGCATCGTGGGCCAGCACGTCGTAGTTCAGGAAGTGCCCGCCGAGGAGCATGGTCGTGATGCCGACGCCGCCGTACAGCAGCACACCGAGGGCCGCCAGCGGTGTCAGTACCCGCGGCGGCATGATCCGCATGGCCGCCTGCGGTCCGTTGGTGAGGGCATAGAGGATGATGCCGGCGGCGAAGATGACGCCGGCCTGGAAGCCACCGCCGGGGCCGAAGTCGCCATGGAACTGGACATAGAGGGCGAGCAGCAGGATGAGCGGGATCAGCAACCTGGCGATGACAGTCAGGACGATGTCGTTATTCATGCCGAGGCGGTCCTCAATCCTGGTCGTCGCCGTCGGTATCCCGGCGTCGCCGTCCGCCGATACCCAGCAGCGCCAGTACGCCGACGCCCGCCGTGAACACCACCGCCGTTTCCCCCAGGGTGTCGAAGCCGCGGTAGCTGGCGAGCACCGATGTGACCATGTTCGGCACCCCCACCTCGATGGGGGAATCCTCGATGTAGCGGGGGGCCACATGGAGATGTACCGGTGCCTGCGGATCGCCGAAGCGTGGCATGTCGCGGGTACCCCAGAGCAAGACGCCGCCGGTGATGGTTACCACCAACAGCGGCAGTATCGGGGAATGCCGCGGCGCCACCTGCCGATGGCCGGTGAGGCGCAGGGTGCCGAGCATCAGCATGGTGGCGATGCCGGCGCCCACGGCGGCCTCGGTGAAGGCCACATCCACCGCATCCAGTGCGATGAACACCCCGGCGGTGACCAGGCTGTAGATGCCCGAGAGCATGACCACGGCGAAGAGGCTCCGCAGGCGCACCACGGCCAGGGCGGTGACCACCAAGAAGGTCAGCAGCACGATGTCGATCAGTTGGAGGATGACGGCTCTCCCGATGTGGCGGTGACGGGCTTGGCGCCGGTGTGGGTCGCCGCCCGCGCCAGGGCATGGCTGGCGACGGGGCTGGTGAGCCACAAAAACAGCAGGATGAAGGCCAGCTTGACGGTGACCAGCGTGAAGCCCGCCTGCAGCATCAGACCGGCCAGAATCATGCCGGCGCTCAGGGTGTCGGTGACGCCGGCGGCATGCACGCGGGTGTAGAAGTCGGGGAAGCGGATGACGCCGACGGCCCCCGAGATGCCAAGGAACACGCCGCCGATCAGCAACGCCATGCTGAGCAGGTCGAGCAGCAGATCCGGAAACAGGGGTGGCAGCAGCAGGTCCATCAGAACTCGTCCGGCCGCGGCTGCCGTTCGCTGTCGGCGAGACCTTCGACGAACTTGAGCACGGCGATCACGCCAATGAAATTGATCAGCGCATAGGTGATGGCGATGTCGAGGAAATCCGGCCGCCCCGTGAGGAAGCCGTAGACCGCGATCAGCAGCACCGTCTTGGTACCGAACATGTTCACCGCCAGGATGCGATCACAGATGGTCGGGCCGAGAAAGGCCCGCGCCAGCGCCAGCGCCATCACCACCAGGATGCCAATGGCGGTGGCGGCGAACATCAGCCCTGAGCCTCCCCGTCGCGATGGCCAGCCGGGTGGCCGGCGCCACACTCGAGGGCGAGTACCCGGCGCTCCATCTCACCGCCGGCGAGGTCATCGAAGGCCTCCCGGCTCAGCGCATGCACCAGTACGTCGGCGTCGCTCACCTCGATGGCGACGGTGCCCGGCGTCAGCGTGATGGAGTTGGCATAGAGGGTCTTGCCCAGCCGGGTACGCTGGCTGGCAGGCAGGCGACCCGTGACAGGGCTGATGGGATGAGCCACCGGATCCCAGATGCGCCGGACCACGTCGATGTTGGCCTGCACGATGGCCACCAGCAGCCACCCCAGGTAGCGCGGCAGCCGCAACAGCATGCCCGGCTCGAAACCGTCGCCCCCCGGGCGCTCCAAGCGCGTGCCGATCCACGCCACGAACGCCGACGAGATCAGCCCCAGGCCCAGCAGGAGCCCGTGATCCCAGAGCCCGGACAGGAGCAGCCAAAAGCCGAACAGCACGGCGAAAAGCGAAAGAAAGTACAGCACTGCCGGCGGGGATGCGTGGTTGCGGAAGCGGTGAGCGGGGTTGAGGGTCAGCGATGGCGTACGATCGTGCACGCCGGAGGGTCACGGCGTTTCGGCGCCAACGGCATGCCTTTAAGCTAGCGGGGCAGCGGAAGTCTGGTCAAGCCCTCAACGTGCAATGTATTGGCCCCTGCGACCTACAACGGCGGTGAGGGGAGGACAGCACCCCGANCCGGCGCCATAATGCGCGCCTCGTGGAGCAGCTCTTCGTTGCCNCAGCCTACGCTTGCTTGCTCTGAGCCGGCGGCGTAACAGCCGCCATGGCTGCCCCGGTCCGGTGCCCGCCGGTGCGGCGG
>PR_CR_10_Liq_1_inCRDRAFT_1000952_pt1 | contig 17056 bp, 16 predicted proteins | sample PRCRCaboRojoPR_3_FD_10241 | JGI IMG/M metagenome (IMG submission 10241)
GGCCCTGGATCAGTATCGGTGTCGGCGGCGGCCGCGGCTGGAGTGGCGGCGGCGTCGGTATTCGGTTCTAGTGCTCGTGGCGCGCAGGCCATCTCGCCGATGGCGATGGCCTGCGCGTCATGGAATACACCCATACCCCGTACTCAAGGCCATGCGGCGTCTGCCTTGTGGTGTTGCACCCGAGTCGCAAGCCCGAGCGGGACACAACCGTCTTAGGACCGCGTTGCGGCGGCGGGCGCCGTCTCTTCGATGACAATGGCGTCCGGATTCGGGAAGCGCTCCACCACCCAGGACGGCAGTTTCGCCTGGCTGGCGTGATAGAGCGCATCGGATTCGACGATGATCAGCACCAGTACCGTGACCATCACCGGCAGGATGCCAACGCCGGCGACCAGCGCAATCGCGGCCTCCTTCATCATGCCGCCGTAGACATGGCTTGCCCATGCCAGCGCAACGGCCGCGAGCAGCAGCGCCAGCATCACAATGAACAGCCGGCTGCGGCGCGCGCACACCTGCCAGTGACACATGACGTACCAGGGGTCTCGGCCGACGGCCCGATGTGCCCGCCACAGGATATAGCTGAGCATGGCGAAGGAGATGGCCGGGATCAGCGCCATGACCCACGGAAAGCTTCCGGCGACGCCACCAGCGGCAACCGCCATCAGGATGTGGTTGCCGATGAGGTTGGTGAGGAAGATCTCGTGCGGCACATTGGCGCGCTTGATGTCTTGGCGGCTGACTTGGAAGCGCATGACGGCTGTTCGCGGATGATGACTGTGCAGGCCCCAGAGTATACCCGTCGTCCCGGGCGCGTCGGTTGTTGGGTTGGATAGCGGCTGACGCCGGGCGCCGTGGAGAGGTGTCTGTCGGCCTGGGGCGGCATGTCTGCGCTCGAGCGTCCGCCAGCGGCCACCCAAGCCCCCGGGTCGGTTGGTGGCGGGCCATGATCTGGTCCTGGGGATAGCAACGTGGGCTGCGGGATGGGGTCGACGGTTGTCTGGTGAGGGCTGATCCGCCCGTCTGGGTCGCCGCAGTCGCCGCCGGCCGTTTTGGCTATTTGTTGCAAGATGACTACAGCGCTGATGCGTATATGTCGTAATTTGTTGCAAAGTGGTACTGTAGTGAAACACTCGGATAACGGTTTCCGAGGAAGATGGTAGCCAGAGTACGAAGCGCCGACGATAAACGCGGCGCCGCGTCAGTCCTTGAATCACGCAACCTCTGGAGAACTGTCATGAGTTTCGATTTGCTGTCCCTCGCGGGCATCGCGTCTGCGCTCGCCGCCGGTGGCTTCGTCGTGCTGCTGGTGGCCACCGAAGATCGCCTCGAGCAGCTCACGCGCTGGCGCTGAGTCGATCCGCCGGCCTCGCAGCCTGTGTCGCGCGACCGTGGCGGCGGCGTCGACACCCGAATGCCAGTCGCCGCCGTCGCTGCGCCACCGTCGTGCCGTTCTGCGATACTGCACACCTGTGCAACCGGATTTCAGAGGATACCTTGGGCACGATGGCATCGGAGCGACAACGGCTGCGGCTGGCACGGCCGCTGCGGCGAGCGGCTGCTTTGCTCGTGGCGCTGGCCTGCGCCGGTGGGTGTGCGCGCAGTGATGATCCGACGGCCCCGCAGCCGAAGAAAGTCTACAAAGACGCCTTTGTAACGCCGCTGGCTGCCGTGGAGATCGAAGCGGACGGTGGCACCATCGTCGGTGCTTATGACGCCTGGCTTCGGCTGATGCCAGCGCGCGAGCTGACACCCCGCTTTGCCGATGCGTATCGTCCGGTGGATTGCGCCCCGGTACGGGCGTATTTCGATGCCAAGCTGGCGCTGGCGGGGCACACGCTTGCGGACACGATGCTCAGTTGCCATGAGTATCGCAACACGGATCTGCCCTTCGAGAATGGCCGCTGGCTCGTGGAAGATGGCGCCAGCGGGCGGGTGCACTATCGGATCTGGAAGTTCCGCAATACGCTGGGCGAATAGGCCGCCGGGACATCGTCCTGGGGTGTCGGCGTTGGACTGATGTGTCTTGCATGGCATGGGCCTGGGCGCCGGCGCTCCAGCGCGCGTGCTCCGACCGCCCATCGATGACGGTCATGGGATGATCACGGACGGGCGATCAGTGGCCTGATGCTAGGCGTTGGGGCTGCCTGCCAAGAGCATTTCCAGCAGGGCCTTCTGTGCATGCAGGCGGTTCTCCGCCTCGTCCCAGACCACCGACTGTGGGCCATCGATGACGTCCGCGCTCACCTCTTCGCCGCGGTGTGCGGGCAGGCAGTGCATGAACAACGCGTCGGGCTTGGCGGCGGCCATCACCCCGGCATCCACGCAATAGCGGGCGAAGGCCGTGGCGCGGTCGGCCTGCTCGCTTTCCTGACCCATGCTGGCCCAGACGTCCGTGACCACCAGGTCGGCACCGGCCGCCGCCTCCCGCGGGTCGCGTAGTAGGGTGCAGCGCCCGCCGGTGGCGGCGAGGAGATCCGCATCCGGGGCGAAGTCCGCGGGGCATGCCACGCGCAGCTCGAAGTCGAACAACCGCGCCGCATTCATGTAGGAGTGGCACATGTTGTTGCCATCGCCCACGAAAGCGACCGTGCGTCCGGTGATGTCGCCGCGNTGCTCCAGGTAGGTTTGCATATCCGCCAACAGTTGGCAGGGATGAAAGCGGTCGGTGAGGCCGTTGATGACCGGCACCCGGGAATGGGCGGCGAAGCGCTCCACCTTGTGGTGATCGAAGGTGCGGATCATCACCGCGTCGACCATGCGGGAGAGCACCCGCGCGCTGTCCTCGATGGGCTCGCCGCGGCCCAGTTGGGTGTCCCGCGGCGACAGGAACAGGGCGTGTCCACCGAACTGCGTCATACCCGCTTCAAAGGAGACGCGTGTGCGGGTGGACGACTTCTCGAACACCATCGCCAGGGTGCGGTGGCGCAGCGGACGGTAATCGACCCCGTCGGCGTGCATGCGCTTGAGTGCGACGGCCCGGCGCAGCAGGGCGCGGGCTTCGTCGACGCTGAGGTCGAGCAGGGTCAGGAAATGGCGGGTCGGCTCGGGCATGGCAGGCTTCCTCGCGGGCACCGGGCGGAGCGGGTGCCGGGCGTTGGGCTGGGGGTCCGGTGGCGCGGCGCTGGGTTGTGCATCAGACCCGGCCGCGGGTCGGGCTCAGGCCTCTGGGGTGATTGCGGCATCGGTGGCGTCGACGCAGAGGAAGTCGCGAATGATGTGCGCCACGGTGTCGACGATCTGCGCCGCCTGGGCATTGTCGATGATGAGCGGTGGCAGCAGACGGACGACGCGTTGTGCGGTGACATTGATCAGGAGCCCTGCGCTGAGGGCGGTTGCGACCAGGTCGGCACAGGGTCGGTCGAGCTCGATGCCGATCATGAGCCCGCGCCCGCGGATGGTGACGACGCCGGACAGGTCCGCAAGGGCGTCGCGCAGACCAGTGCGAATGCGCTCGCCCATGGCGGCGGCGTGTGCAGGGAGGTCGTCCGCTGCCAAGGCGTCCAGCACCGCCAGCGCCGCCCGACAGGCTATCGGGTTGCCGCCGAAGGTGGAGCCATGACTGCCCGGCCCGAGCACGTCGGCCGCTTCGCCGCGCGCCAGGCAGGCGCCAATGGGCACGCCATTGCCGAGGCCCTTGGCGAGTGTCATGACATCCGGGCGGATGCCCTCGTGCTGGTATGCGAAGAGCTTGCCGGTGCGACCCATACCGGCTTGCACCTCATCGAGCATCAGCAGCCAGCCGTGGCGGTCACAGAGCTCCCGCAGGCCGGCGAGGTAGCCGGCGCTGGGCACGACCACACCGCCTTCGCCCTGAATGGGCTCCACCAGCACCGCCACGATATTGGTGCGATTGCCGGCCGCGATCTCCACGGCGCCGAGGTCATCGTAGGGGACGCGCACGAAACCGGAGACCAGTGGCTCGAAGCCGGCTTGGGCCTTGCGATTACCGGTCGCCGTGAGCGTCGCCAACGTGCGGCCGTGAAAACTGTTCTCCATCACGAGGATTTCCGGGCGCTGGATACCGCGCCCGTGCGCCCGCAGGCGAGCGAGCTTGATGGCTGCTTCGTTCGCCTCGGCACCGGAGTTGGCGAAGAACACCCGTTCCATGCCGGCAGCATCGCACAGGCGATCCCCCAGGGCTTCCTGCGCTGGAATGCGATAGAGATTGGACACGTGCACCAGTTGGGATGCCTGCTCGCAGATGGCCTCGCGCACACCCGGGTGGGCGTGGCCGAGGCCACAGACGGCGATGCCCGAGAGTGCATCGAGGTAGCGTCTGCCGTCGACCGACCACAGCCAGGCGCCGTCGCCGCGCTCGAAGCTGACGGGGAGCCGGCTGTAGGTGGCCATCAGAGGGCCGGCGAGATGGCCAGGCAGCTGTTGTGTCATGAAAACCGAAACCCCGGACGGCGCCGAAAACGAAAAAGGCGACCCGGTGGTGGTGCGGGCCGCCCTCTGCGAATTGACGGTCTGCGGCATCGTCGCGATGATGTCGGCACCGCCGACGGCGACCATGCCCGGATCGCTACAAGAAAGAAGAAAGCCGTGCAGGATATCAGCACATTGTCAAGTCAGGCAAATCCTGCCGGGGGGTCGCAACGGCGCATGAGGTGTCGGCATCGGCCGACGTGGGGCCTCAGCGACTTATGGCTGGTGCCCTGGGCACCCTGGTATGCTCTCAAGTGATTGTCGCGCCGGCCCGGCGCGGCAGGCCGATGGGGGCGGCGGTTGCATGAACAGGCCGCGGTCCGGGCAAGATCTTTTGGTGCTCCATGCAGGCATACCCGGCGTACATCAACGTCCAGCGAAAGCTCCAGGCGGGATGGCGGCCGGCGGGCGTCAGCGCGCGGGGGCTGTCGTGAAGCCCGGAGCGATGCTGCCATGGCGTCCCCCGCCAGTCGTTATCCAGCCGGCAACAACCGACGCAGCGGCTCCGACGGGGTTGAGGTCGTGCGTCATCGCAGTGCTGCTCGCTGCGTTGCTGCTCGCGCCCGCGCTACCCACTCACGCCAGCGATACGCGACAGGTCGAGGTTGCCACGGAGCTCTCGCGGCTCGCCGCCAGCCACGGCTTCGTGGTGAGCGGTGACGAGCACCTGGCCGGGCGCATCGGTCGGTCGGAGCGTGGCGATCCGCTGCGACGGCTGCGGATTCTGTTGGAAGGATTCGATCACATCATCATCGCCGACGGGCGCGGTGGTATCGAGCGTGTCATCGTACTTGGAGCGGTTGCGCCCGGCGCCTCGCCAACGCAGCCAATGGTGGCGGTGGACGGCGGGCCGCCACCGGCGACGCCGATCGAGCTTCCGACCGTGCGCCAGGGCAATCAGCATTCGGTGCGCGTGGCCCTGGAAGGCGCGGACGGGCGCCGCCTGGCGCGTCTGATGCTGATCGATACCGGCGCGGATACGGTGGTGTTACCCACCTCGCTCATCGCTGCCCTGGGCCTGGATGTGGGCACGCTGCGCGAGCGTGAGGTACAAACCGCAAACGGCACGACGCAAGCGCTCACGGGCACGCTCGATGCGGTCTGGCTCGGCGCCCGGCGGGTTACGGACGTCGCCGTCGCGTTCCTCGACGACGATAAGCTCGGCACCACCGGCCTGCTTGGCATGAGCGTGCTCGGACGCTATCAGCTCACCATCGATGATCAGGCGAACCGGATGACCCTGACCAGCCCGTAGCGGGGGGGTGCTGCCAGGCCACCCGGGCGCCAGGACCCAGGGTGCCTGCGACCGAACGGGCGCCTGCGCGGTGCGTCGGCCCTCAGCCGCGCCGCCCAATGACCGGTCGCAGCCGCAGCGCCGGGTCTTGGCGATAGAAAGCCGCGAGCTGGGCGTAGACCTCGGGATAAGCGGCCCGCAGCCGGTGTGGCAGCTCGAAGAAGAGCTCACTGACGACGGCGAAGAATTCGGCCGGCGAGACTGCGCCATAGGGGTCCACCGCGCACAGGTCCGGGGCCGCCTCCACGCGCTGGCACAGGTCGCCGTAGGCGCGCTGCATGGTCCGGGTCCAGCAGCCCTCATCCATGCCGCGATGCAGGGGCGGATGCCCGTTGGCGGCGCCGTCGCGCAGGTCCAGCTTGTGCGCCAGCTCATGGATGACGACGTTGTAGCCGTTGCGCTCGCGCCCGGCCAAGGCGTCCGTCAGCGAAAGGATCACGGGACCGCGCTCCCAAGCTTCGCCACTCTTGGGCTCGTCATCGATCCACACCAGGCCGTCCTCGTCCATCACCTCGCGGGCGGGCACGAACTCGTCCGGATAGACGATCACCGCGTGCCAGCCCTGGTACCAGCCGAGCCCGAGCTCCAGCACCGGCAGTGCCGCCTGCAGCGCCAGCTCCATGCCGGTGCGCAGGTCCAGCTCGGCACCGCCGGCGGCCTCGAAGGTCTTCTGGTGCAGGAACAGGGCTGCTGTGTCTACCAAACGTTTGCGGCTGGTGTCATCGAAGCCGTGCAGCAGCGCCAGCCCGGCGCAGACATCAGGCCACAAGGCGGGGTCGATGTTGGCATGGGCACGCGCGAGGCGGCGGCGCTGCCACCATCGGCTGACACGGTTGTTCATCAAGCTCCGGCGCCGCCTGCCGTCCCGGCTGCTGTCAAGGTGCTCGCAGTATTGGCCCGCATCATGGCGGGCCGCCATCAGCGTCGTATCATGCCTGAATCAGCACAGGCTGCCACGAGCCGCGAGCGCCATGACCAACGCCCATCCCACCTCCCGCAGCGGCGCCGCCGTCCTCTTCGATGTGCTGCTGGCGCTCGACGTGGCCGTCGTGTTTGCGCATACCGGCGGCGCGGTGATCCCCCTGCATGTGGAGATGAACAAGCGCCTGCGCCGACGCGAGCCGGTACCCCGGATGGTCATGTGCCGCCAGGAGCCGGGCGCCGGCCATGCGGCGGAAGGCTATGCCCGCGCCTGTGGACGCGTGGGTGTGGCGCTCGCCACCTCGGGGCCCGGCGCCACCAATCTCACCACCCCCATCGCCGACGCCTACAAGGATTCCATCCCGACGGTCTTCATCACCGGCCAAGTGCCGAGCGCAGCCATCGGCAGCGATGCCTTCCAGGAGGTGGACACCGTTGGCATCACCCGACCCATCTCCAAGCACAACTATCTGGTCAGAGACGTCGCGGACCTGGAGTGGATGTTGCGCGAGGCCTTTGCGCTGGCCGCGGGCGGGCGCCCCGGGCCGGTGGTGGTGGACATCTGCAAGGATGTGCAGATGGCGCCGCTGACGGTGAGCAATCCGCCGCGCACACGCCACCGCCCGCAAGTGCCCTTCGATACCGCCGCCGCCGACGCCATCCTGCGCGCGCTCGCCGGCGCCGAGCGCCCGGTGATCAAGGCCGGCGGTGGCATCATTCATGCCGAGGCTGCGGCTGCGCTCTGCACCTTCGCCGAGCGCTTCGACACGCCGGTCACGACCACCTTCAACGCCCTGGGCGCCGTGCCCATGGGCTCGCCCTACAGCCTGGGCATGCCCGGCATGCACGGCAGCGTGCCGGCGAATTATGCGCTGCGCGAGGCGGATCTGATCCTCGCCCTCGGCGGGCGCTTCGACGATCGCGTCGCGGTGCAGGGGTTCGCCGAGCACAAGCGCATTGCGCATGTGGATATCGACCCGAGTGAGATCCGTAAGGTCCTCGAGTGCGATCTGCCGCTGGTGGCGTCCCTGGACCGGTTTCTGGCCCATGCGCTTCAGTCCGGACGCGCCGCCCGGCACAGCGATTGGATGGCGCGCGTGCGCCAGTGGCGCGAGCAGATGCCCCTGCCCTACGCTGAGGGCGACGCCATCAAGCCCCAGGCGGTCATCACCAGTCTGTCCGAGCTGACCGATGGTCAGGCCACCGTGGTCACCGGCGTCGGCCAGCATCAGATGTGGGCGGCGCAGTACTATCGTTTCAGCCGGCCGCGACAGTGGATCAGCTCCGGCGGGCTCGGCACCATGGGCTATGGCCTGCCGGCGGCCATCGGCGCCTGGTACGCCAATCCGCACCACCCGGTGGTGCTGGTGGACGGCGACGGCAGCTTCCAGATGAACATGCAGGAGCTCGCCACCGTCGTCGCCAACCGCATCCCGCTCAAGATGTTCGTCCTCAATAACAGCTTCCTCGGCATGGTGCGGCAGTGGGAGGACATGATGGATGACGGCCATCACCACGAGACCTGCCTGGCGCGGCAGTGGGATTGTGATGCGGACTGCACCAACGTCGATCCGAACTGCCGCCGCCAGCTGCCGAATCTCGCGGCCTTGGAGGCCGTTTATCCGCATCTGAGGACTGCTCGCGTGCGTTTGCCGAGTCAGTTGCGGGAAGTCGTGCAGGCGGCCCTGGATGAGCCCGGACCCGTGTTGGTGGATGTCTGGGTAGACAAGGCGGAAAACGTGCTTCCGATGGTGCCGCCGGGCAAGCGGCTGGCGGCCATGATCGAGCGTTGAGTCGTGGATTCAGTAGCTTGTGCCGTTCGCGCCTGACGGCGGCTGGCCAATTCGGCTACACTTCGCATGGGTTTAGCCGTTGCCCGACACATCCGTTGTGCCGGATGCTGATGGCCAGGCCGACGGGCGAGACCGCAGCGGCAATCGGACCCGGCGCGCCAGCGCCGCCCACCGGCTGCCTCGCACCCGCACACCATTCATAACAGCCCGCAGACTACGACTGCGCTCCGATGGAGGATGCCACGCAATGACTGCCTTCTCTAAGCTGCATGCCCAAAACCACAAGATCACCGAGCTCTCGAACGTCTTCCTCTACCTCGTGCAGAGCCGCGAGATGTGCGACACCGAGACCGCGTGCGATGTCTTCTTCGAATACACCGGGAAGGTCAAGGAGCACATGGAACTGGTGGATCGGGAGCTGTGCGGCAAGCTGATCTCCTACCCCGACCAGACGGTCAAGAACACCGCCGATCGCTTCCTTTCGGGCTCCACCGAGATCAAGCGCATCTTCAACACATACCTCAAGGACTGGTGCAGCGAGTCGAGCCGCCGGCTCACCATCCGCGACCACGACGAATTCCTGAGCGAGACCGAGCAGATGTTCGGACTGGTGCTGGACCGCATCCAGCGCGAGACCGAGCACCTGTATCCGCTGATCCGCAAACTGGAAGAGCGCGAAGCCGCTTGAGCGCAAGCCCCGCACCATCAGTCAAGCCGAGCGCAGCGCGAAGCGGGCCGAAGCGGTCGCTGCTGACGCAACCGGCGACAAGTCGCACGCGCGAGGGGGCTGCGGCGTCCGCGCCGCGAGCCCCGTCGTCCCGCGCCACTTGAAGCGGGGCAGCGACGGGGCAACTTCCCGTCTCATCGTGTCCAAACAGGAGATCGTGATGAGCCGCACCAGATTGACCGCAGAGGAGATCCAGGCCTCCCTGGACGCCCTCAACGCCTCTGCGTCCGTGCCGTGGACGGTCGTCGACGGCAAGCTGCACAAAGAGTTCCAGTTCAGGGACTTCAACGAGGCTTTCGGCTTCATGGCCCGCGCCGCGCTGGTGGCGGAGTCCATGGACCATCACCCCGAGTGGTTCAACGTCTACCGCAGCGTGCGCGTCGACCTCGCCACACACGACGCCGGCGGCATCACTGCGCTGGACTTCGGTCTCGCCGGACGGATGGAGACGATCGCCGGCTGATGATCGCCGCAAAGCGGTGAGCGCTGTTCGCGTACAGCCCCACGAGCCGTGGGGCTGCGCACGGCCCTATCTGCGTGTGCGAGCGCTAGTCGAGCGCTGCCAGGCGTTTGCGCACGAACTCCGGCTGCGCCAGTGCGGCGGCATGGATATCGGCGTTGTAGTAAGTGGTGCTCAACGCCGTGCCGGCATCATCGATGCGCCGGAAATCCGGGATGCACTCGCCGGTGGCCGCCATGGTGGCGCTCCACCAGCCCGAGGGATAGATGGCCTGTGGGAAGAACAGGGTGCGCACGGCGCCGAAGCCCGCCGTTCGCAGATCTTGGTGCATGCTGGCGATGATGTCCAGGTGGAGCAGCGGAGATTCGCTCTGCTGTACCAGCAGCCCGTCGTCGGCGAGGGCACGGCGGCAGTCGCTATAGAAGTCCGCGGTGAACAGGCCCTGGGCCGGACCGACCGGATCGGTGCTGTCGACGATGACCACGTCCAAGCCGCCGGGCTCGGCATCGGCCATCCACTGAATGCCATCGGCGAAGAGCAGCTTGGCGCGCGGATCGCCATTGCTGGCCGTGAGCGCCGGGAAGAACTGCTCGGCGACGCGGGTGACGCGCTCGTCGATGTCGATCTGCGTGACTTGCTCGACGTCCTGATGCTTCAGCACCTCGCGCAGGGTGCCACAGTCGCCGCCGCCGATGATGCACACGCGCTTCGGCGCGGGATGGGTCAGCAGCACCGGGTGGGCGAGCATCTCGTGGTAGAGGAAGTTCTCGCGCGAGGAGAGCATGGTGAAGCCGTCGATGACCATCAGGTTGCCGAAATACTCGGTCTCGTAGACCTCGATGGTCTGATACTCGGTGCGTTCTTCGTGCAGCTTGCGCCGGATGCGCAACGAAAAGGCGCTGCCGGCGCCATCTTCCACTTCGGTGAACCAGTGTTTGTCGTCCAGGGTCGGCATAGAGCGGTTGTCGGGGCGGTTGTCGGGGGCTTGGCTGTGGGGGGGTTGGGGCAATCGTCGAGGCGTTGGTGCTCAACGCGGATAGCGATCATCGAGGTTGGCCGGACAGAGGACGTCACGCATGATACCGATGAGCTCCAGCAACTGGTGGTTGCGAATGCGGTAGAAAATGCGGTTGGCCTCTTTGCGGGCGACGACGATGTTTTTGTTGCGCAGCTGCTCGAGGTGCTGGGAGATGTTACTCTGCGAGGTGCCGGTGCGCTCGACGATCTCGCCGACCGATAGTTCCCGCTCGCCCAGGGAGCAGAGAATCTTCCAGCGCAGGGGGTGCGCCATCGCCTTCAGCGCCATGGCGGTCAGAGCGGTGTCCTCCTGCGAGGGTGGCGCGGACTCATCCGCGGGATGTTGCTCGTTCATCGTTACAACCATCGCTTACCTTTTGGTGGGCGCCCCTGCCGTGCTTGCGGGCCGCGTGATCCATCGTCGTTGTCGTGGTGCGTCCCTGCGGCGGCGGACGGGTCATGACAGGGCCTCCCGGTTGTCGCCGTCCCGGCTCTGGTATGCGGCCTCGTCGTCGACCCGGACATAGCCGCTCATGTCCTTGGCGATGCAGATGATCTCACTGATCTCGCCTGCCGCGTCCTTCACCGCCGTGCGCGAGAACAGGATCGGTACCCGGCTGCCGTCCTTGGCGATGAAGCGCGCCTCGATCTTGGCCAGCGCGCCGGTGCGGATCAGGGCCTCCAGCCAGGTGCCCATGAAGGCGCCGGCCTCTTCGTCGCCCTCCTCTTCGAAGACATCGCCGATGGACAGCCCGATCAAGTCCTGCTCGGGGTAGTCCAGCATCGCACAGGCCGCCGGGTTGGCCTGTTTGATCACGCCTTCGGCGTCGAGTACCAGCAGCGCTTCGCCCATGTACTGGACGATGTTCTCCAGATACTGGCGCGCCTGCTCCAGCGCGCGGGTGCGCTCGGCGACCTTTTCTTCGAGCGCGACATTGAGGGCGCGCTCCTTGGCGATGAGCCGGAAATAGGTGCTGATCTTGTTGATCAACAGGTTGTCATCGATGGGCTTGAGCAGATAGTCCACCGCGCCGACGGCGAAGCCGCGCTGCTGGAACTCCTCGGACTTGAAGGCCGCCGTGAGGAAGATGATCGGCACGTCGCGGGTGCGCTTGCGCAGCTTCAGCAATGACGCCGTTTGGAAGCCGTCCATTTCCGGCATCTGCACGTCCAGGATGATGAGATCGATATCCCGGTGCTCCAGCGTCAAGTCGATGGCCTCGCGGCCGGAGGAGGCCTCCAGCACGCGGGCCGCATCCAGATGCTTCTCGATCAGCGTGCGCAGCGTATAGAGATTGTGCGCGTGATCGTCGACGATCAGGATCTTGTAACCGCAGCCCTCTGTCATGCCAGCCGTCATGCGATATCCCGTGCCGCCGCCGCGCTGGTGTTGCGCAGGTGTTCCCTCGACGCCGGCGCCAGGATGTCTGCAACGGCGCGGCCGTCCAGCGGCTTGGCGAGGAACCCATCGGCGCCGGCGGCCCGGCAGCGCGCGCACTGGCCCTCGTCGAGGTTACCGATAATGTAGATAGGTGGCCGCACGCCGTCCATGCCCTCATTAATTCGGTTGATCCTAGCACAGCTTTCTTCGGTTGACGCCGACGCGGCGAGCAACAGCAGCGCGCAGTCGCGCTCATCCGACAGGGTTTCCAGCGCCTCGTCCGCGTCGGCGGCGGTCTGTACCCGCACTCCCAGGCGCTCCAGCTCGGAGGTTGCCGTCACCAGGCATTGCACGTCGCGCTCCACCAGCAAGACCCAACGCTTCTCCGCCAGGCGAGCCGGCGGCGCTGCGGCCGTCGCCGGCGCTGGCGCGGTGCTGAAGACGGGCGCCTGAAGCGGCGGCGCCACCGCGGGCTGGTCGGGCTCGAGTGCCGGGGTTGCGGAGCGCTTCTCCAGAATTTCCACGGCCTCCAGATCTTCCGGGTCCAGCGCCGTGGGCAGCCGCAGCGTGAACCGTGAGCCCTCGCCCAGACTGCTGTCCACGAGGATCTCGCCATCCAAAAGCTGTGCCAGCTCGCGGCTGATGGAGAGCCCGAGCCCGGTGCCGCCGTAGCGCCGCCGCGTGGAACCGTCCGCCTGCTGGAAGGCCTCGAAGATGATCTGCTCTTTGCCGGGCGGAATGCCGATGCCGGTATCGACCACCGCGATGGCGAGCGGACGGGCCTCGGTGCCCGGGGTCACGACGATGCTCACGCCGCCCGTGTGGGTGAATTTTGCCGCATTGGACAGGAAGTTCTTCAGAATCTGGCGCAGCTTGCCGCGGTCCGTGTAGATCCGCAGCGGCGCCTCGGGGGCGATGTCCAACGCCAGCGTGAGTCCCTTCTGCTCGATGGGCGGACGCATCATCTCGGCGAGCTCGCTCAGCATGGACGCGAGCTCCACCCATTCCAGGCTCACGGTCACCGGGCCCGCTTCGATGCGCGAAATGTCCAGGATGTTATCGATCATGGTCCGCAGGTCGCGGCCGGCCTCGTTGATGACCTGGGCCTGGCGGCGCTGCTCGTGGTCGAGGCCCGATTCCTGCGCCGCGAGCATCTTGGACAACAGGAGGATGGAATTGAGCGGCGTGCGCAGCTCGTGGCTCACGTTGGCCAGGAACTCTGATTTGTAGCGGTTCGACTGCTCCAGCTCCCGGGTATGCTGCCGCTCGGTGGCGATATGCTCGGCATGATTGCGTGCCAGCGCGTTCAGCTGCCGGCCGAGCGCGCGCACTTCCTGCGGCCCGCTCCAGTCGAAGCGCTTGGGCTCACTGTCGCGCAGAATGGACTCCACGCCGCTGGTGAGCTCTTGGCCGAAGCGCTCGGCGCGGTTCGCGAGCCAGCGTGCGATGAGCAGGACCACCAGGACCAACGCCAGGATGATGGACAGCACGCGTGCCATCAAGGCATCGCGAAACTGCTCGATGGGGGATGGGTCCACCGGGCGGCCGACCCACAGGGGCACGCCCTCTTCGGTGAGGAACATGGGTACCCACAGCAGCGGCGGGCCGCTGGGATTCTTCCAGAGCGCGAGCTTGCCTTCGTCGAAGATTTGCGCAAGGCCCGGGAAGTCGTCGAAGGCTGTGGCCGCGTCACTCAGCGGCTCGCCCGGGCGCAGGTAGCTGCCGTCGTCGGTGACCCAGAGCGTCTCGCGGTAATACTGCGCCAAGCCGCCGACGTCGATGGTCATCAACAGCAGCCCCGGCGGCAGTCGGTCGTTGCCGCTGCGCTCGCCCACCGGGCTCGCCAACTGCAGGGTCATGAGCTGGCGCGGATCCTCCATGCCGGCGTAGGGATTGATGCGGATGCGGCTGACGATCACCTCGCCGGGCTTGAGCTTGATCCCGGCGTTGACGAAGCCGCGGCTCGGCGGCTCCGGCGGCAGCTGCGCGGGCTCCCATGCGTGGGCTTGGGCGTCCCGGTGCAGCCAGAAGCGCTCATTGCCACCGGCGTCCACGAACAGGATCTGGATCACGTCCAGCTGGTCGGGAAGCATTTGATTGATCCAGCCGGTGTAGCGCGCCCGTGCGCGGTCGATGTCGTCTTCGGTGCCGGTTTCGCCCAGGATCATGCCGGGCTCCGGGAGCTTGGCCAGGAGGCGGATCATCTCGTCGCGGCTCGCCAGGTGCTGATCGAGATCGCGGAAGTCGGCCCGTAGGTTCTGGAGATAGGCCTTTTGGTAAAACATCGCCGTGCGGTCCAGCACCAGCGGCAAGTTGATCAGCACGGCGACGATCAACGGCGCCAGACCGAACAGCAGCAATAGCAGCAGGATGTAGTAGCGGAGCTTCACACCGAGCCTCACGACCAAGACCAGCCGGTTACGATAACGAATAGCATCGGCAGCCTGTCATGTCGTTGTCTCGGCGCGACCGACACCGCAGCCGTCACACGAGCTGCGCAGACGTGTCCCGGCGCCGGTGCTCGGGCCGCCGGTGCGCAGTGATGGCTGCGAGAATGCCGGCCCTGGGGCTCAAAGCTCGCGCACGAGCGCCAGCACCTGCCCGGCGTGTCCCTTGGGCTTGATATCGTAGAGGGCGTGGCGAATGATGCCGGCGCGCCCGATGATGAAGGTGGAGCGCACGATGCCCATCTTCTTGACGCCGTTTTTCTCTTTCTCCCGCCACACGCCATAGGCGTCACAGACATCGCCGTCGGTGTCCGCCAGCAGCGTGACACTGAGACCGTATTTGTCGCGGAAGGCACCATGGCTGGCGCAGGTGTCGCGGCTGATGCCGACGATGTCTGCGCCTGCGGCGGTAAAGTCTTCGTGCAGGTCCGTAAACTCCAGGGCTTCCATGGTGCAGCCGGGTGTGTCGTCCTTGGGATAAAAACAAAGCACGAGGTGGCGCTCCGCCCAGAGCCGTGTGATATCGACGCGCTCCATGTCTGCGTCGGGCAGCGAGAAGGGCGGTGCCGGATCGCCGGGTTGCAGCATAGTCTACCCCTGGGTCAGCGGTGATGGGCGCCGGAAGCCGGCGTCGGCGCGCCTGCGGTCCGGCATTGGTCGGAAAGTCCGCTGGCTGATTTCGGCGCAATTTAGGCAGGCGTCAGGCGGGCGTCAACCGCAATCGCAGCGTGTCAATCGGCGTCGCCGCCGCTGCTCAGGCCGCCTGGGCCGACATCGACACGCCGCATGCCGAAGGCCCAGGAACACCCCTGATCAATGGGCGCGGCTTTGCGTCTCGGTGGCGTTGCACGCCGCGCTTTTCGCGCGATGCAGGCAGGGCGCTTGCGCGGTGGCGCCGGCCCCGCAGACTGCTGCCGTTGTCTGCTAAGGGGTATCTGCGGTGCCCGCGCCGCCGCCGTCTTCGGGTGCCGGCGGTAGCCGCACACTGGCGATGGTGCCGCCGCCGACGCGGCTGTTCAGATGGATCTCCATATCGTTGGCGACGGCGAGCTGGCGGGCGACGGCGAGGCCGAGACCGGAGCCTCCGGTGCGGCGATTGCGTGAGCCCTCGAGGCGGTAGAACGGACGAAACACCGCCTCGCGATCCGGCTCCGGGATGCCGGCACCGCGATCGAGCACGACAATCACCGCCGCACGGTGGTCGCAGTCCAGCCGCACCTCCACCGGTGCCTGGCTGTAGCGCAGCGCATTCTCGATGAGGTTGCCGAGGATCCGCCGCAGCGCCAGCGCGTTGACGTGCTGGATGCAGCTGCGCACCGGCTGCCAGACGATGCGCGGGCGTGCCCCCACCACCTCGTCGACCAGCTTGCCGATGTCCAGGCGCTGGCGCTCGCCGGCGCCGAGCGTGCTGCCCAGTTCCACCGCCTGCGCGATTTGGGCATTCATTTCTTCGAGGTCCCGCTCCATACGCGCTTTGAGCACCGGGTCGGTTTGGCGCGGCAGCATTTCCAGCGCCAGGCGCAGGCGGGTCAGCGGCGTGCGCAGATCATGGGAGATGCCCGCCAGCAGTACGGTACGATCCGCCAGCAGCTCGCGCACCTGCTGGCTCGTCTCGTTGAACTGTCGGGCGAGGTTGGCGAGTTCGCGCGGGCCACTCTCGGGCAGCGGCTCCGGCGAACGCCCCTTTGCCACCTCTTCTGCGGCATGCGCAAGGCGGGTCAGCGGTGAGGTGATGCGTCGGGCCAGCACGGACGCCGTCACCACCAGCAGCAACAGCGCCAGCGTGGAAATGATGAACACGCCCTCCAACGGTTTGGTATTGATGCGATCCCGCGGAAAACCGGCCCAGACCCGGCCCTGCGGGGTATCCAGAACGGCCCAGAACCAGCGTTTGCCGTCGATGACGTCACTTTGCATCTGCACCTCTTGCCCGGTGCGCGCGCTGAGCGCCTGGCTGAGACGCTGCACATAGGGGAAAAAGTAATAGCGCAGGTCGGGCGGTACTTGGTCCTCGGGGCGCAGCCACAGCTGATAGTCGTTCAGGAGCTTGAGCCGATAGTCGTGCTGCATCTCCGCCGGCAGCTGCACCAGGGTGCGCGCGGAGAGCTCCATGAAGGCCGCGAGATCGGCGGTGGAGCGCTGCACCACCGGGAGCAGCGCATAGTAGACGACCGTGATGAAGGTGATGAGCGCGAAGCTGCCGAAGGTGAGCACCAGTGTCAGCAGCACCCGCGCGAACAGGGACGTTGGCAGCAGGGCGCGCAATGGCTCAGCCCTCGGCCTGGGGCGTGAAGATGTAGCCGCGGCCCCAGACGGTGCGGATGTAGATGGGCTGCTTCTTGTTCGGCTCGATCTTCGCACGCAAGCGCGCCACCTGAACGTCGATGCTGCGGTCGAAGGGGTTGCGCTCGTAACCCTTCAGCAGATCCAGTAGCCGGTCGCGATGCAGCATCTGATTGGGGTGCTCCACGAAAATCCGCAGCAGGTCGAACTCACTGCCCGTCAGCGTCACCGCCTCGCCGTCGCGGGTGAGCTGTCGGGCGGCGAGGTCGAGCCGATAGGGGCCGAAGCTCGTGGCCTCGGCGGCC
>PR_CR_10_Liq_1_inCRDRAFT_1000953_pt1 | contig 17056 bp, 19 predicted proteins | sample PRCRCaboRojoPR_3_FD_10241 | JGI IMG/M metagenome (IMG submission 10241)
ATCATGCTGATGGACGAGCCGTTTTCGGGGCTCGACAACCGGCTCCGCGACGAGATCCGCGACGAGACGCTCTCGGTGCTGAAAGCGGAGGGCACGGCGGTGCTGCTGGTCACGCACGAGCCTGACGAGGCGATGCGCATGGCCGACGAGATCCTGCTGATGCGCCGGGGGCGGATCGTGCAGCGCGGGGCGCCCTACAACATCTACAACGCGCCGGTCGACAAGGAGGCGGCGGCCTTCTTTTCCGACATCAACGTGATCCACGGCGTGGTCAAGAATATGCAGACCGAGACGCCGTTCGGGCGCTTCCTGACGCCCGGCATGGTCGACGGCACCGATGTCGAGATCATCATCCGCCCACAGCACCTGAAGATGGATTTCGACCGCGGCGGCAAGGGCCCGAACCCCACCTCGACGGACGGCGTGCCCGCCCGCGCGGTGGTCGAGCGGGCGCGGTTCATGGGCTCCGAGAGCCTGGTCGAATTCCGCATGGAATTCGACGGCTCCCAGATCAAGGCGACGGTCCCGGCGGTGTTCCTGCCGGCGCCGGGCACGCCGCTCTGGCTGTCGATCCGGCGCGACCGCTGCTTCGTGATGCCCTGCAAGCGCCAGACGACCGTCGCCGATCCCTATGCCGGCTAGCCGTTCACCGCGCGCTGGCTGCCGCTGGCGGGATCGATCCCGATAAAGGGCTTCTTGGCCTGTTTCCAGGCGCCGAAGCCGCCCTCGAGATGGGCGATGCGGTCATGGCCCGCGGCCAGGTATCGCTGGGCGACCTTGCCTGACCGGATGCCGGAGCCGCAGTGAAACACGATCCGCTTGTTCCCTTCCTCGGGCATCTGGGCCGCGTCGAAATGGGACATGGGCGCGAGCAGCGCGCCGGGAATGCATTCGAACATGTATTCGGGTGGCGTGCGGACGTCGATCAGCACGATGCTGTGATCCGCCAGGCCTTTCTCGACCTCCTCGACCGTCCAGGTCTCGAGGGTGCCGCCGTCGATCTGTTCCGTTTTCATCCGGGTCGCTCCTTTGGAATTTGCGTTGTTTCGTCCCCGGTCAGGATGTGCCACGCTCGGGCATCGCGGCAATCCCCCGGCGCCGGGGAAAGGCAAGAAATCGCGCCGAGCGGCCGATTGGGTCTTTGATCCGGTGGCGATAGTGAATAAATGTGCGGGATGACGCATTGGGGCGGGCGCGCGCTGCGCCGGCCCAGCAAAGGGAGAGAGTCATGCTCAACAATATCGGGCTTCCCGGCCTTCTGCTCATCGCCGTGGTCGTGCTGGTGCTCTTCGGGCGCGGCAAGATCTCGTCGCTGATGGGTGAGGTCGGCAAGGGGATCACCGCCTTCAAGAAAGGCGTCTCCGATGGCCAGAAGGAAATCGAGGACGCGTCGGTCGAACAGGCCCGCGACGTCACGCCGGAGGAAAAGACCGAGAAAGACAAGGCCTGAGGGCCTTCTGACCGGATCCGCACATGTTAGATATCGGCTGGACCGAGCTCCTCCTCGTCGGAATCGTGGCCCTCATCGTGGTGGGGCCCAAGGACTTGCCGGGCATGTTCCGCACGCTGGGCAAGGTGACGGCCCGGCTGCGGTCGATGGCCCGGGACTTTCAGCGTTCGCTCGAGGAAGCGGCGGACGAGACCGGCGTGAAGGACGTGGCCTCCGATCTGCGCAGTGCCGCGTCGGCCCGCAACATGGGGCTGGACAAGGTCAAGGAAGCAGCCACCAATTTCGACAGCTGGAAAACGCGCGACGAGGTGAAGTCCGACGCGGCGGACGCGGCCGAGGGTAACGACCGGGGCACGCATACCTCCAAGCTGGCCGAGGATCGTGCCGAGGCCGCGCGGAAGATCCACGAGCGCACGGCGCAGGCCGCGCGCGAACGCCGCGCCGCCGAGGCGGCGCAGGAGCATGGCGCCGATACGGCCGACGCGCCGGCCGCCGACAAGCCCGCCAAGCCGGCGGCGAAGAGCGGCGGCACCAGGGCCAAGACGGCCCGCGCCAAGACCGGCGCCGCGGGCAAGGCCAAGGCCGGGGGCGGCGCGGCCAAGAAATCCTCCTCGACGGCGCGGAAAACCGCGGCTAAGTCGAAGGCATCCAGCAAGGCCGACGACGCATCATGAGCGACCGCACCGACGACGACGAGATCGAGGAATCGAGCGCCCCCCTTATCGAGCATCTGGCGGAGTTGCGCACGCGCCTGATCCATTCGGCCGCCGCCTTCATCGTCGGGATGGTGATCTGCTTCACCGTCTGGAACCCGATCTTCAACTTCCTGACCCAGCCGATCTGCGACCAGCTTGCGGCGCGCAACCAGGATTGCGGGCTGATCCTGATCAAGCTGCAGGAAGGCTTCTTCGTGGCGATCCGGATCTCGCTGCTCGGCGGGTTCGTCCTGGCCTTCCCCTATATCGCCTTCCAGATGTGGCGCTTCGTGGCGCCGGGCCTCTACAAGAGCGAGAAGGGCGCGTTCCTGCCGTTCCTGCTGGCCTCGCCGATCATGTTCGCGCTGGGCGCCTCCTTCGCCTTCTACATCGTCATCCCGCTGGCCTTCGACTTCTTCCTGGGCTTCCAGCAGCCGGGCGCGCTGACGGGGGGCGGCGGCGCAGAGGGCGAGGCCGGTGCGCTGGCGCAGGCCGGCATAACCTTCCAGGGCTCGGTGCAGGAATACCTGTCGCTGACGATCAAGTTCATCCTGGCCTTCGGGCTCTGCTTCCAGCTGCCGGTGCTGCTGACGCTGATGGGCAAGGCGGGGCTGGTGTCGTCGCAGGGCCTGGGCGAGGTGCGCAAATACGCGGTGGTCGCCATCCTGGTGCTCGCCGCGCTGGTCACGCCCCCCGACGTCATCACCCAGGTCATTCTCTTCGTCGTGGTCTACGGGCTTTACGAGTTGTCCATCTGGCTGGTCCGCCGGGTCGAGCGTGACCGCGACGCGCGGCTCCGCGAGGAAGGGATCCTCGACGACGAGGACGACGATTTCGAGGCCGAGGCCGACGAGCTGCTGGGCGACGACGACGACAAATGACCGGGGATGTGCTGGAGCGGATCGCCGCCGCGCTGGAGCGGATGAACCCCGCCCCGGCGGCCGCCCCGGACTATGCCGGTGCCGAGGCTTTCGTCTGGCACGTGTCGCCCGACAGGCTGGAACCCGTCGCCGCGGTCAACCGTATCCCGCTGTCGCTGCTCGTGGGGATCGATCGCGCGTCGGACATTCTGCTGGAGAACACCCGCCATTTCGCGCAGGGCCTGCCGGCCAACAACGCCCTGCTCTGGGGGTCGCGCGGGATGGGCAAATCCTCGCTGGTGAAGGCCGTCCATGCCGAGGCCGCGGCCACGACGCCGGAGCTGAAACTGGTCGAGGTCCTGCGCGAGGACCTGCCGTCGATCGGGCGGCTTCTGCACCTGTTGCGCGCCGCGCCCTGCCGGTTCATCCTGTTCTGCGACGACCTGTCCTTCGGCCATGACGACAGCCATTACAAGTCGCTCAAGGCGGTGCTCGACGGCGGCGTCGAGGGACGGCCGGACAACGTGATCTTCTACGCCACATCGAACCGCCGCCACCTGATGCCGCGCGACATGATCGAGAACGAACGCTCCACGGCGATCAACCCGTCGGAAGCGGTGGAGGAGAAGGTCTCGCTCTCGGACCGATTCGGCCTCTGGCTCGGGTTCCACCCCTGCGACCAGGACGCCTATCTCGAGATGATCCGCCGCTACTGCGATGCCTGGGGCGTGGAGATCGACGACGCGACGCTGCGCGCCGAGGCGATCGAGTGGCAGCAGACCCGTGGCGCCCGGTCGGGCCGGGTCGCCTGGCAGTATTTCACCGATCTCGCGGCGCGGCGGGGCGTGCCGATCCGGCTCGGTTGAGCCCGCCGCCGCGTCAGTTCAGGAACGGCATCGGGTCTATGGCCTCGGTCCCGCGGCGCACTTCGAAATGCAGGAAGCTCGGGCTGGCATCGGCCACGCTGGCGACGGGCTGGCCGCGCCGCACCGTCTCGCCCTTCTCGACGCTCACGTCGACCACGTTGGAATACACCGTGTAGAGGTTCTCGCCATGGCGGATCAGCACGATGGTGCTCTGCCCCACCGAGCGCGAGATCAGCGCGACCTCGCCATCGTCCGCGGCCTTTACGGCGGTTCCCGGCGCGGCCGCGAAATCGACGCCGTCGCTGCCCTCGCCCGGGGCGTAGCCGCGGATGACCTCGCCGCCGACGGGGCGCAGGAAGCGCGAGTCGTCGGCCGGCGCGCTGTCCTGTTCGGCCAGCGCGGGTGACGCGGGCAGTTCCGCGCTCTCGACTTCCTCGGGCAGGGGGCTGCTGGCGCTGGGCGGTTCCGGCGCCGGGGACCCTTCGCCGGGCCGGCTCGGCGCGGCCGCGGCCTGGCGGCTTGGCGCCTGGCGCTCTTCCTCGACGGCGAGCGGGATCAGAAGGTACTGGCCCTCGCGCACCTCGAGATCGGGGCCCAGTCCGTTCCAGTCCGCCAAGGCGCGGACCGAGACGTTGTAGAGCCGCGCGATGGAATAGGCGGTCTCGCCGCGCTCTACCTGGTGGCGGACCGGCTCGATCCCGTCCCGCGTCTCGGCGGTGCGCCGGTCGGGCTCCCTGCGCCCGTCGCCGGCGCGGTCTATCGCCTCTGTCGCGATGCTTTCGATGTCGAGCCCGCGTCCGGTGCCGGCCGTGCCGGGCGTTCCCGCGGCCACGCGCGAGGGCAGCGCCAGAATCTCGCCCGGGCGCAGGCGGTAGCCCTGCTCCAGCCCGTTGAACCGCGCGAGTTCCCGCGGCGGGATGCCGACGCGGTCGGCCACGTCGGTCACGGTGTCGCCGCCCCGGGCCACGGCCATCTGGTAGCCGGGATAGGAGATCACGCCGCGGGCGTCCGGTTCCGGGCGCGGCTCGGTCTCGGTACGCACGGGCTCGCGCGACCGCAGGTCCGGGCCGAGCTGGCGGAAGTCGACGTCCCGCCCGCAGGCGGCAATCAGCGCGAGCAGGGCGGTGGTGGCGACAAGGCGGGTGGCGCGGCGGCCGGCGGTCTCGGGCATGTGCTCCGTCCTCAATTCCAGGCGTCTGGGCGGCCCTTGTGGCCGGGCCTTGGTCAGTCTCCGGCGATCCCTTCGACGAGCGGCACGAACCGCACCGCCCTGAGCTCGGTATACTCGAAGCCCGACGCGGTGCGTTCGACCCTGATCAGGCGCTGCACCGTGTCCGACTGTCCCACCGGCACGACCATGATACCGCCCTCGCGCAGTTGCGCCAAGAGGGGGCCGGGGGGATCCTCGGCCGCGGCGGTCACGATGATACGGTCGAACGGCGCCTGTTCTGGCAGGCCGCGGCTGCCGTCGCCGGTGATGACGGTGATGTTTGTCAGCCCGAGCGACTCGAAGGTCGCCTCGGCCTCGCGCGCCAGGCGTCGGTGGCGGTCGACCGTATAGACCCGGCGGCCGAGCTGGCTCAGGACCGCGGCCTGGTAGCCGGACCCGGTGCCGATCTCGAGCACCTTGTTGCGCGGCTGCACGTCGAGCGCCTGGGTCATCAGACCCACCACCGAGGGCTGGCTGATCGTCTGGCCGCAGGCGATGGGCAGAGGCATGTCCTCTTCGGCGCGGTGGGCAAAGAGCCCGCGCACGAAGGCGCGGCGGTCGATCCGTTCCATCGCCGTCAGAACGCGCTTGTCGGTGACGCCCTTCGAGCGGAGCGCGTAGACGAAGCGCATGATCCGCTCGGCGTCGTCGGTCACTGGAAGCGGTCCTTCAGCGTGTCGAGCACGTCATGCGCGGTCAGGTCGGCGCGCATCGGCGTGACCGAGATGAACCCGTCGAGGTTGACGGCCGCATCGGTGCCCGGCGCGGTCGGCGTGTGCTGCGGGCCGCCCTTGACCCAGAGGAACTTGCGCCCCGAGGGCGAGTAATGCGGGTCGACGGAGAAATTCGTGTCGTGGCGGTAGCCTTGCGGGGCGATCCGCGTGCCCTTGACCGCCCCGGCCGAAATCGGCGGGAAATTGACGGAGTAGAAGACGCCGTAATCGGCATCATGCCAGATGCCCTTTTCAAGCAGGGCGCGGATGACCTGCACGCCGTGGGCGCGCGCGGCCTCGAACGGGTCGTCGAGCCCCAGATTGTCGGGTCCGTAATACTGCGACAGCGCCACGGATTTCATCCCGTGCAGCGCCCCTTCCATGGCACCGCCGATGGTGCCCGAGTAGAGCGCGTTCTCGGCGGCGTTGTTGCCGCGGTTCACGCCCGAGAGCACGAGATCCGGCTTGCCGCCGGCCAGCACGTCATGCAGCCCCGCCAGCACGCAGTCGGCCGGCGAGCCCTCGGCGGCGAAGCGGCGCTCGTCCAGCTGGGCGATCATCGTCGGATGGGTGTAGGAGATGCAGTGCGCGACGCCCGATTGCTCGAAGGCGGGCGCGACGGTCCAGACCTCGCCGCCCGGGCCGGCCAGCTCGGTCGCGATCTCCTGGAGCACCGCCAGCCCTGGCGCGTTGATCCCGTCGTCATTGGTGATGAGAATGCGCATCCTGCCCCCGTTTGCCGCTACCGCACTCTTAGGCCAGAGCCGGGCAGGCGTAAAGCGGCGGTCGGCCGGTCAGGTGCCGATCGGACGCCCCGCCGCATCGAGCGGCACCGCGCGGGTCACACGGCCGCGGAAATAGGCGAAGCGCGCGCCGGGCGGATCCCAGAACACCTCGGCGCGGGCGGGCATGACCAGCCCGCCGATCTCGCCCCAGTCGTCGAAGACACCGCCCCAGGGCTCGGCCGGGGCGTCGGGCCCCGTGCCCCGGCGCCGGGCGGGACTGCCGGCGGCATCGATCAGCCCGTCCCCGGTCAGGCGCAGTTCGACCTTGGCGATGTGCCTGCCGGCCAGGGTGGCGGCCGTCACGCCGCTTGGCGTCGCGCGCCAGTCGATATGGCCGTTCCGGGCCAGCGCGCCGGGCGCCCAGGCCAGTTCGGCCAGGTAGCGCTGGGCCTCCGCCTCGGCGACACCGGTCCCGTCGGCGCGGGCCACGGGCAGGATGCCCGCGAGGCGGGCCTCGAGATGCCCGTCCGTCCCGTCGAAGGCATCGAGCACCACGACCGAGAGCCCGGGCGCAACGCGAATCCGGGCCGCCCAGGCGAAGGCGGGCTTGGTCAGCGAGATCACCTGTTCGGCGGTGAAGGGCTGCCACGGCTTGTCCTCGGAAAGCCGCATCTCCCCGGTCTGGTGGAGCCGGATCGCGACGGCCTCTTCGGGCAGCGGCTCGTCGGTCAGCTCCGCCAGGGGCGCCAGCGCGTCCGGCAGGCCGCGCACCGGGCGCAGATCGGGCGCGATCGCCGCCCGTTCAAGTGCCCGGATCCGCCGGGCAAACCCGAGTCGCAGCGTGGCCGCGGCCACCGCCAGCAGGAGGAACAGAACGACGCCGAGTGCCGTGGTCATCGCGGGCCTCCGGATACGCGGCGGGCCGAACGCCCGCCGGGAACCCCTCCTTGATACGCGTCAGCTGCCGCGCTGCAAGCGCCATTGCCAGCCCAGCAGCCCGGCAAGCGCCAATGCGCCGAGCGCGGCCAGCGCCGCAAGCCCCGGCGCCGTGCCGAAGTTGCGCACCACCACCGCGACCAGTGCCCAGACCGCCGCGATTCCGTAGCTGGGGGTGCGCGGCAGCCGCCATTGCACCGCCGCCGCGGTGGCGATGGCGCCGGCAAGGCCGATCACCGCCCAGCCGGTCTGGCCCGGCCCGATGCCGTAGCCCGCGCCGGTCAGGCCGATCGCGACCCAGCTTGCCGCGGTGAGCCAGCCGGCATAGAGCCCGACGGGCAACGCGAGCCAGGCCCGGTCGCCGCCCCGCGCGGCCGGCAAGAGCGCCGCCAGCGCCGCGACCAGCATGACCCAGATCAGGAGCGTCGCCCAGAGCGGGCTGGTCAGCGCCACACCGAGCCAGGCCGCCCCGATGACGAGGCTGACGATCATCGGCCAGCGCGTGGCGTCCCAGGCCGCGTCGTCGGCGCGGGCGAAAAGGCCGTAGCCCGCATGGCCCAACAGCCAGAGATAGATCACCCCCCAGATCCCGAAGGCGTAGCCCGCGGGTTGCACCGGGGGATCGACCTGCGGCACCGGGTAGAGGTCGGGATCGAAGCCGCGGAACTCGGGGAACTGGAAAGGCGCCGCGGCGAAGGCGATCGCCGCGGTCAGCACCAGTATGGCTTTCATGCGCATCCTCGGGCGCCTCCTCGGTTGGACGCCGGGCCGGGATCAGGCAAGCCGGCCGTCGGGCGTCAGGGTGGTCTTGCCGCCGAGCCGGGAGGCCAGAACGCCCGGCAGCGTCACCGACCCGTCCGCCTGCTGGCCGTTTTCCAGCACGGCGATGAGACACCGCCCCACCGCCAGCCCCGACCCGTTCAGCGTGTGCAGGAATTCTGGCTTGCCGCCGCCCGCGGGCTTGAAACGGGCGTTCATGCGCCGCGCCTGGAAATCGCCGCAGACCGAGACCGAACTGATCTCGCGATAGGTGTCCTGGCCGGGCAGCCACACCTCGATGTCGTGGGTACGCCGCGCCCCGAAACCCATGTCGCCGGTGCAGAGCACGACCGTGCGATAGGCCAGCCCGAGTTTCTCGAGGATCCCCTCGGCGCAGCGGGTCATGCGCTCCAGCTCGTCATCCGAGGCTTCGGGATGGGTGACGGACACCATCTCGACCTTCTCGAACTGGTGCTGGCGGAGCATGCCGGCGGTGTCCTTGCCGGCGCTCCCGGCCTCGGAGCGGAAGCACTGGGTGTGGGCGACATAGCGCCGGGGCAGGTCGTCCTCTTCCAGGACGAGGCCGCTGACGATGTTGGTCAGCGTCACCTCGGCCGTCGGGACGAGCCACCAGCCATTGGTGGTCCTGTAGCTGTCCTCGCCGAACTTGGGCAGCTGCCCGGTGCCGTACATCATCTCGTCGCGCACCAGCACGGGCGTCCAGGTCTCGGTCAGGCCGTTCTCCTCGATATGGGTGTCGAGCATGAACTGCGCCAGCGCCCGGTGGATGCGCGCGACCGACCCGGACATGACCACGAAGCGCGATCCCGAGAGCTTGGCCGCGGTCTCGAAGTCCATGCCCGGCTTGACCCCCGCGATCTCGAAATGCTCCTTCGGCGCGAAGTCGAAGGCCGGGGGCGTGCCCACGCGGCGGAGTTCGACATTGTCGGCCTCGTCCGCGCCCTCGGGAACATCCTCGCGCGGCAGGTTCGGCAACTCCATCAGCCGCTCGCGCAGTTTCGCGTCCTCGGCCTTGGCCTCGTCCTCGAGCCGGGCGATCTCGTCCTTCTTCTCGGCCACGAGCGCGCGCAGGCGGTCGAATTCCGCCTCGTCGCCGCGGGCCTTGGCCGCGCCCACCTCCTTGGAGGCGGCGTTGCGCTCGGCCTGGGCGGTCTCGGCGGCCAGGATCCTGGCGCGGCGTGCCGCGTCGATGGCCAGCAGTTCGGCCGAGACGGGCGCCAGCCCGCGCCGCGCCAGCGCGGCATCGAAGGCCTCGGGGGTCTCGCGGATCAGGCGTATGTCATGCATGTGATGCGTCCCTGGCTGGTCGACTCGTTTCCCGCCGCTTATGCACCAGATTTCGCGCCGGGTGTAGGGGACGGGGCGCGCGGGCGCTGCCGGCCCGGCGCCGGGGCCGCGCCGGGCCTGCGCCATAACGCCCACCCCCCTGTCCGCGACCCGCGGCGCACCCTAGCTTGAAAGGCCATGAAACCCTTGCACACCCGCCCCGCGGGCGCCCGCCGCATCGCCTTGCCAAGCCCCGGCGCCGCGAGTAGGGTGCGCCGAAATTCCGGCGGGGGTTCCCGCCCATATTCACATGAGGACCGAACATGCTAGTCACCCCAGCCTATGCGCAGGCCGCCGGTGGTGGGGCCGGGGGCGCCTTCGCCAGCTTCATCCCGCTGATCCTGATCTTCGCGATCATGTATTTCCTGCTGATCCGTCCGCAGCAGAAAAAGCTCAAGGAACACAAGGCCATGGTCGAGGCACTGCGGCGCGGTGACCAGATCGTCACCCAGGGCGGCATGATCGGCAAGGTGACCAAGGTCAAGGATGACAACGAGGTCGAGGTCGAAATCGCCGAGGGCGTCAAGGTCCGGGTGGTCAAGCAGACCATCGCCCAGGTTCTGAACAAGACCGAGCCCGCCAGCTGACGCCCGCAGGGCCGCAGGAGCTTCGATGCTGCACTTTCCCCTCTGGAAGCGGGTGCTGATCTGGGCGCTCTGCGCGCTCGGCATCCTCTTCGCGATGCCGAACCTGTTCTACGAGCGGGTCGAGAGTCACAACGATGCGGTCAAGTCGCTCGAGGCCGGCCAGTCCGGCCCCGAGCTGGAGAGCGCCGCGGCCCGCTGGCCCGACTGGATGCCGGCCACCATCATCAATCTCGGGCTCGATCTGCGCGGTGGCGCGCATCTGCTGGCCGAGGTCCAGATGGAAGACGTCTATGCCAGCCGGCTGGACGCCATGTGGCCGGAGGTGCGCGACCTTCTGCGCGAGGAACGCGAGACCGTGGGCACGATCCGCCGCCAGGACGGCGCGGCCGACGAGCTCAGGGTGCGGATCTCGACCCCCGATAACATCCAGGCGGCCGTGCAGGCCGTGCGGGGCATGGCCCAGCCCGTCTCGAGCCTGAGTGGCGTCGGTCAGATGAACATCGAGGTCTCGGCCGACGGCGACGAGGTCGTCGTCCGCCTGACGGATGCCGAGCGCGTCGCGACGCAGAACCGGACGATCCAGCAGTCGCTCGAGATCATCCGCCGCCGCGTCGACGAGGTCGGCACGCGTGAGCCGACGATCCAGCGGCAGGGCACCGACCGCATCCTGATCCAGGTGCCCGGCATCGGCTCGGCGGAGGAGCTGAAAAGCCTGATCGGCACGACGGCGCGCCTGACCTTCCATCCCGTGGTGCGGCGCACCGACAATGCCGAGGCCGCCCCCGGTGCGCGCAACGCGCTCTACCCGTCCATGGACCAGGAAGGGACCTATTACGTCGTCGAGCAGACGCCCGTGGTCACCGGCGAGGAGCTGACCGACGCGCAGCCGTCCTTCGACCAGAACGGCCGGCCGGCGGTGAATTTCCGCTTCGATCCCACGGGCGCGCGCAAGTTCGGCAACTACACCGCCGAGAATATCGGCTCGCCCTTCGCCATCGTGCTCGACGAGGAGGTGATCTCGGCCCCGGTGATCCAGGACCATATTCCCGGCGGCTCGGGCATCATCACCGGCAATTTCACGGTCGAGGAATCGACCGAGCTGGCCGTCCTGCTGCGCGCGGGCGCGCTGCCGGCCGAGATGGTTTTCCTCGAGGAACGCACCATCGGCCCCGAGCTTGGCCAGGACAGTATCGAGGCCGGCCGCATCGCCAGCCTGGTGGCCTTCGCCGGCGTGCTGGTCTTCATGGCGGCCAGCTACGGGCTCTTCGGGCTCTTTGCCAATCTCGCGCTGCTGACGAACGTCGCGCTGATCTTCGGGCTGCTGTCGGCCATCGGGGCCACGCTGACCCTGCCGGGCATCGCCGGGATCGTGCTGACCATCGGCATGGCGGTGGATGCCAACGTGCTCGTCTTCGAGCGTATCCGCGAAGAGCTGAAAACGGCCAAGGGGCCGTCGCGGGCCATCGATCTCGGCTATGAAAAGGCGTTCTCGGCCATTCTGGACGCCAACATCACGACCTTCATCGCGGCGGTGATCCTGTTCGCCATGGGCTCGGGGCCGGTGCGGGGCTTTGCGGTCACGCTCGGACTCGGGATCATGACCTCGGTCTTCACGGCGCTCTTCGTCACCCGGCTGTTCGTCATCATGTGGTTCGAGCGGCGCCGGCCCAAGACCATCGCGGTATGAGGAGAGACCCATGCGCCTGAAACTGGTCCCCCAAGACACGAGCTGGGATTTCTTCCGTTTCGCCAAGGTCACCTTCGGCGCCTCGATCGTGGCGATGATCGCGTCGATCATCCTCTTTTTCGTGGTCGGGCTGAATTTCGGGATCGACTTCCGGGGCGGCACCACGATCCGGACGGAAAGCGCGCAACCGGTCGATGTCGGCGCCTACCGCGACGCGCTCGACCCGCTCGGGCTGGGCGACGTGTCGATCACCGAGGTGTTCGATCCGAGTTTCGGCCCCGACCAGCACGTGACCATGATCCGCATCCAGGCCCAGGAGGGCGAGGAATCCGTGACCGCCGAGACCGTGAACGCGGTGCAGGACACGCTGCGCGGCGCGGTCGATCCCGCGATGGCGTTTCCGTCCGTCGAAAGCGTCGGACCCAAGGTCTCGGGCGAGCTGATCCAGACCGCCGTCATCGCGGTGCTGCTGTCGATCGGCGCGGTGCTCTTCTATATCTGGCTGCGCTTCGAGTGGCAGTTCTCGCTGGGCGCGGTGGCGGCGCTGGTGCATGACATCGTGCTGACCATCGGGGTCTTCAGCCTGCTGCAGATCCGCTTCGACCTGGCCACCATCGCCGCGCTGCTGACCATCGTCGGCTACTCGCTGAACGACACCGTGGTCGTGTTCGACCGGGTTCGCGAGAATCTGCGCAAGTACAAGAAGCTGGCGCTGAAAGAGGTATTGAACCTCTCGATCAACGAGACCCTGAGCCGGACCGTCATGACCTCCGTCACGACGCTGCTGGCGCTGATCTCGCTCTTCGTGCTGGGCGGCGACGTGATCCGCGGCTTCGTCTTCGCGATGATCTGGGGCGTGGTGGTCGGCACCTATTCCTCGGTCTTCGTGGCGGGCGTGATCCTGCTGCGCCTCGGCGTCAAGCGCGACTGGTCGAAACCCGACGGCACCGCCGGCACCCAGTTCGCCAACGTGGACGCGTGAGCGACGCCGTCGCCGCGGCCTGGGCGACGGAGGGTCTAGGCTGGCTTTTCCTCGCCGTGGCGGTGGCGGGCGTGGTGCGCGGCTTCTCGGGGTTCGGCACGGCGCTGGTCTACGTGCCCGTGGCGGCCACGGTGCTGCCGCCGGTCTGGACCCTGATTACCCTCGTCATGATCGACCTGATCGGGCCGCTGCCGCACCTGCCGCGGGCGCTGCGCGACGGGCACCGGCGCGACATGCTGCGGCTTGGGCTCGGGGCCGTGGTGGCGCTGCCCTTCGGCGTGCTGGCGCTGTCGCAGCTGCCGGAGGCGCCCTTTCGCTGGGCGGTCTCGCTGCTGGCTCTGGCGTTGCTTTTGCCGCTGGTGGCGGGCTGGCGCTATCGCGGCGTACTGTCTCCGGCCATGGTGACGGGGGTTGGCGTGCTCGGCGGCGGGCTGGCCGGGTCGACCGGGCTCGCCGGGCCGCCGGTGATCATGCTCTACATGGCCAGCACCCATGGCCCGGCGGCGATCCGCGCCAACCTGATCCTGTACCTGCTGCTCGTCGACGTGCTGATGATGACGGTCTTCGGGCTCAACGGCATGCTCTCGGCGGTGCCGCTGGCCATCGGCGGGCTGCTTCTGCCGGTCTACCTGCTGGCAAATCTCGCCGGGGCCGCTATTTTTCGCCCCGAGAGGGAACGAACCTACCGCGCTGCGGCTTATGTTATCATAGCGGGGTCCGCGCTCAGCGGGCTGCCGCTCTTCGACTGAGGAGACCCCGATGCGCCTGAACGAGGTCACTTTCGACGCCGGTCCGCCCATCGACGGCTACGGGCCGGGCTTTTTCCGCATCGGCGGCGAGCGGGTGGACGGCCCCGTCGTCATCCGCGCCGAGGGCGTGGCGCCCTGGGGCGGCTACGCGGATGCCGCGGCGCTGGACGATCTGGCCGGCACCATCGACGTGCTGTTCGTCGGCACCGGCGCCGAGATCGATCACATCCCGGCCGCGCTGCGCGACCGTCTCGAGGCCGCGGGGATCGGTGTCGAGGTCATGGCCACCGGGCCCGCCTGCCGCAGCTACAACGTGCTTCTGTCCGAAGGCCGCCGCATCGCCGCGGCGCTGCTGCCGGTCTGACGTCGAACCGCGGGGTTCGGCCTTGACGCCGCCGCCCCGCACACGCCACTAACCCAGGGACGCTGTCCCAATCAGACAAGGAGAGGTTTCCACATGGCTTTTGAACTGCCCGATCTTCCCTATGCCCACGATGCGCTTGCCGATCTCGGCATGTCCAAGGAGACGCTGGAATATCACCACGATATTCACCACAAGGCCTATGTCGACAACGGCAACAAGGCGATCGCCGGGACCGAGTGGGACGGCAAGACCGTCGAAGAGATCGTCAAGGGCACCTACCAGCCGGGCGCCGTGGCGCAGACCGGCATCTTCAACAATGCCAGCCAGCATTGGAACCACGCCCAGTTCTGGGAAATGATGGGCCCGGGCGCCTCGGCGATGCCGTCCGAGCTGGAAAGCCGCATCACCGACGCGTTCGGCTCGGTCGAGAAGTTCAAGGAAGACTTCGCCGCCAAGGGCGCCGGCCAGTTCGGGTCGGGCTGGGCCTGGCTCGTCGTGGATCAGGACGGCACGCTCAAGGTCACCAGCACCGAGAACGGGGTCAACCCGCTGTGCTTTGACCAGACGGCGCTTCTGGGCTGCGACGTGTGGGAGCATTCCTACTACATCGACTTCCGCAACAAGCGTCCGGCCTACCTGCAGAACTTCCTGGACAACCTCGTGAACTGGGAAAACGTGGCCGAGCGGCTGTCGAAGGCCTGATCCGCGCGAACCGCGTGACCGAAGAGGGGCCGGCGGGGCGATCCGCCGGCCCTTTTTGATGCCGGGCCGGGCCTTGCCATTCCCCGGCGCCCGTGCCCTAAGGGACCCCGCGAGGAGGGCGGATGCGCGAAGAGGTCAAGGGCATACTGGCGCTGGTGGGGTGCTGCACGGTCTGGGGGCTGTCGGCGATCTATTACAAGATGGTCGCCCATGTGCCGCCGCTCGAGGTGCTGGCACACCGCACGCTCTGGTCGGTCCTGTTCTTCGGGGTCTTCCTGGCGGTCCAGGGGCGGCTGATCGAGATCGTCCGCGTCTTCCGCGTGCCGCGCACGCTGGCGGTGGTCGGCGCGGCGGGGGTGGCCATCTCCACCAACTGGTTCTTTTTCATCTTCTCGGTGCAGACCGAGCGCGCGGTCCAGGCGAGCCTCGGCTATTACATCTTCCCGCTGGTGGCGGTGATGCTGGGTTTCGTGGTGCTGGGCGAGCGGCTGACGCCGTTCAAATGGGCGGCGGTGGCGCTGGCCGCGGCCGCGGTCACGGTGCTGACCTGGGGGCTCGGCGTCGCGCCGTGGATCTCGCTGGGGCTGGCCTTCAGCTTCGGGATGTACGGCCTCATCAAGGCGCGGGTGCCGGCCGGGCCCGTGGTCTCGGTCACGACCGAGGTGCTGCTGCTCTCGCCGGTGGCGCTCGTCTGGCTGATCGGCGTGCACCAGGCGGGATGGAGCGGTTTCGCCGCCGCCCCCGGCGCCGTGTTCCTCCAGGACTGGCGGGACACGCTGCTGCTGATGTGTGCCGGGCCGCTGACGGGCGGGCCGTTGATCCTGTTCTCCTATGCCTCGAAGCGGCTCACCTACGCCACGGTGGGCCTCGTGCAGTACCTGAACCCGACCCTGCAGTTCCTTGTGGCGACGCTGGTTTTCCTGGAGCCGTTCACGCCCTGGCACGCCATCGCCTTCCCGCTGATCTGGGCCGGCCTCGCGCTCTACTCAGCCGAGAGCATCCGTCAGGAAAGATCGCGTTCCAGGGCGGCGGTCAGGGCGGGCACGTCGGGGACGACGGTCATGAAATCGCGAAAGCTCTGATCGGCGAAGCCCTCGGCGAGGATGTGATCGATCAGGCCCACCAGCGGATCCCAGTAGCCGTCGGTGTTGAGCAGGTAGATCGGTTTCCCGTGCAGGCCAAGCTGGCGCCAGGTCATGACCTCGAAGAACTCGTCCAGCGATCCGGGCCCGCCCGGCAGGGTCACGATCGCATCGGCGTTCATGAACATCACCTTCTTGCGCTCGTGCATGTTCTCCGTGACGATGAAGCGGCTCAGGTCGCGCTTGCCGGCCTCGCGCTGCAGCAGGTGGACGGGGATCACGCCGAAGGTCTCTCCGCCGCCGTCCTGCGCGGCGCGGGCGACCTCGCCCATCAGCCCGACATCGCCCGCGCCGTAGACGAGCCGCCAGCCATTCGCGGCCAGCGCCCGGCCGAGCGCGGTCGCCGCGGCCTTGTAGGCCGGGTTCGCGCCGTGGCGCGAGCCGCAGAAGACACAGATGGACCTTTGGGGTACTGTCATCGGGAAACCTCGGCGCTGACAAATATGACCCGGTGATATAGCTGTTGCCAATCTCCCACAAGCTGCTGCAAAGTCGCGGGTCAAAGGCCTTGGGGGGTCGTAACGGGAAACGGGTAACGGGAGCGGGTCTTGTCCAGCAACACGCTACAGGGGCTTCTGGCGGCGGTCCTGATCGCCGCGGCGGTGACGCTCGGGGTCTACACCGTGATCACATGGCCCGAACTGCCGGACGAGACGACCGCCGTTCGCCGCGAAGCGCCGCCCGTGCAGCCGCCCGCACCCGAACCCGCACCCGCCCCCGAACCGGCTGCCGAGACACCGCCCGAGACGACGCCCCCGGCAGCCGATGCGCCGGCCCCGGACCCGCTTGCCCCAAGCTTCGACGTGGTGCGGGTCGACCGCGCGGGTGGGGCGGTCGTGGCCGGGCGGGCCATGCCCGGCCAGCAGGTAGAGATCTTCGTCGACGCGGCGCGCGCCGCGACCGCCGGGGCGGACGGGGCGGGCGGCTTCGTGGCGCTGTTCCAGATGCCCGAGTCCGACGCGCCGCAGGTGGTGAGCCTGGCGGCTATCGCCCCCGACGGGACGCGCATCCTGTCCGAGGACCAGGTGATCGTCGCGCCGCGGCGCCGGGCGGTCGCCGCCGCGCCCGGGGACACGCCCCCCGCGGAAGAGGAGATCGCGCTGGCCGAAGAGACCACGCCCGCCGCGCCCGCCGCGCCGGACCTTCCCGAACCCGGCGCCGCGACAGAGGGGGCGGAATTGTCGCCCCCGCCGGACAGCGGGGCGGAAAATCGCCGGGTGGGCGAAGCGGGGATGGCGCCCGATACCGCCGATGCCGATACCCTGGCGGCGGCCGAGGCCCC